>ERZ650311.1049-NODE-1049-length-14728-cov-6.194030_pt1 | contig 14728 bp, 15 predicted proteins | sample MGYA00376247_ERZ650311 | MGnify/ENA primary metagenome ERZ650311 (study PRJEB26733, sample SAMN07839324) | wastewater metagenome | biome: small river; feature: stream; material: water | place: USA: North Carolina | collected 2016-07-28 ... | reverse complement strand
CTAACCAAGCTAAAGGTTTACGCGGGTGCAACCCACCCACACGCTGCACAGCAGCCAAAGCCATTCATCATCGACCAGGTAGCCCAGTAAGGACCCCATCGTGGCTAAGAACGAGACTCTAGACGACGTAGTAGCTCCAGAGAGCTACACCACCGAGACCCCAGCAGCTAAGGCTTCAGCTTCAGCTGCAAAGGCACGTGGTCCACTAACCACTCCTGGCGCTGGCCTTGGCCGCCGCAAAGAGGCAGTTGCACGTGTGCGCATCATGCCTGGCACCGGAATCATCAAGGTAAACGGTCGCGAATTCGCTGACTACTTTCCGAACAAGCTACACCAGCAGCTAATCACTGACCCATTCACTGTTCTTGACCTAAAGGGTTCATACGACGTTATCGCTCGTATCTCTGGTGGCGGCTCAGCAGGTCAGGCAGGCGCGTTGCGTCTTGGCATCGCTCGTGCACTAAACGAGATCGACCGCGACAACAACCGCGCTTCTCTAAAGAAGGCCGGATTCTTGAAGCGCGACGCACGTGTTATCGAGCGCAAGAAGGCTGGTCTAAAGAAGGCCCGCAAGGCTTCACAGTTCTCGAAGCGTTAATCCGACTCTTCACTGCTTTTCGAGCATAGACTCACGAAATGGCGAGACTCTTTGGCACCGATGGTGTTCGAGGTCTCGCCAATCGTGATTTAACGGTCGAAATTGCACTGCAGTTGGCTCAGGCCGCTGCGATTGTTCTGGGCGAAGATTCTCGCTCAAAAGGCCTAAAGCCAAAAGCCGTAATTGGCCGTGACCCCCGCATCTCGGGTGAATTTCTTGCAGCTGCAATTGCTGCGGGGCTCTCGAGTTCGGGGGTTGATGTTTTTGACGCAGGAGTTCTGCCGACCCCGGCCACAGCATTTTTGACCGCCGACCTTGATGCAGATTTTGGCGTCATGATCTCGGCATCACACAACCCGGCACCTGACAACGGAATCAAGATTTTTGCCCGTGGTGGTCATAAGTTGCCCGACCACATCGAAGACAAAATCGAAGCAGCAATGCACGGCGACAAACTTGCACCAATCGGCGTCGAGGTGGGTCACGTCACGCGCTTTGCCGACGCTGAAGACCGATACGTTCTTCACCTGCTCCGTTCGATTCCGAATCGCCTAGATGGCCTCAAGGTCGTTGTTGACTGCGCCCATGGCGCTGCTTCGGCTGTTTCACCTCAGGTCTTCGCTGATGCAGGCGCAAAGGTCGTTGTCATCGGTGCTGACCCTGATGGTCTAAACATCAATCTTGGTTATGGCTCAACGCATTTGACCGCACTTCAGGCGGCGGTGCTCGAGCACGGTGCTGACTTTGGTGTTGCACACGATGGCGATGCCGATCGCTGCTTGGCTGTTGACGCCCAGGGCAACATCATCGACGGTGATCAGATCATGGCAATTTTGGCCCTGTCGTTCAAAGAGCGTGGCCAGCTTGCTCGAAACACCCTGGTTGCGACTGTAATGTCGAACCTCGGCTTGAAGACTGCGATGCGCGAGCACGAAATCGAGATGATTGAGACCAAAGTCGGCGACCGTTATGTTCTCGAAGAGATTCGCGAGGGTGGTTACACCCTTGGTGGCGAACAATCAGGCCACGTTATTTTTAGCCAGTATGCAACCACTGGCGATGGCATTCTGACCGGTCTAAAACTGGGAGCTGAAATAAAGCGCACCGGTAAATCGCTGGCCGAGCTGGCATCAGTTATGAAGGTTTATCCGCAGGTTTTGGTCAATGTGCCAGGAGTTGACAAGTCTCGAGTCGACAGCGACCAGGATGTTCAGGCTGCAGTGCGTGAAGCCGAGGCCGAACTTCACGGCACCGGGCGAGTGCTGCTTCGCGCCTCGGGCACTGAGCCACTGGTGCGCGTAATGGTTGAGGCAGCCGATGCCGGCACGGCGCAGTCATGGGCCGATCGCATTGCACGCGTTGTTGAAAAACGCCTAAGTTTGTAGCAATCAAATCAAAAGCCGGGTCGAAGCTTCGACCCGGCTTTTGATTCTCAAAGTGATTTATGCATCTTTAAATTCGGCCTTGGCGAATTCTGAATCGTCTTCTGCTGACTTGATGCGCGCGATCGAGAAGATGATCAAGCCAAACAAACACTTAGCCAAAATGTCTGCGATGCTATAGCCAACCTCGCGGGCTACGAACTCGCTTGCATTGAATGGTCCACCTGCCGGAGTTCCCATTGCCAAGATGAAAGTGATTGGGTAAACGCCCCAGGTTGCAAGAAGCAAGATGCGAAGGGTCTTCACCTTACGCTGCACCGGCTCCGATTGGCGCGAGAGGCTCTTGCCCAGTTCGATGAAGAGCACATACAAGATGTATAGGAATGGAATAGTCGAGAGCAGACCCCAAACTGAAGGTGCGATGCCCCAGATGTCGAGCTTGGCGTCACCCGGATAGCCGAGGGCAATCATGGCGGCAGCAGCCGGAACCAAACGGTTGAGAATTGAACTCTGCGCTGATTTAGCAAGTGCCAAAACAGCAACAAGCTCGACCAACAGCAATGGCACGGTTAGCAGCCAGTCAACATAGCGGTATCCCACGTTGTAGGCATCAGGAACATTGCCAGAGGTTCCGGCAAACGCGTGGTTGAAATTGTCAAACATTCTGAAGTAGTGATAGGTGGCAATAGCAGTAACGGTTCCAGAAACCATGACTGCCATGCGATAGCGCGGCAGCACGCGTTCGCGCGCTACAAATAGAAAAACAGAAGTGAAAAGCATTGACGCCAAACCCAGCGACAAGATGTTGTAAACCAAATTGAATTGTCCGTTAGACAAAACTCCAGACAAGGTATTCATTTAAAGCCTTTCAGATAGATGTACTTACTCAAGTCATCGTTTGCATCGTCGGTGCCAAGTTCACGCACCTGGCGACACCCTTACGACTGGCTCAGTGGATAGAAACCTGAATGGCAGCTCAAAAAATCCTGAGTGTGAATCACGATTGAATAACAGAATTAGAGCTTGCGAAGCAAAACGCGCTCAACTGCGTGACGCTCACCCTTTTGCAGCACCAGCGTGGCTCGCGACCTGGTCGGCGCAATGTTTTGAAGCAAATTCGGCAGATTGATCGTCGACCAAATTTCACGAGCCCGCTCTGTGGCCTTCACTTCATCCATTTCGGCATAGCGGTGAAAGTATGACTTCGGGTTAGTGAAAGCAGAATCGCGCAGCTTGGCGAATCGATTTAAGAACCAAGTCGCGATGTTTTCGGTGTCGGCATCGACATAAATTTTGAAGTCGAAAAAGTCACTTAGCGTGACCGCTTGGTTTTCGCCCGGACCCTGCAAAACATTCAGACCTTCAATGATTAGAACATCGGGCGACTGCACGGTCACGTGCTCGCCGGGCACGATGTCATAACTCAGGTGCGAATAAACCGGAGCCTTCACATTTGGCTTGCCTGATTTGACGTCGGCAACAAACTGCAACAGCGCAAGACGGTCATAGCTCTCAGGAAAACCCTTGCGTGCCATAATTCCGCGACGTTCCAGTTCGGCATTCGGATACAGGAATCCGTCGGTGGTCACAAGTTCGACCGAGGGGGTTCCCTCCCAGCGCGATAGCAGCTCTTTGAGCAAGCGTGAGACGGTCGATTTTCCGACCGCAACCGAACCGGCAACTCCGATAATGAAAGGCACACGTTTGGCTCGCTCGCCCAAAAAGTTAGATGTGACTGAGTGCAGCTTCTGGGTCTCGGCGACATAGAGATTTAGCAATCGCGAAAGCGGAAGATAGACATCGGCAACCTCGGCCAAATCTAGAAAATCGCCAAGGCCGCGAATCTGGGCGATCTCGGCTTCGGTGAGTGGCAATTCGGTGGCCTGACCTAATTCGGCCCAGTCGGCTCGCAAGATTTCAACAAATGGGCTCGGCTCTTCGGCCGCTCGTGCTCGACTTCGTTGTGGTTCACTCACAATCAGCCATTCTGCCCTAAATCGAAGGTAAATTAGTCGGTATGTGCGGAATCGTCGGCTATGTGGGTCAAAAGTCGACCTTGGATGTGCTTTTAGGTGGGCTTCGTCGCCTTGAATATCGAGGCTATGACTCAGCTGGCGTTAGCGTTATCGCCAACGGAGGTCAGCTAGAAACCCGCAAAAAAGCCGGCAAACTCGACAACCTAATCGCAAGCATCAGCGAAAGCCCGCTGCCTCAATCGCACATCGGCATCGGTCACACACGTTGGGCCACACACGGCGCACCGACCGATGGCAACGCGCACCCACATCACGGTGGCGCGCACAACAAACTTTCACTTATTCACAACGGAATCATCGAGAACTTTGCCGAGCTAAAGGCCGAACTGGTAGCCGAAGGCACCAAGTTTTCGAGCGAGACCGACAGCGAGGTCGCTGCCCACCTAATCGCCCGCGAGTTTGAGGCAATCAAAGACTTGCCTCAGGCGTTTGCCAACGTCGTTAAGCGACTTCACGGTGCTTTCACAATTCTGGTGATTCACGAAGATCAGCCCGATGTGATTCTTGCTGCCCGCCGCAACGCACCTTTGGTGATCGGCATCGGCGATGGCGAAAACTTTTTGGGCTCTGACGTGGCCGCATTTGTTGAGCACACACGCCGCGCAATCAGCGTGGGTCAAGACCAGATCGTCACGCTGCGGGCCAACAGCGTTGAGGTGCACAGCTTTGATGGCGAACCTGTCGAGCTTGAAGAATTTGAAGTCAACTGGGATGCCTCGGCCGCCAGCAAAGGCGGTTGGTCAAGCTTTATGGCCAAAGAAATCGCCGATCAGCCGCAGGCTGTCGCTGACACTTTGATGGGTCGCTTGTCGTCAAACGGCACCGTGAATCTGACCGAAATCGAGGGTCTGAGCAACGACGAAATTCGCAACCTAGAGCGAATCATCATCGTGGCGTGTGGCACTGCAGCTTATGCGGGCGACATCGCCAAATATGCGATTGAAAAATGGTCGCGCATTCCGGTGCAGGTCGAGCTTTCTCACGAATTTAGATATCGCGACCCGATTATCACCGAGCGCACTTTGGTTGTGGCCATTTCGCAGTCGGGTGAAACCATGGACACCCTGATGGCCACCCGTTTTGCCAAAGAGCAGGGCGCAAAAGTGCTTTCGATTTGCAACACTCAGGGTGCAACCCTGGCCCGCGAATCAGACGCCGTTATTTATACGCACGCTGGCCCTGAGGTAGCTGTTGCATCAACCAAAGCGTTGACCGCTCAAATTACCGCAGGTTTCTTGCTGGGTCTTTTCTTGGCTCAGGTCAAAGAACTCACTGACAAAAAGACCCTGCAGGCACTCGGCAAAGAACTGCTAAAAATGCCTGCACGAGTCGCAAAAGTTGTCGAGGCTTCAAAGGCACCGATGTCACTCGGCGAGACCATGGCTAACGCCAAGTCGGTTCTCTTCTTGGGCCGCAACGTAGGTTTTCCGGTTGCTATGGAGGGCGCACTCAAGCTCAAGGAGCTCGCCTACATTCACGCAGAAGGCTTCGCCGCAGGTGAGCTTAAGCACGGCCCAATTGCCCTAATTGAAGAGGGCCAGCCGGTGATTGTGATTGTGCCTAGCCCGCGCGACACCGACAGCTTGCACCCGAAGGTCATCTCAAACATTCAAGAGGTTCGCGCTCGCGGAGCAAAGGTCATTGCTATCGCTGAACAGGGCGATGCCCAGGTTGGCGAATATGCCGAACATGTAATTTTTGTGCCCAAAGCCGAGCCAATGTTCGCTGCAATTCTCGACGTAATTCCGCTTCAATATTTTGCTTTGGCACTGTCGACCGCAAAGGGTCTAGACGTTGACCAGCCTCGAAACTTGGCCAAGTCGGTCACGGTCGAATAGGCAGCCATGGTCATTCTCGGAACCGGCATCGACATCGTTCAGGTCAGCAGATTTGAAGGCAAACTGAGCGACACCCCTCGATTGGCCGATCGCTTGTTTTTAGATGTTGAGCGCGATGGCGCAAGCATCAACACGTTGGCTGGCCGGTTTGCCGCTAAAGAGGCGGTCATCAAAGCCCTGGGTGGCGCACCGGGAATCGAATGGTATGGCATCGAGGTTGGCAAAGAGACAACTGGAAAACCAGTAATTTGGCTGCACGGCGAAACCGCAAAGCTGGCTCTTCGTTTGGGCATCAGAAAGTTTCACGTTTCGATAAGTCACGACGGCGACATGGCGGCCGCTTATGTAATTGCTGAAGGAGTCGAGCCTTGAGAGAGCTGATTATCGACCTCGATGCAATTGCCGCAAATTTGCAGACAATGCGCAGCAAAGTCTCGGCTCCTATGGTTTTAGGGGTTATAAAGGCGAATGCCTATGGCCACGGAATGATTGAGGTGGCACGCAAACTAGAGTCAGCCGGAGTCGATTATCTTGGCGTCGCCGACATCGAAGAGGCACTTGAGTTGCGCGATGCTCAAATCGATTTGCCGATTCTGGCCTGGTTGCACAGCCCGGTCGAGAACTTTGTTCGGGCAGTTGACGCCGGCATCGAGCTTGGCGTTGCAAATACCGAACAACTTCAACGAATCGCCAACGCAGCACAACATCTCGGGCGCATTGCTCGCGTTCACCTAAAGGTCGACACTGGTCTCGGCCGAAACGGCGCCACTATGGCTGAATGGCCCGAGCTACTAAAACTCGCTCACGGCTTGGTGGCCGAAGGTTTCATCCAGGTGGTTGCGATTTTCAGCCACCTTTCAAGCACCGGCCCAGTCGAAGATCTGGCCCAGATTGCCCGCTTCGACGAAGCCTGCAAAATCGCACGCGAGGCCGGCATTGAGTTTGAAATTCGCCACCTGACCGCCTCAGACGGCTCGCTCAACTATCCGCAGGCGCACTATGAAATGGTTCGAGTTGGCGTTGCGCTCTATGGTTTGTCACCTTTTGCTGACCACCATTCAAATGAGTATGACCTTCGGCCAGCGATGACCGCGACCGCTCTGGTGACTCAAACCAAGCGCGTTGAGGCGGGGCAGGGTGTTAGCTATGGTTTCATGCACCGCACCAAGAGCGAGACGACCCTGGCACTTATTCCGGTCGGATATGCCGAGGGCTTGCCTCGAAACGCAAGCGGGGTCGCCAAAGTTTCAATTAACGGCAAGAAATATCCGGTTTCTTCTCGCATCGCGATGGACCAATTCGTAATCGATGTCGGAGATGATGAAGTCACCGCTGGTGATTTGGTCACTATTTTTGGTGACCCAGCAGCGGGCGTTCCTTCAGCAGACGACTGGGCTAACGCGGGCGAAACTATCAACTATGAAATCGTGACTAGCATGGGTGGTCGATTCAAGCGTCGCTATCTGGGAGCGGTGGAGTGAGCGAGGCAAGACTTGTCGCTCAGTTCAAAATCAAAACCGCCGAGGCCATGCACGAACTTGGACTGAAGCTCGGTGGGATTTTGAATCCGGGTGATCTATTGGTGTTGAATGGCCCACTCGGCGCTGGCAAAACAACGCTGACCAGAGGAATCGGTGAGGCGCTTGAAACTGAGGGCACGGTGTCGAGCCCAACTTTTGTAATTGCACGAACTCACCCAGCTTTAGCCGCGCGCCTGGGCACTGGCAAATCGCTAGTGCACGTTGATGCCTATCGGCTTTCGAGCCCGGCTGAACTTGATGACCTAGACATTGACTATGCCAACTCAATCACCATTGTCGAATGGGGAGCAGGGCTAACCGATGGAATCGCCCCAGCTTGGCTTGAGCTGAACATCGAGCGCGATCACACTGGCGCAACTGAGGTGCGTGAGGCTGAACTTTGGGCAAGCGGTCAGCGCTGGGCCGGGTTGACCGCTGCCGACATCGAGGTGGTCGACTAATGCTGACTCTGGCGATTGACACCTCGGCCGGAACATCGGTTGCAGTTTTGCGTGGCAACGAAGTGCTTGCTGAAGTGACTCACAACGAAGGTCAAAAGCACGCCGAGCAAATTGGAGTGACGATTGCCGAGGCGATCGAGGCAGCAAAGGTGAGAGCTGCAGACATCAAGGCCGTCGCGCTAGGGCGAGGCCCAGCTCTTTTCACTGGACTTCGAGTCGGCATGGCCGCGGCAATCATGTTTGCTGAAGGGGTTGGAGCAAAAACATTCGGCGTGGTCAGTCTCGATGCCTTGGCACTTTCAGCAATCAAAAGCGGAATTGAGATTGACAGGCAAAATCCGCTTCTAATCACCACCGACGCCCGACGCGGCGAGGTCTATTTCGCGGTCTATTCGGGCCTTGATTCATCTGGCGCACCAATCGCTATCGAGGGCCCCGGCGTTATGAAGTCGGCCGAACTTGTCGACCGACTTGCTAATCGCAACCTGTCACCGATCAGATTTGTTGGCGGTCAAGACGTTGCCGTTTCGGCTGCGGCACTCGGTCAGGTTTTCGCGGCCCAGCAATCAGCAGGTCACGCCTCGACCGACATAAGCGCGCTGTATTTGCGCGAGGCCGACGCAGTTGCGCCGGTATCAAATCGCCTAGCTGGCAAAAAGGTGAGCTCATGACCTGGTTGATTTTGCCGGCTGTCGAGGCCGACCTCGCCGAAATTATGCAGCTCGAAAACGAGTGCTTTGGTCGCGATGCCTGGTCTGAACAAAACATGCACCTCGAGATCGTCTCGCATCACACCAGCTATTTCACAGTGCGTCACGATGGTCGGCTGATAGCTTTTGCCGGGCTCAGCAAAGTTGGCGCAAGTAATCAAAGCGATGTTCAAACAATCGCCGTGAACCCTGATTATCGTGGCCAAAGAATTGGCCTGGCGCTTATGCAAAAATTGCTCGAAGTCGCATCGATGCTCGGTGCCAAAGAGAACTTTCTCGAGGTTCGTGCCGACAATCCGAGCGCAATTGGTCTCTATCAAAAACTGGGATACCAGCAAATCGATGTTCGCCGAGCTTATTACCAACCAGATGGAGTCGATGCGCTGATCATGAGACTCGACCTGGCGGCATACATGGCAAATAACAGCAAACACGAGCCCCTAGTTCTTGGCATCGAGACCTCGTGCGATGAAACTGGCATCGGCATTGTGCGCGGCAACACCCTGCTGGCAAATGTGATTTCAAGCTCAATGGATGTTCACGCTCGCTTTGGTGGTGTTGTGCCTGAAATTGCAGCCCGCGCTCACCTCGAGGCATTGCAGCCAACACTGCACAAGGCGCTCGCTGAAGCAAAAGTTTCGCTGGCTGACATCGACGCGATTGCGGTAACAAACGGACCAGGTCTTGCTGGCGCCCTTATGGTCGGAATCGGCGCCGCAAAGGCGCTGTCAGTTGCGACCGGCAAACCGCTCTATGCAGTGAATCACTTGGTTGGTCACGTGGGCGTCGATGTGCTCGAGGGCAATCTTGAGTTGCCAACCGTGGCCCTGTTGGTCAGTGGTGGTCACACTTCATTGCTGCTTGTTCGCGACCTGCTGACCGATGTCGAAATGCTAGGCGAAACCATCGATGACGCCGCTGGTGAGGCATTCGACAAAGTTGCTCGAGTGCTTGACTTGCCCTACCCAGGTGGGCCTGAAATCGATCGTGCCGCAGTTGGCGGTGACCCAAAAGCGATTCGATTCCCTCGCGGGTTAACTCTGCCAAAAGACCTAGAAAAGCACCGCTATAACTTTTCATTCTCAGGGCTTAAGACCGCGGTTGCTCGCTGGGTCGAGGTCGCCGAGACCAGTGGCGATCCTTGGAACAAAGCCGACGTTGCGGCAAGTTTTAGAGAGGCAGTGGTCGATGTATTGCTCACCAAGGCAATCGATGCTTGCCTGACTCACGGGGTGCCTCGATTGCTGCTCGGCGGCGGAGTTATCGCGAATAGTCGCCTTCGAGAGGCTGCAAAAGAGCGTTGCGCCAAACATGGAATCGAACTTCGCATTCCGGCGCTAAGTCTTTGCACCGACAACGGTGCGATGATTGCCGCTCTCGGAGCACAGCTGATTATGGCCGGCTATCAGCCATCGTCATTGAATTTCAGCGCTCACTCAACGCTGCCCGTGACGACAGTTCAATCACTTTAATTCGCAAATAACATTCAGCGCGTTTGCAGACAACTCTCAGACAGCAGTGGTCGAATAATCACGTATCGAGGCGTTGCCTCAGAAAAAGGGAGAACACCATGGCAGCAAAATCAAGTGCAGCTAAGTCAGCAGACGCTGCAGAATCAACCGCCGAGGCCACCACCGAAGCAAAGATTGAATCAACCGTTCAGGCGGTTGCCAAAAAGAGATATGACTTCTCGAACCTAAACATTCTCTCGCTGGTCTCACTCGGTTTCGCAGTTATCGGCGCCTGGCTGCCAGCGGTAGTGCTCTCGCACATCTCACTTTCACAGCTCAAAAAGAACCCACAAGACGGTCGCGTTCTAGCGATTATCGCTATGGTTCTCGGCTACATCCAGGTTGCATTCTTTGTTTTCGGCGGACTATTCGCGCTTGGCATGGCGATTGTTGCCCTAACCCAGGGCGTGCCACTAACCGGCCTTGAGCACTATTTTCAGATGAACGGCTGGGGCGGCGACATGGATGGTCGCGGAATGATGAATTGGTAGTTCTAGCGAGCTAGGGGTTCGCGAACCAAACGACTGATTTATTTCAGGGGTTCGCAAATAAGAACTCGGTGGGCGTCGTTCACTCTGGTTACTATCAGGGTGGCGGCGCCTTTTCCTTTAGGCGCGAGTTCTTTGCGCAGCTGCTCAGGGGTGATGTCAGCACCGCGCTTTTTGATTTCGAGAGTGCCGATTTCTCGTTCGCGCAAATAGGCTTTGAGTTTTTTGCGATCGAAGGCCAGGTTGTCGAGCACTCGATAGCCCTTGAGCCAAGGCGAGCTGATTTCGCGATTGGCCGACAGATAGGCAATCTCGGCGCTAATCAGGTGCGCACCAATCTGGTTTGCCAGCTGGCCGATTAGATGCGAACGAATCACCGAGTTGTCTGGCTCATAAATAAATTGGTCAACGTCACCTAATTCGGCATCGAGCCGATCGGTTGAATCACTGGTGATTTCATGCTTCGCTCCGTTGGCAATTAACAGGGCCGAGCGCTTGATGCCCGGGCGTGCGAGGGGGCCAAACCAAAGCGAAAGCTCAACTAAATCGCCATCAACTGAAACCCACTGTGCTTCGCAATCATCAGGAATCGCCTCGTGGGGGTGACCAGGACCAAGCTTGACGCCAGTTGGTTTAGATGCAGCGCAGGCTAAAACAAAATCAAAATTTGGCGAATAGCTCGCTGGGTCAAATTTGCGAAGAGCCTGAGCACGAGCCGGCCCGGTTAGCTCACGGCGCGCTGGGTCAAGAAACAAGCCGTCAAAACGGTCGAGGTTGACCCCTGTGGCATCGGCGTTTTCGACTCGCGCGTTTTCAAAAACGGCAAGGTTATAGGTCGCAACCGCAGCGGTGACCTCATCAATTTCAACTGCAGTGACATCAATATCGAGGCTCGCCAAGGCCATCGATTCAGCACCGATGCCGCAACCCAAATCGGCAATCTTTTTAAGGCCGGCATCTCTAAAGCGGCCGGCGTGAATTGCCGCAACAGCCAAACGCGAGGCTTGCTCTAATCCGGGTTCAGTAAACAACATGCGCTGAGCAAACTGCCCAAATTTCGCTGCGGCTCGACGTCGCAATTTGAGCTGGGTTAGAACCGCAGCGACCAAACCGGCGTCGTGACCCTGGGCCCGCAGTTTCGAGACCAGTCGAACAACATCAGTTTTGCTGTCGACTTCGCCAACGGTTGCCAACAGCTGCTGACCCTCTGGCGAGAGCAAGTGCAAGAAGTCGGCGCGTTCCATAGGGCAAGAATAGTTGCTCGACTCAGAGCAAAATTCGACTGGTATGCCCTCAGCGAAATTGATTTAGCACTCAACTGCCAAGAGTGCTAATATTTCAACAACCACCAACACACAAAGAAGGGGTAATCATGTCGGTTTCAATCAAGCCACTTGAAGATCGCATCGTTGTTCGCCCAGTTGAGGCAGAGCAGGTAACCGCTTCGGGTCTGGTAATTCCAGACACCGCGAAAGAGAAGCCACAAGAAGCCGAGGTCATTGCCGTCGGTCCAGGTCGCGTTGACGACAAGGGTGTTCGCATTCCTGTTGACGTAAACGTTGGCGACAAGGTCATTTTCTCGAAGTATGGCGGCACCGAGCTTAAGTACAACGGCGAGGAATATCTCGTGCTTTCAGCACGCGACGTGCTTGCGGTAGTCGTACGCTAGAGCAATGCAAACTTCAAAAAGCCCCGACCTCGGTCGGGGCTTTTTCTATGGAATAAGTGCCTATTCGATTTGGGGCAGTTTTCCGCTAATTATTGCCGCAGTCTCTTTTGCGGAGCCTTTTGAAATTGTCAGCTGGCGTATTGTTTTTGGATTTTTGCTTGCCGCAGCAATAGTGAGCTTTGGTCGCATGTGGCCTCAGGTTTTGGCGGTCATCAGAGATCGCCGAATGCGCAACTGGCAGCTAGCCGCAACAGCGTTGATTCTGATCAACTGGGAGGTCTATGTTTTCGCAGTCTCTCAGCACAACACCATCGAAGCGGCCCTCGGATATTTCATAAACCCGCTGGTGACCATCGCGCTGAGCGTTTTCTTTTTGGGCGAGAAGCTCAATCGAGCCCAAAAAATTGCTTCAGCCGTTGGTCTAATTGCTGCCGTCGTGCTGACCATCGACTATGGTCGCCCACCTTTGGTGGCGTTGAGTCTCGCCGCCTCTTTTGGTTTCTATGGTCTTGCCAAAAGCAAGCTGGGTGGAAAAGTCTCGCCAGTCATTTCTTATTCAATCGAGTCGGGTGTGCTTTTGCCGGTGGCGCTGCTGCAGTTGGCCATTGTCGGCCTAACCGCTCCGGGCATCCAATTCTCGGCCAATGGCGCACCTGGAATTTTCGGCTTAGTGATGTTCGGCTTCTTCACCGCTATTCCGCTAATTCTGTTTGGGTCAGCAGCAAAACATCTGCCACTTCGTTATGTCGGGTTTATTCAATACCTAACGCCGATTTTGCAGTTCTCCACCGCATACTTTTTATTTCACGAGGCAATGCCACCGGTTAGATGGATTGGCTTCGCGTTGGTTTGGTCGAGTTTGGTGATTTTGAGCATCGATGCAATTCGGGGCATCAAGCGACGCTAATTTCAGAAAAAGTAGCAATTTTTAGGCAATTTTCAGAGATGAAATCAAACTTTTACAATTGGCTAAATTCGGGCCTTTTCAACTAAATCCGAAAATTTAAGCACTAAATAGTTCGAAAATATTCTGCTGAATTGGCAAATTCAACGAAATTCGAAGCCGACTGATTTGCTGACTCAAATTGTCGTTTCATTTTGTTTCAACTCGTTTGTTGTCATTCTTTGCGGAAACTAAACTTGTGCCCAGGTATGCAGACATTGCTGTCTGTGGTTCCTAAAACCAAACAAGGAGAAAACTCAATGAGCGTATTTTCATCAAAGCGCACCGTTGCAACCACCGTTGTTGCAGCCGTCGCTTCTGTTGCGCTAACCGCAGGTGTTTCAATTCCTGCGCAGGCAGCAGACAACCAGCTAGTAGTCGGTGCAATCACCCCACTAACCGGTGCACTGTCATTCCTAGTTCCACCAGAGATCGCAGGTATCCACCTAGCAATCGACGAGATCAACGCAGCTGGCGGTGTTCTTGGCAAGCAGGTCAAGCTTGCAGGCATTCTTGACGAGGCCGACGGCGACAGCCCAGCTGTTTCACAGGCTTCAGCAACCAAGCTTCTTTCACAGAAGGTTGACCTAATCATCGGCGCAGCATCATCTGCTCGCACTCGCTTGATCATCAACAAGATCACTGGTGCAAAGGTTGTTCAGATCTCAGGTTCAAACACCGCTCCTGACTTGACCAACTGGAAGGACAACGGCTACTACTTCCGTACTGCTCCATCAGACCTTCTTCAGGGCCGCGTTCTTGCAAACCAGATCCTTCAGGATGGCGCTTCATCAGTTGCAGTTCTATACCAGGACACCTCATACGGTGTTGGTCTAAACGCACAGGTCAAGTCAGTTCTAGAAAAGGGCAAGGCTTCAGTTACCTCAATCTCATTCCCTGAGACCGAGACCAACTTTGCTTCATACGTTGACAAGGCACTAGCTGGCAAGCCAGACGCAGTTGTAATCGTTTCTTACAACGAGTCAAAGAAGATCATTCCTGCTCTTCAGGCCAAGGGCTACTCAGGCGGAAACGTCTACCTAGTAGACGGTAACGCTGTTGACTACTCAGCAGAGTCATACGCTTCATACCTAAACGGTGCAAAGGCATCGATCCCTGGTAAGGCTCTTGATGACTCATTCAAGAAGAAGCTTGCTGCTTCATACAAGAAGTACACCGGCAAGGTTCTAACCGACTACACCTACGGTGAGTCGCTATACGACGCAATCATCATCGGTGCACTTGCAGCTCAGGCTGCTAAGGACGCATCGGGCCCTGGCATCAAGTCACAGATCACTGAGATCTCAAAGGCTGGCGCTGGCAAGGTTACTGTTTCTAACTTCGCTGATGGTGTTAAGGCACTGAAGGCTGGCAAGAAGATCAACTACGACGGTAAGACCGGTGCGATCGAGTTCGACAAGAACGGTGACCCAACTGGTGCTTACATTGGTATCTACCGCTACTCAGCAGCAGGTACTTTCAAGTTGGTTAAGACCGTACTTGGTAGCTCAGTTAAGTAATAACTAGTTCAAAACAAAACCCCCAAGCATTGCTTGGGGGTTTTGTTGTTAC
>ERZ650311.1048-NODE-1048-length-14739-cov-7.340370_pt1 | contig 14739 bp, 21 predicted proteins | sample MGYA00376247_ERZ650311 | MGnify/ENA primary metagenome ERZ650311 (study PRJEB26733, sample SAMN07839324) | wastewater metagenome | biome: small river; feature: stream; material: water | place: USA: North Carolina | collected 2016-07-28 ... | reverse complement strand
GTAGGGCTATAATTATCCTGATCGCTTGTGATCTGCGACGGGGAAATAGTAGACCGTGCCGGTAGTGCCGTTGCCGGAATAGTGTCGGTTGAAAGAAATTGCTCAAACCCGGTAGAACCCGCCTTTAGTGGTTTTGCCTCTGCCATTACGAAATAAGGATAGTTTCACCCGCCCAAAAGCGCAAAATGGTAGTTGATTCTGCAATTCCGATGCACTGCTGAATGTCATTTGCACCGTATGTGAGCGATGCGTAGGCCGCAAATCCGCCTGCAACACTGTTTGAAAGAAAGTATTTTGTGCCGGTTGTAAGGCCCGAAAGACCCGTTATTTTACCATCGTGAAAAACTACCGTTCCGGATGCGGCATTCGTGATTGCCGACGGTACAAATCCAACAGCCGCTTTGCTGACTGTATTTGCGTCGGCTTTCATAACCGTTCCGGACGCGGAAATATAGACCAAATCGCCAGCGCTCAATGATTCTCCGGCCGTGTAGGTTTCAGCCCCGCTGGTCGGTTGATCGTACCAACCCTTTACCCCTGACCCGTTGGTTCCGTACAGTTTCGAGTTGCCAGGGCTTGCACTGTCGCCTGAAAGTTTTAGGCCCGATGCGTCGGAAGTGATAGACATTTGCACAATTGCATCTGCCTTCAATTCAGGAGTTGCGTCCGTGTATGTCAGGTTGATTGTCTGCGTATCGGCAACCATCGCCCCCACCGCATCTTGTGCCGCTTCGGCAAAGTCTGATATTTTTGTGCTGTCCAGCGTAGGGACGTTTGCGACGGGTACGGTATCCGTTGCGGAAAGTTGTTCTAAGCCGGTTGCCCCGGCCTTTAGCGGCTTAACCTCTGCCATTTTGTTATGTTTTTAACACTGTTGTAGAAAAATCAATAAGCATTTTTTTGTCTTCGGCGGCAACGCCAGCCTTTTGAATAATTATTCCGGTAACGGGCTGAACGTCAAAAATTTCGCCGTCCGCCCCAACCCAAACAATTCTGTCGGCGGTGAAATTAAAGGCCGCATCCTGAATAATCCCCTGCACCTGGATCGCTACATCATTTCCAATTGTGGCACTTGTTTTTGTAACTCCGTATGCCCTCCCAACGTGCGAAGCATCGGTATTTTGAAAGTACCATGCCTGCAAATTGTCAATTATCACAATTCGGCCTGTGCTTAGGTTTTGACCCGCCGGATATATTTCAAAATTTGCAGATGACCCGGGCGGTAAAAATTCATAATCCGTTGCGCCTGTCCCCGTTTTTGTCAAAACGTCTCCCGGATTACCAGCCGTAGGAACGCCCAAAACCCCGCCACCACAGCAATGTATTTCAACCTCAATAGGCGCGGCCAATACATCGCAGTCAACCTGCGGCGTATTGACGGTCACCTCCGACGTAACTACATTTACTGTTATATCAGACATGGCCTATACGGGAGTTATTGGTTTTTCAACAATTATTTCCAGTTTTATAAGCGTCCGGACAATGCCGTCTGAAAATTCGATTTGCACGTCTCCAACAATTGAGCAAACCGGCCAAAGAGCCGTATCTGTTTCATTTACAAAAAGCAGTATTGTATCAGAATCCGGAAACGTTATTCCGCCATTTGCTGTCGTAATTTCCTTTACAAGAGCATTTGTTGATTTATTTACCAGTTGGCAATTACCGGTAGCGCCTGTAAAATCAAAACTGCCCGGCGGCACAAACGTTATTGTCCGGCTAAATGTATCAGACTTGTAGAAGCCGACTATTTTTATCTGCGCCGGGTTAAGGTCAACTAATGCCGCCATGTTTATTTTTTATGTTGAAAGGCCCGACCCGTTGCCAGGTCGGGCCTTCTACAAACAAAACGAATGAATGGTTTATCTTCTTTGCGTCCTTATGCTTCAAACATCGGAACGCAATTGCTTTTTGCAAAGTCTTCGCCGTCCAATACGGGCGCTGCATCATGCGCCGCCGTAATCGTAATTTCAAACGCTGTACCGGTTTCGGTTACGTTGATATAGGCGTTTGTAGGCCAGTTTGCGAGGGCAATGATAGCCGCCTGAACCTGCGCCCCCGTACTACCTGCAAGTGTAAACGATCCAAGAGTCGCATCAGCCCCGCCAATGGTAAACGTCGTGCTACCAGCATCGCCGGGCCATGCGTAGAAATATTCGCACATGTTGAGCGCCGTGCAACGGGCGGTAGCCGTTACGGTTGTCGATGTGTTGTGCAGCATCGAAGTAACAACCAAATCCCCGGTAATGTGGTAAATCGTATTGCTGCCAGAAGTAGTGGAGGAAACGGTAGGCGTCATGTCATCACCCGGCTCAAAGCCGTCTGTGACAAGGATAGCCGCTTTGATAGCAGCAACCACGTTTGCCGCCCCGGTAACAGCCGGGCTGAATGTCCGGGTAACACTGGTTCCATCCGCCTGCTTGAAAATGATGTTATTCACCGCGTTTGCGGTCGGAATGGTAACATCGTATTGGCAGGGTGTTGTACCGCCGCCGCAGCAACCAGACGTGGCGTCAAGAATCTTTACCAGATTCGCGTCGTTTTGATTTTTGTAATTCGTTATTGAACGGTACATAGTACGCTGTTTTTTTATGTTAACAATTCTTTGCCGTCCATTTCTCTGTAAATGTTGGCGGTTTCTTTATCGCTCCACCTGCCCATTTGGCAGTGTGTGATTTCGTTTCTCAATCGTTTAGCGTTCCAATTTGTTTTGGCCCCTGTTTTCAGGTCAAGGAAACAGCCGCACACGTCGCAAATGTTTTCTTTTTCGTTCCGGTATTCACATCCGACACAAATCGAAAACCTTTCTTTCGCCTCTGCCTCGGTAACGTGTTCTTGTACGATTAACGTTTCCGCAATCAGATGCAGCACTTTGTTTTTTATCTCCTGAATCCCCATCGCCGAACGCTGTTTGTTTGTGGCTGGCAAAATCCGTTGCAGTTCAACATTTCATCCAACGGCATTCCTCCGCAATCGGTTAACCCGGCCTCTACTTTCTTTGTGACCCATCGAATCATTTTTCTGGTTGCCCGGTCAATGTCTGCAATCAGGTCGGTTTTGTAATCGGATAATTCCGCTTTACTTGCCGTCCTGAATCCCTGCCCGCCAAAATCCGATGTTCCGTGTAGTACCGTCATTCCGTTTGCCCCTGTCTGCCGTGTAGCGTAATTTAGCGAAGCGGCATATACTTTCAGTGCCAAAACTGGCCTCAAATAATCCGCCCAAAATTCGTTTGCGCAATCATTCGTGCCGAACTTTTGAAACGCCTGCCAGGTGCCGTCCGGATCGTCTAAAGGGTCGTTTCGATTGCAACCCAAAAGGCTTTCAAAAAGACAACCGTTGCGCACCACAAAATCACCGTCCGCATATTCGCTGTCTTGCACCCATTCCTGAACATTCGTAGGCACAGCGGCCATATTTGCCAAAAGCCATTCGTACAAATTTTCTCCCAAACATTCCTCTCCAAAATCTGGCTCTATCAATCCAATTTGCTTGCAAATCACCGCCGTCGGGAAACCGTTTCCGGCTTGACTATCCAGTAGCACTTCGCCCGCTGTTATCAGTGTTTGCGCTGCCATTCTGTGTTTGCGTTTTGAATTGCTCTATCTGTGACGAAATAGGACTTTTGAAATTGAGCGAAAAATCGTTCAGTTCCGTTCGCCCTACTATTTCCCAAATCGTTGTCAATATTCCGTTCGTGAATGTCATTAGGGTGTTCCGCTTTTCGTTCAAAACCGGCTCCACGTTCATAACGTAGTCAGCAATGAAAGTGTCGGAACTAAACCCGGTTGAAGCGTCGAAACCCATAAAACGCAAAGTCAACCCATGCGCCCGTAAAATCCGCTGCTCTGACATTTCACCCGTGACTTTGTACCAATTTTCGTTCGTGTTCGGCTTGATCTGAAATACAAACATCGGTCGTCCGCCCGCCGGTCTTGCCGTAATTATCACGCTGCTCGGATCGTCTCCTTTGTTCGTATAGTTTTCTTCCATGCGATCCACAAAAGAATCAAACCCCGCCCGCTTTGCATCTTCGTCGTTTACCGCCGGGTTATTTGTCGGGTCGTCATCCTCAACTTCGATTATCAACTGCCCGACGAAATTGCCCGCGCTTTGCCGAATCACATACACGCTATCCTGAACTTCCCGGTATTTGTATAGGTCGGCGCCTTCGCTTTCCGGCCTTCCGTACCAATCATTTTGACCGGCTTTGAGGTGGAAAATTGTGCGGAAAACGCCGTCTTCACCCTCTGACCAATTCGGGGCAAGCGGCACAATCGCGGGCGGATGTTTTTTTAAATAATCCTGTCGCCAAACTTTCGATATTGCTACTTGCCTCATTTCCCCCGGCATAGTTGCCACGTAAAGAACTTCGGTAGTTTTTCGGTATTTCAGGTTAAACCGGATTTGCCTGTTTACCACTGAATAACTTGCTTCAACGTAGGCGTTCCCTGTCGCGTCATAACTCCACATCAGGTTTTGGTGAAACTTCCTGATACCGCCCTGAAACGTCACAAATTCATCCAATGCCTCTTTGTACCGGGTGCTTTCTGCCGTTGTTGCCGTTTGTTTTTCTTCGCCTGTATCAAATTCCGGGTCTTCGCTTCGCTGGATAAATGACCGTGATCCGACAACGTATTTCTTTATTTTTTCGATGCAAGCCGCATTCATCGGTGATAATTGCGCCAACATCAAATACCAATATAAAAGCGCGTGTCCTGTCCTTTTATCCCGCGTCGCAAACGGCACTAACTTGAATTCGTCAAAGACCTTTTGCAGTTCTTTTGTGTCGGTCAATTCCCCTGGAATCGGATTTTCCAGTTCAAAGAGTTTTAACCCCTTAGTTTTCCGCCTGCCTTTCAATTCATCGAATGGCGGCTTCACCTGTGTAGGCGCGTCGTCGCAACATCCGTTCAAATTGCTAAGGCTCATTTCTTTGCATTGTCTTTTTCTTGCCCTGTGATTGTTCGATCAATCCAAGTGCATTGTTTCCAATTTCAACCGGCTTTTCTTCTTCGTACTGCTCAATACAAGGATCGCCGCGCTCGAAAATCTTTTTCAATTGCGACTGCGTTGCAAGCGGTATCGAAATAGTTTTCGGCGGATGTTGAGCCGTGCCGGCATCGGTATGTACATACGCCTCATTGAGCGCAACCCGAACCCCGTCAACTAATGTCGTAAGTTCCGGGTAGATTTTAAACGCCTTTTTTACACGGTATGCCATACAAATTTTCGTTTACAATGCTTCAATTTCAGCGGGTGTCAGGTCGGTGAACGGTGCAACGTGTTTTGATGTTCCCCGGACAAGAAATTGCAAAAACGCTTCCTCTGCCGACGTGTTACTGCTTTGCGTAGGTGTGACTTTTGTATCCCGAATTTTTGTGCCGGTAAAACCACCCGTTGCATTGGCGTCAATTTCCAGCCCCTGAACGGCAATTTGTCCGTTCGTAAGGACGTGCAGGAAAACCAGTTGGCAGCAATCCGCTACACCATCGGCGATGAGGTCAGCCGCCGCGTTGAAACCTCCGAATTGCAGGAGCGATTCCTGCGGGTACGTCAACGCCCCGGTATCATTCAGCCGTTGGCCGGGCTGATTGAAGTACGACGTATCGTTTTTGTCGTACTGCAATTTTTTCCAAAGTCCTGTTGTGGACATGGTGAGCGCCGTTATCAGGTTCGCCGTGTTCGTTACCGCTGTAATGTCAGACAGTTTCGCAACATAGGAATATTGCAACCCGCCGGTATTGTCCGGGCAGCCGGTCAGGGAATTGAGTGCCGTAAGTGTGCAGGCCATAGTGTTTGTTTTTTTGCCGTTTTTACGGTTTACAGTGCTTCAATTTCCGCGTCGGTCATGTCGGTGAACGGTGCAAGTTTCTTTGCCCGGCCCCGGATAAGATATTGCAGGTAGGCTTCCTCTGCGCTTGTATTCGAGTTGAACGTAGGCGTCACTTTCGTATCGCGCAATTTCGTTCCTGTGAATCCACCAGTTGCCGTTGCGTCAAGTTCAAGGCCTTGAATAACACGGCTGCCGTTGACCAAAACGTGGATAAAGACCAGTTGGCAGCAATCGCCGGTATTGTCCGCCGCCGCGCCAAACGAGTTATTGAACCCGCCGAATTGCAAAAGCCCTTCCTGTGCGTAGGCCAGTGCGCCGGTATCGTTCAACCGTTCGCCCACCTCGTTGAAATACGACGTATCGTTTTTGTCGTATTCAAGTTTTTCCCAGTCCGTTGCGCCGCTCATCGTCATTGCTGTAATCACGTTGTTCGTTGCCGTAACCGTCGCAATGTTTGCGAGCAGGGTGTAGTAACTGTACTGAATGCCGCCGGTGTTATCCGGGCAGCCGGTTGTGCTGTTGAGTGCCGTTAAGGTGCAAGCCATTTTTTTACCTGTTTAACGCGTTAAAAAATGGTTGTTCTTATGCGTTGCGACCGTACACCACATAGTCAGGATCGGCCAACGCCGCGCCCCAACGAAGGGTAGTGTCCATGTAAATTTTGCCGTTGTACGGCGGGTCAAGTTTCTGAACCGCAATCAGGCCCATTCCCTGATATTGGCGAAGGCTGCGAACGTCCGAAGCGACGCCGAACGCGCCGGGGGCAACAAGGGCAATTTTCGTGGAGGTCGTACCAACGATTTCATCGAAAGACGTAACCGCGTCCCACGACACAACCGGGATTCCATTCCAGTTCAACACACCCGGAACCATCGAAACGCCGCCGCTCACACCCTGGAGAACGTATTGCAGGATTGTCGGGATTTGCGGGAATGTGGTAATCAGGTAGTCCTGATAGGCTTGGTAGATGTTTTCCGTTACCAACATGATCGGGTAACGGCGGCCCGCGCCCTGACCAACGCCGCGCCGTGCTGCTGTTTTCAATTCCGGTTTGGCGGCATTTACCATTTGGTTGAAAAGGGCAATCACGTCGCCGGTGTAAGCACCTGCGGTAATGTCAGAATTCGGAATGTCCACCGTGTAGCCCGGCTCGCCTGCATTTGCCAGTTCGTCGAGGATTGTGACCATGCCGGAGCAATTGACCGGGCGCGATGTGCTGCCTACCTGCTGCGCATAGTAGTCATCCCATTCATCGTCATCAACCAAATACGTGCCGTTCGTGTCGGCAGTCGTGATGTCGGGGTGATTGGCGAAGTTCCAAAGGGAGAAAAACGAATTGCCCAGCCCGATAGCCAGTTGGCGCATCGTTGCCGCTGTGATCTGCGCAATGTCGCCAGATTGCAGGTCACGAACGCCGCGCCCCGGCTCGAAAAGCGATTCATAGCAGGAGTTCCAAAAAGCATCCGGGCATTGTTCGCCCTGGTATTCGATCGGGCAGGTATCGAATTCGGTCAAACCCATGCGGATTTTACCGTTCGGCGTCCAGACGCAACCGTTTTGGCGGGGGCGAAATAGGTGTTTCGGCGTTTTGATCGTGCCAAACTTCGCTTTGCCTTCACCGTCAACAATCAGTTGAGAATACAGGCCAAGCGTGTCGTTTGTGATGTCGCCTTCGATGATCGCGGCTTTGTTGAAAATGTTGAGCCACGTTCCGGTACGAACCCGGATGTAATTCGACGTGCCGATTGTATCAATCGTTACCGCGTCCATCGGCTGATCCAAGCCCCAGGCGCTACCTTCAAGCGTTCTCATATTGTGAGAAGTGTTTGTTTATTGTTCTTGCCCCGTTATCGGGTTTTGTTTACTTCGTTTCAGTTCAAACCGGCCGCCTTTGCGTAGGCCGCATCCATGTCTTCTTGAGACACAACTACGCCGCCAGCAGGGGCATTGCCCCGCGTTACGGGTTTGCTTGCGTCCGGAGGCGTAGTTTTGTCAACCGGCTTGCCGGCTTTCAATCCTGCGACTTCGCCGGAAAGCGATTGGTTTTGCCTTTGCAGCCCTGCCAGTTCGGTATCCTTTTCAGTAAGTTGGCCTTTGACGGTCTCCAGTTCCGTTTCCAGTTCGCCAACCTTTGCGGCCTTTGCGTCTGCATCGGTTTGCAAGCCTTCGACCTGCGTAGTCAGCGCATCCAATTTGGTTTGGAAATCGGCCATTTGCTGCTTTACGGCCGCGTTTGCCTCATTCAGTGCGGCGGCTTTGATATTTTCCAGCGTTCCGGCGTCAATCAATTTTTGGTGCAGTTCGGCTTCGGTAGTTTCCTCGGCATTAAGGCCAAAAAAAGTGGCCAGGCCGTTCATCGTTTCGCTGTAAAATTTGGCTGCTGTTGCGCTCCAACTTTTCATAACTATTTGTTTTTATGCGGCTATTGATTCCGCTTTTTTTCTTGTTTTTCTTTCGACTTGTCACCGTCGCGATTGCGCCCACTTTTACCTTTTTGCATCCATGCCATTGCCCGTGCGACGGCATAATTCATTGTCCCAATCCCATCAACCAGACCGCGCCGCCGCGCCTCTACGGCGTCGAACATCGCGCCCGAAAGGGTTTGGCGTTGGTATGCTTCGCCGCCGCTGATTGGCCGTTGTTTGGAAACTTGCGCCTGAAAATCGCGGGTTGCCTTGTTGGCAATTTCCTGGATAGGAATAAAATTGCCCTCCAAAGCCGCCCGCCATTCTGCGTTTTTGCCTGGCGCGTCTTCGCCGTAGAACGAAAGGAAATTTTCAGCGTAAAACTCAAGGAAGGATTTATCAAGGGTAATCACTGCTCCGACGCTGCCGAATTTAGCCATTTTGTCGGATGCAATAATTTCATCCGTTGCGGCCAAAGTGCCGTAGGCTGCCGATGCTGCAAAGCGGCCAAATCCCAAAACGGGTTTGTTGCGGTCTTCGATAGCGCCAACCAGTGTTTGCATAGCCACTACCTCGCCGCCTGGCGAATTGGTGTCGATAATTATTGCCCCGATACTGTCGTTGGCGTATGCCTGCCGCAGTTGGCTTTCGAGCATGCCGACACCGTAGGACGACACATCGTCCTGCGCGGTCATAGTGCCGGAAAGTTTCAGGACTGCTACCGATTGCGGGCGGGTCAGGCTTGAATTTGAAAGCAGCCCCCGGTCTTGTGAAACGGTTGTAAATTGACCGGCCGCATCTGGCATAAATATCGTTACGGCTGCGGATGCCTTTCGGCGCTCACCAATGCCTAATTCAGCGTAAGGAACGCCGGACGCAACCAAAGAAAGTTCGTGTAGATAGGAATTGAGCAGGCGAAGACCGAAACCCATTTCGATGCAGAGTGCATCGTAGGACAGCAGTTTTTGCACTGCTGCATCGGGTAGTTTTGTTATAGTTTTGCCTTCCATGCTTTCTTGCATGGGGCAAAAGTGCGGCCAATAGGCGCATAAAAGGTGCGCTTTGCGGGGTTTATGGCGGCAAAATTCAGCCAAATAAAAAAGGCTTATCGGCGCGTTTGCCGAAAAGCCTGATTCAAAAACTGCCTTTCTGTTCTTTATTTTTTCTTCAAATCCCGTAATTGCGGCGCAATTCGGATACTGTTTTTTGAAACAGCAAAATAGCCTCTTTATCGACCCTGCACCCGACGCACCCAAACCCAATGTACTTACACGCCGCGTTTGACATTGTAGTAGTGCAATGTGGCGTATAGTCCGCCCATTCAGGAACCTGAATTTTAACCCGGTCATCAATCGGGCAAACAAACTCTTTTAATTTGTCTTTCATCGTTCCAGTTGACCGTTTATCTTTTATCGCCAACCTCACAAATTCCGAAAGGTTTGGGAGTGTTCGCAGAAACTCAAGCGTTTCAGCATCCACCCAAATGGGTGGCATTTTAACCAGGTCGCCGGATGCGGGGAGGCTTGCGCCGCGTTTTGGCCCGGTGTTTTGCCGTGCGCCGCCGCGTTGTTTTTTTTCTGTCATTAGAATTTGGTTTTTGCTACACGGTTAAAAAAATCGTTTGGCCTCTCGGGCGAAATCAATGATGTGTTGCAGGGTAGGCATAGCGGTTAGTATTTATGCGGCGATTTCATACCCCATTTTAGCGAGTTTTTGGGCATCGCCAAAATGAGCGACCCAAAACTTGCCACCATCACCAAGCAATACAGCGTGAAGTTTTACGCATTTATCAGCGTAACGAAAGGCCGCATCCCTGGTAGAAAATTCAGAGATTGCATTTCTTGTTCCGAATACTTTTTGGATGGTGTTCATGTCGTTCCTTTTTTGATAGTGTAAAGATACAACCGTCTTTTGAATTGTCAATACATTTAACCATTTATTTTTTACCGTTAACAAAAAAGTTTTTTGGGGCTTTAAAGTCAATGCTGTTTTTGATTTTTTCGGGTGACAACACCGACGTAACGGGCGTAGTCGTAACCTTCAGTATTTACATAAAACTTGCGTCCCGTCTCTTTGCAAACCACCTCGACAACCGGCGTGTAACACGTTGCCCGGAAAATTGCCGTTAACTCTTTGCTGTTGCACATTTGAATGTAGGTCACGTTTTCCAGTTCGGGCGCGTCCGACCATGCCCCACCTATCTGCTCCCACATTTCAGGTCGGTTTTCCAAAAGCGAGTTTGCAACAATATTAAACATTTGTTCGTCAAGTTCAACCGTTTTTTGAATGAAGCACTTTTGGTCGTTTGTTCCGTACATAACCATCGCTTCGTAATTATTTGCCAGCGTGTCGTTTTTGTTCAAGTCAGGAAAAGTTACCGTGATGAAAGTTTTTTCTTTCTCAATTTCCGGCGCTGCATCTTCTTTTTGAAATTCTACCGCGTCGGAAATTTCAGCATTCGTTTGCGGTGTTTCTGTAAAGTCAACGGCCCAAAGAGCAGAGCGGATAATTTGGCAATTATATTCACCGCGCGCAACATTCAGGCTGTTGTACTGGCTCCAATCCAATCCCAATTTTTCAGACATTTCCATTTTTGCGGCTTCCGAAAACTTGCGGCTTGTCTGCACATATTTTGTTTGCGGGATGTCGCTACGGTCGTTTGTATTTTCATACAAATCCTCCATGCTGTTGAAACTTCCGTATTGATATTTTTCTGTGATTGCTTCAACCTGTTTTGTTGTAGGCCCGTCAACCCAGGATATATGCACCGCATCACCCATGCTGAACGATTCGGATGTTACGCTGAATTTTACAGTTGGGAACACTGCTTTTAATTCAGTGCGGATTGCTTTTGCTGCTGCTGCTTGAGAAGAAATTTGCTTTTTCATGTTGTTTTATTTTTCTTGTTCGCTGTTTGATAATGTAAAGGTAAGTGTCATTTTTGAATTGTCAATACTTTTCAATAAGTATTTTCCAACTATTTTCTAACACGCTGAAAACCAATGCAATTATTTTCAAACAGGAAAATAAAAAAGGCCCCGGATTTGTCCAGAGCCTCAAAAATGGCAAGAAAATACTATCCCTCTTATTGATCTTTACGCCGCTTGCAAAGTCGGCTGTTTTCTTTAATTCGTTCAATTTGCGCCCGGCTCAATCCGTACTTTGTTGCAAGTTGTCTCTCGCTCCTGCCCTTGCCCAAATCGGAAATGACCAGCAATGAGCAAACACGGACGTAACCTATTATCAAAAAAAACTCCTGATACTGCCCTGGCAATTCGTCGAACGTTTCTGCACACGTTCCAAATTCGGCTGCAAGTTGCAGGCTTCGCCGCTCAAATTGCGGGTGAAATCCTTTTTGTCCATTCGTTTCGCTCATTCTGTTATTTGTATTGGTATTTTCAGGTCTTTGGTGTATTGAAAATATGCGTAGTCTTTCCTTTTATTAACCAACCCCTTTTCATTGAGATACGTCACAATGTCGGCCGGCAATTCCAACACCACCGCCTGAATAGCGATAATGGGCGGATCGTTCGACAATTCGGCGTAAATTTCAGCCGTTGTGCGAAGCCATGTTTTTAACCGTTCGTTCGTCATTTATTATGCCGGTTTCGATTGCCCAAAGTGCCCATGCCTGCAAGCCCTGAACATTACAGCAACAATAGGTGCTCACCTTGTATTGCTCGCACATCTTCGCAACCTCCGCCCATCGCTGCGCTTCGACGTGGCCGATTAGGGTAGCGTGTTCCGATTCAGGTATTTTATCCCAATTCCAATCCATAGTAGATAGGTATTTCAATTCGTTCGTTTATTGGTATTCTGCATCGTACCCGCTCCGTATTCGGCGGCAATTCGCCGGTTTGCACGGCATCGGGAGAAACCAAAAAATCAAAGTCTGATTCGGTTTTGGGTTTCATTCCGGCGTCGGCTCGCGCCTCTTTTATCCATTTACCGTCTGTTGCCTTTGTCCAATCTCCACGAACCCGGCTACCTACCGCCCAAACCTGAACCCCCGGAAAACACTTTGCGACCTCCAAATAAATGCGCTGTGTTGAAGTAGGCATTTCGTCAAAAGCATTTACCCCACGCATGGCGCGTAGTTCCATGATACCGGAAAGGTCGCGCTTAATTGGCGCTCCCCATTTGTCAGGTGCGGTTTTCATAACAAAAACAGTTGGTGAACCGTATCGCCGCCCCTTACAAGCGTTGAATGCCATGCAAAGTCAAATTTAACATCGGACTCTAATATCTCATCGGCAAACTTATCTGCAATATAAGCCTCCATGTCGGGCTGATGCGAAATTATTTCCGCCTTATATTTCCACCTGTTAGGCGGAACAGCCCCCTTGCTTTCAATTGCCTGCAATACAATTGCCATTATACGCCGCTTGCGCTCTGATAATAAAAACCGAAAGGCGTTTTCAAGGTCGGCAAAATCGCTGCTCGGCAAAACGGGTAACAAGTGCTGAATGTGCGCCCTGAAAATTTCATTTATTTCTGACTGCTTCATGCCATTCGTTCGTTTATGAAAAATCAATATTCAACTGTTTCAACGCACCCTAACGGCTCGGTTATTTCGTCGGCATCGTACCCGAACCCATCCCAATCCGCATCAAACCATTTACTTGCCATGTCATAATCGCGGTAACGATAAACCTCCGCCTCGGCTGAAATTATGATTTCAAACGTCTGGCACGACGGTCTTTTGATCTTGAAAAATCGAAGGTCGGTTTTCAGCGCGTAGTCACGTTCCGACGGTTTGAAACTGAAATATGGAATTTCCAGCCCGTTCAGCGCATCAATCAGGTTTGTCACAAAAGCCTTGCCGTTTATGCTCACCACGTTGATAATGCCAAAGTCAACCGCCGCGCTCAATTGCTCAATTCCGTCCACCTTGAAAGAAGATATTGAAAGGTCATCAAGCGTTTGTTGCGACATAAATTGTCCAAAGTCCTGAAAATAATCGCATTCAGTATAACGGCACGAACACGGCCCGCTGCAACATTCCGACGTATTCGGCTCCACCAATACCCGCAAAGGTGTGGGCAAGTCCGTCGCCGGTGCAAAGTCCCGGATATTTTCGCCGATCCCAATAACCGGACGGCCTTCGTAATTAAAAAGAAACGGCTTCCTGAAATTCCATCGCTGCCACTCATTCATGCCCATCATTACCAGCATATCGACCCACATGCCCCGTGTGTTTACCTGCGAAAGTCCCATGTAAAAAGTAACATACAGGTCGGAAGGCAGGGTGCCAAAAATAACAGATGCGTCAAGGTGTGGCGGGAAACTTGCACTTAATTCCAGTGTCCTTTTTTGGGTGGCATATCCGAATATGCCTACCGGCGACCCTTCCCAATAGAAAAGCGTCCCTTCGTCGCTGTTGGGTTGCGGCTTTATTTGAGCGACGTTGCCAAGCGCAAACACGATGCGCGGCAGGATATTGAAAGACCGGCTGCCGTCTGTGTTGTCCATCATTACAGGCAAGTATGGGTTCTCGTTGCGGTCATCAAACCGCTTCAACACATCGCTTTGCCTTTCGATTGTCGGCTCCCAAAATTCGTTCTCCCGCGTCTCTACTTGATCCGGCAAGTCAAGCCCATTCAATATTTTGCGGCTGTGATAAGGCTCCAACGGGTCAAGGTTAGAAATTAGGGCATCCGTGCTTTGCCTGAACTCCAACCGAGTATATCTTTTTAGGTTGTTTTTTACCGGCGTCTGTTTGATGCTGTCGCACAAAACGGAAGCGGTAAGGTCGATTGTATCCGATTCATCAATAAACCCAGGCGTTGAATCCCCGTAAACGTTCGCATTTCTTTGCGGGAAAACTGTAATGGTTTTGGTATTCCAGTCCGTTTCAACCCGCCCGTTTATCAGTTGCAGAAAGCCTTTGAACCGGTCAAGCAAAAAATAATCGCAGTCAATCAGTCTTTTCAAGTCCACAACATCGCCCCGAATAAGGCTTTGTGTGTCCGGCTGGATTGTCACCCTGTAACCTTTTTTTGCAAACACCCCGGCTGTTGCCGCACTGCCAAAAAGGAAAAGGCCGGTTTGCCCCGGATTCATTGTTGCCGTTACGCACACATCTACAAAAACGGTATCCCCGGCAGGTATGGTGACAATATTTGCAGGCTGATTAGGGTCACTAAGGGTTGCCCCGAAATTTGATACCGTTGCGCCTGTTATTGTGCATTCAATCACCGCCCCATCAATCACCACGTCTGCCCCGGTCGTATTTTCAATAAAGCCCTTAAAGCAATATTTGTACTTGCATCTGAATGGCAAAGGCGCATCAATTGCCGCCCAATACAGCCCCGCGCTTGCCGTCTTTACATTTGTGCCAGGGTCATAATCTATGCCCGTAAGCATTACCGTAGGAACGAGGCTTAAAAACTCATTATCAATTGTTGCATTACGCAAAATCAAAATTGCATCACCGCCCCGGCTTTCTGCGTAGTAATCCCTTTTCAGAATGTAGTCCCACATTGCCGTCACATACGGCGT
>ERZ650311.1047-NODE-1047-length-14741-cov-8.095669_pt1 | contig 14741 bp, 14 predicted proteins | sample MGYA00376247_ERZ650311 | MGnify/ENA primary metagenome ERZ650311 (study PRJEB26733, sample SAMN07839324) | wastewater metagenome | biome: small river; feature: stream; material: water | place: USA: North Carolina | collected 2016-07-28 ... | reverse complement strand
GGCATTGACTTATGGCACGCTGTTGAGTTCTCAAGGTACGGATGCGCACTGCTTCTCAGGATTTCTCCTGATTTTCAGGGCAGATCGCCAAACTTAGTGCATGCATGCAGGCGCGGTCAAACCGCACCTTTATGAATTACTAGATCTGGCTGACGCTCAATTTCTTGAGCATCTGTGCCTACTGTCCGGCCTAAATCGTCCGTTCCCAGCAAGGAGCGTAACTATACATACGCCCCTCGGACCGGTCAAATCGGCACAGCCGGGTCCTGACAAATTCTGTAAAACGGTCAAAATAGCGAATTATCCACGCCCGCTAGCGTTTTTGGCCCTTTGGCAGGGCTTTAAGCTAATTCGACGGCAGCGAGATCTCGCTTACCTTTTCTCAAAACCGCATATTTTCCGCATAAAAAGTCAGATTTTGAGGGTCTGAAATCCTCACCTGAGATCTTTTGATTATTGAGATATGCGCCACCTTCTTTGACGATGCGGCGCGCAGCTGATTTCGAGTCAACAACACCTGTTGCTGCTAAGAGATCAACCCAAGTTGGAATCTCCTCGGTTGAAGAGATAGTTGTTCGAGGAAGTTCAGCCAGTGCTGATGCAAGTGTTGCTTCATCTAGTTCTGAAAGTTCACCTTGGCCAAATAATGCACGTGCTGCAGCTTCTACCCGCTGTGTTATTTCTTCTGAGTGAACTAATGAAGTTAATTCGCGAGCAAGTGAACGATGTGCCTCACGTAAACCCGGATTTTCATTGTGCGACTTTTCAAGTTCGATGATCTCTTCATGAGTTTTGAAAGAGAAAACCTTTAAGAAGTTGATGACATCTTTATCATCGCTGTTTAACCAGAACTGGAAGAATGCATACGGTGATGTCATTTCAGGATCTAGCCAGACAGATCCTCCCGCAGTCTTCCCAAACTTAGTTCCATCTGCCTTCATTAACAAGGGAACTGTTAATGCGTGACCGCTCCCCTGTTCAACACGACGAATGAGATCGAGGCCGGCAACGATATTTCCCCACTGATCTGATCCACCAACTTGTAGCGTGCAGTTGTTTCGTCGGTACAGTTCTAGGAAATCATATGATTGCAAAACTTGGTATGAAAATTCGGTGTAAGAAATGCCGCCACCTTCAAGACGTGCAGATACTGAATCCTTAGACAACATCTGGTTGACGCTGAAGTGCTTTCCGATGTCTCGTAGGAATTCAATTGCACTCAAAGGTGAGGTCCAATCCAGGTTATTTACAACTTGGGCTGGATTTTTTGGTGCATCAAAATCCAAGAATGCTGAAACTTGTTTGCGAATGCGGCTAACCCAACCTTCCACGATCTCAGAGCTATTTAATGTTCGCTCCTCATTCTTTCCGCTTGGGTCACCAACTAATCCGGTAGCTCCACCAACGAGTGCGATTGGATTGTGGCCTGCCAATTGAAAGCGTCGCAGGACTAAAAGAACTACGAGGTTTCCTGCGTGCAATGAAGGTGCGGTTGGATCAAAGCCCACGTATAGAGTTGTTGGCTTCTTCAGCGCTTCTAAAAGCGCTGCCTCATCGGTTGATTGAGCCAATAAACCACGCCAACGAAGGTCTTCGATTAAGTTCATGCGCTCATCATCTCTGAAAATGCCTTGTGCTTGTTGGCAATTTCCTTGCTCGTTGTTTCATTGGCTTTTAAAGCATCTTTTATCTGTTGTGCAACTAGAGCAGGAGCGGTTCCGCCAGAGGTTGTTCTTGAGTTCAGCGCCCCATGAACTGTAAGTACATCACGCACTCCTCCATCAAGTTCTGGGTGCACGCTAACAAATTCAGCATCGGTCAGCTGATGCAATTGACGACCAGAGGATTCACAGAGTGCCACGCACTTTCCTGCAGCTTCATGCGCATGTGCAAATGGGACATTTTTCTTAGCTAAGTAATCGGCGATTTCAGTTGCGAGCGAATATCCTGTTGGTGCAGCTAACGCCATTTTTTCGCGATCGAAAGAAGTTGTTGCAATCATTCCCGTAACAGCAGGAAGCACCAACATCAAAGTATCGATGCTGTCGAATAACGGTTCTTTGTCTTCTTGCAGGTCGCGGTTGTATGCAAAAGGTAAACCTTTAAGCATCGTTAAAACGCTCATCAGATTTCCAACTAGGCGACCAGATTTTCCACGCGCGAGCTCTGCCATGTCAGGATTTTTCTTTTGCGGCATGATTGAAGATCCGGTTGAGTAGGCATCTGCAACCTTCGCCCAAGCAAACTCTTGAGAAGACCAAATAGTCCATTCCTCACCTATGCGTGAAAGGTGATTTCCGATCATTGCAAGAATAAAGAGCGCTTCAGCTACATAATCACGATCACTAACCGCATCAATACTGTTTGCAAATGTTGCTTCGAACCCTAAGTTCTTAGCGGTAAATGCAGGTTCTAGCGCCAAGGATGATCCTGCAAGTGCACCCGCACCAAGTGAACTAACAGAGGTGCGTGATAACCAATCATTAATTCGATCGAGATCACGTGCAAATGCATGTGCATGCTTTGCTAACTCATGTCCAAATGAAACGGGTTGAGCGTGTTGAATATGTGTAAATCCTGGTGCAGGATCATTTACGTATTCGGCAGCCTTTTCAAGAATTGCAGTTTGTAATGCTGTAACTAAAGATGCGATTTCAAGCATGTGATCGATAGCAAAAAGTCGAAGATCGGTGGTGACTTGATCGTTGCGAGAACGTCCTGCACGAAGTGCTCCCCCAACTGCGCCTAACTTCTCAGTCAATCCACGCTCTAATGCGCTATGAACATCCTCATCGGAATCAATTGCTACAAATTTTCCACTAGCAACCTCGGCCGCAAGTTCTTTGAGGGCCTTGAGAATTGCATCGGCATCCTTTGGTGCGATCAAACCGCTCTTATTTAGAATGGCTAAATGGGCCATAGATGAGCGAAGATCGTAAGGAGCTAAACGCCAGTCAAAATGAACACTTCTGGACAGGGCAAAGACTGAGTCCTCAGGACCTTGCGCAAAACGTCCGCCCCATAGAGCCATTACTTCCTCTTCCCATCACCTTGTGCGTAAGCGAGCAATTCTTTCGCTAAATGTGCTCCACCTGTGGCTTTCTTGGATACCAAAATAATCGTGTCGTCCCCGGCGATGGTGCCAATAACCCCGGTCAATCCTGCGTGATCCAAGGAGCTGGCTAAAAATTGTGCCGCTCCCGGAGGTGTGTGAATGACAGCCAAATTGGCACTGTGATCTACCGACAAAATTAACTTAGATGGAAGTGGTGTGCTGCGCACAATCGCATCGTCTAAGCTTTCACGAATTTGATAGGTGCTTTCGCCATCTTTATTGCGCGCACGCACGGCGCCGATCTCTTCAAGATCACGGCTAGCTGTTGCCTGTGTAACTTTGTATCCGGCTTTTTTGAGCAGGACAACCAAATCAGATTGTGAATGTACCTGACCGGCCTGAATTAAAGCTATCGCTTTCGCTCTGCGTGCAGATACTGATTGCGCATTATTTGGCATCTGACATCACCTTCTTGAATATCGATATAAATTTTTCGATCTGAGCATCGGTAACAATTAATGCAGGTGCGATTCGAATGGTTGTTGGATTTGCCGCATTCACCAAAACTCCAGCGGCGCGTAGTGAGTTCGCCACATCAGAAGAGTTCAAACTCTCAAATTCGATTCCAATCAATAATCCGGCTCCCCGTACTTCCTTTACCCCAGGGATCAACGCCAGTTCTTGAATGAGGTATGAGCCTTTCTCCTCAACTTTCTTCAGCAATTTCTGCGTTTCGATAAATTTAATTGCCGCTAATCCAGCGGCAGTTGTCACCGGATTCCCACCGAAGGTTGATCCGTGATCACCAGGTTGAAAAAGTTCTGCCGCTTTTCCAAGAGCGATCATCGCACCAAGGGGCAATCCACCACCTAGGCCCTTTGCCAAAGTGATGACATCGGGAGTAATTCCGGCGTATTCGTAACCAAACCAATCTCCTGTGCGACCAATTCCAGTTTGGACAGCATCAATTACTAGGAGTGCACCTTTTTCGTCACACAACTGTCGAATCTGTTGCAAGTAATCTGCTGGTGGAACGATGACTCCCGCTTCACCCATCATTGGTTCAATAATTACCATTGCAGTTTTCTTTGTCACGGCACGGCGCATAGATTCAATATCACCGAATGGAACGTGTTTAACACCTTTAATCAACGGCAGAAATGGCTCTCGCTTCGAAGGCTGTCCAGTAAGGGATAAAGCACCCATGGTGCGCCCATGAAATGCGCCTTGTGCTGCAACAGCACGTACGCGACCGGTTCTACGTGACAATTTGAAGGCGGCTTCATTTGCTTCAGCCCCTGACTGACAAAAGAAGACACGCGCGCTCTTGTCGCCTGTCATGGAAACTAATTTTTCAGCCAGCTCCACCGCATTCGGATGGGCATAAAAATTACTGATGTGACTCAACGTCGCAACTTGTTTGCTCACCGCTTTGACAATAGAAGGGTGCGCATGACCCAAGATGCTTGTTGCAATGCCGCCAAGGAAATCTAAGTACTGCTTTCCATCTGCATCTGTTACAACAATTCCCTTGCCTTTAACTAATGCGATTGAAGGTGTGCCGTAGTTATTTTGAACTACCGAGCTCCAACGGTTCAGCATCTTTTTATTTGTCATGCAACCACCAGCGTTCCGCCTGAACCAGCAAGTGCTGATGCAAAGCTATCGGGATCTGTTCCATCAATAATTCGCACCGCTTTGGCTCCAAAGGACAATGCGTCCAAGGCGGCTTGTACTTTCGGTGCCATGCCTTCTGCAAAGCCAGCTTTGATTGATTCAAGCTCTGCTGCACCAATATGTTCGATAAGTGAGCTCTTATCTGGCCAGTTGCGATAAATGCCGGCAACATCGGTCATGACAATGAGTGCAGATGCTTCAAGGGCTGCAGCGATTGCGGCCGCGGCAAAATCTGCGTTGACATTTAACCCCGTGACCAAATCTTCATCAGAGGAAACTGGCGCTACCACAGGAACTATTCCGGTTTCCAAAAGTTCGAGCAGCTGAGCTGGATTTACCGATTGAACTTCGCCAACAAAACCAAGGTCTGCAGGTGTTCCATCGATCAAGGTTGTTCGACGACGAGCAATTACTGTTGGCAATTCGCGAGCTGAGATCGCCTGGGCTTTGATTCCAGCTTTACTCAAGGTTGCAGCAACCTCACGTCCAACTTGATTGACTAAAACATCTTCAACAACATCAAAGATTGCCTGGGTGGTGACTCTGAAACCACCTATCCAGTCGCTTGTAATCTGCTTTGCATTAAGAGCGACATCTATCTGCGGACCTCCGCCGTGGACAACTACGACTTTTTCCCCTGTTGCAAGGGCTGCCGCGATGGCTTTCGCAAAGTTTCCATTTTCATCCTTCATGGCATGACCGCCAAATTTAACGACGATCATGTTGAATACGCCGAATTCTCATGCACATAATCGTGGGTCAGGTCGTTAGTCATAATTGTTGCTGAAGCGGACCCGACCTTTAGATCAATTTCTATTTCGACTAAACGGGCAGCAAAGTTGACGGTTGACTTATCAGCATCGGGTGCGCTGTTAGAACAGACCTGGACACCATTCAGCTTCACATCTATAGCCAGAGGATCCATATGCGCATCCGCTGTTCCAACCGCAGCAAGAACACGTCCCCAGTTTGGGTCTCCGCCAAAGATCGCGGCCTTTAAAAGATTATTGCGTGCGCATGCACGTCCAACTGCTACGGCATCCTTTTCAGTTAACGCGTTCAAAACATTAATTGCAACGGTTTTAGTAGAACCTTCTGCATCTGCGATCAATTGCTCTGCTAAAGATCCACAGATCGTCATTAGCATCGCTTCTAGTTCGGAGTCTGAAACCTCAACCCCGCTAGCACCAGATGCCATGAATAAAACGGTGTCGTTGGTAGATGTGCAACCGTCAGAATCAATGCGGTTGTATGTGCGATCTGTTGCACGTTGAAATATCTCTTGAGCTTTATCCGATACAACCGCGTCGGTCATAACCACCGACAACATCGTTGCAAGTGCAGGTGCAAGCATTCCCGCTCCCTTAGCGATTCCCGCAAATTCAGCTCCCTTGAGATTGGCTGTTGCAATCTTTGGCACTGAATCAGTTGTCATAATTGCCTGAGCGCTAGTCTGCAAACCCTCGTTATCCATGACTGGCGCAATTGAATCAAGTCCAGCAATAATTTTTGGCATCGGAAGAAGTTCACCGATCAAGCCGGTTGAGCAAACAATTACTTCGCCAGATGACACATTGAGCAACTGAGCTACATGCTCGGCGGTCTTATGGGTATCAGCAAAACCTTGTGGTCCAGTGCATGCATTTGCGCCGCCACTGTTTAGAACAACTGCTCGAACGATTTGCCCTTTAGCCACCTGACGAGACCAAATAACAGGCGCTGCAACAACCTTGTTGGTGGTAAAGACAGCGGCGGCATTGAAGTGTGGGCCTTGGTTTTCAATGAGAGTTAAATCAAGAGCGTCATTGCTTTTCAGACCTGCTGCGATAGATGCCGACCTAAAGCCTTGTGGAAGTTTCATGCGCCAATACCATCTAGTGCGAGACCACTGATTTCTGACAATCCACAGATTAGATTTGCATTTTGAATTGCTTGACCTGCAGCGCCTTTTCCAAGGTTGTCGATAGCCACTGATACAACAAGGCGATTGGAGTGTTCATCGACAGCTACCTGAATCTGCACCTTATTACTTCCTGTTACTGCACTTGTCTTAGGCATTTGGCCAATTGGCAACAAATCGATGAAGAACTCATTCGCATAGTGCTTTGCGTAGAGATCGTGTGCTTGTTGAGTGTTCAATGCTGTCGTCAACTTTGCAGTAATAGTTGCAAGAATTCCACGTGGCATAGGAGCAAGAATGGGAGTGAAAGAGATCTTCGCTTCTTTTTGAGAAACCGCAGAAAGTGCTTGTTCGATTTCCGGCGTATGTTGATGGACGCCACCAAATTTGTACGATGTCAGAGAACCCATTACCTCGCTACCAATGAGATTTATCTTTGCACTTCTTCCAGCACCAGTAGTTCCTGAAGCAGCCACAACAACGATGTCCGAACAATCGATCACACCTACTGCCGGTGAAATTCCAAGAGAAATTGAGGTTGCGTAACAACCTGGGTTAGCAACTTTGCTCTCTTTCTTAATCGCATCTCTTTGACCTGCGCAAAGTTCAGGTAATCCATATACCCAGGCACCAGCGTGCTTTCCACCGTAGTACTTATCCCATTGGGCAGAATCTTCTAATCTGTAATCAGCTCCAAGGTCAACGATCTTGATATGTGCTGGAAGCTTTGCAATCAAGGCTGCTGATTCACCATGCGGTAGTGCGAGAAAGACAAGTTCGACATCTGCAAAGTTAATGGAATCTACCGAGACAAATTCGCGGCCTGCGTAGCTCTGCAGCTGAGGATGAACCGAAGTGACCTGCTCCCCTGCATTTGAGTGCGCGCTGACAACTGTAACCTCAAAATGTGGATGTGTAGCAAGGAGTCTTAATAGCTCTCCGCCTGCATATCCGCTTGCACCAATGACCGCTGTTTTCATGGGTCAAGCGTAGAGGATTATCTATAATTATGCAATCTTATGCATAATTATGCGGTGCGGACAACTGCTCCGAACTTTGTAGCCGCTACAGCCGTTGCTGCCTCGCGCATGGCCGATACCTCTTCGCCGGTAAGGGTTCGATCTGAGGCGCGGAATACCAGTGTGAAGGCTAACGAGATTTTGCCATCGCCGATCTTGTCGTAGCGATCAAAGAGCGTGATGGATTCAAGTAAATCCCCTGCTCCTTCTCGCAATGCGCTCTCAATATCTGCGGCACTAACTGTTGCATCAACAATTAATGCAACATCTTGTACCGCTGCTGGCATCGTTCCAACTGTGGTTGGTCGAACTAGGTGAGAATCAGGAAGCGCATTGAGCGCGACAGCAAAGGCAACTGAGCGCTCCGGAAGTCCATACGCCGCCACGATTCGAGGATGAAGCTCTCCTGCGTGTGCAACCGCCTTGCCATTAACGATTAATTCGGCGCAGCGGCCTGGGTGCCATGGAGCAAGATCGGAGCGAGCAACGCTCCATTCCAGATTACACAAAGCCAAAATATCTTGAGCAAAGGCGATTGCATCCTGCCAGTTATAGGCGCGTGCCTTTCCTTGCCAATTCTCATTTTCAGTTTTGCCAACAAGCAAGCCTGCGACGTGATATCCCTGAGTAGGAACACTTGCGAAGATTTCATTGATGATCTTTTGATCAGGTCGCTTAGAAAGATCTGGCGAAATAGCAGGAACTAACTTCTGCGAGCTACGGAAGATTGATCCCATTTCAAAGATTGCAAAATCCTTAGCTCCGCGGCTGATATTGCGTTGTGCCACTTCTATTAATCCAGGAACAAGATGCACGCGCATCAATGGGAACTCTTCTGACATTGGATTTGCAACCTTGTACGTTGCTGCACGTTCTCCAACAAAACCCATTGCATCAATTGTTGCTTGATTAGTAAATGGGAAGGTTTGAACCTCTGCTAAACCACGACTTGCCAGCATGGTTGCAACCGCACGTCGACGTTTTTGATTTGGAGTTAACGATGCATGTAACGGACGTGGAGGTAGAACAGATGGAATCTTGTCGTAGCCGATCATGCGGGCTACCTCTTCGGCGAAATCTGCTGGTGTCAGAAGATCGGATCTCCAGGAAGGCGGATCAATGGTGAAGGTTTTCTCATCTACATCACATCCGATGACACGAAGTAATTCAGCAACTTTAGACGCTGGAATGTCAAAGCCCAGAATGCGAGAAATGTACGCAGGGTCGATGGTTACCGTCGGTGCATACACCGGCTCTCCATCAACGACAGTTGCAACATGCTTTGCCGAACTATGTGCGGTTAGAAGTTGAACAAATCGAGCTGATGCAAATTCAGCTAAGGATGGATCGACGCTACGTTCTAGGCGACGTGAGGCCTCTGAGGAAAGTTTATGACGGCGTGAATTCTTGGCGATACTAACTGGGTCAAAGCGAACCGCCTCAAGTGCGATCTCGGTAGTTGTCTCAGTAATTTCTGATGACAGGCCACCCATAGTTCCAGCAAGAGCCAAAGGTTGTTCATCATCACAAACCATTAAGTCATCTGGATCCAATTGACGTTCTTGTCCATCAAGGGTTACAAATTTCTGTGCTTTACCGGCACGCTTGATGGTTAATCCACCTTTGATTTTAGATTTATCAAATGCGTGCAGAGGTTGCCCAAGTTCGAGCATTACATAGTTAGTGATATCTACAACCAGCGAGATTGAACGCATTCCCATTTTTTCAATGCGTCGCCTCATCCAAATAGGAGTTGTTGCCTTTGGATCGAAATCAGAGAGTGTGCGCAGGTAGAAAACCGATGCTGTTGAACGGTCTTCGATCTTCGCTGACACGCCTTTACCGGTTTCTTCAAACTTTAAAGTTCGCAATGCATCTACTGGGTCTGTAAATTTCAAATCTAATGATCCGGCTACTTCGCGGGCAATACCGCGGATGCTCAGTGCATAACCACGGTCTGGATTTACCGCCACATCAAAAATAACATCGTTGATTAATAGTGCTTCAATTGCATCAGCACCAATTGATACTTCGCCTTCGGCAAATACCATGATGCCTTCATGATCATCGCTGATACCAAGTTCGCGAGCTGAGCAAATCATTCCATTTGAAGTTTTGCCGTAGGTTTCACGTGCACCAATTTTGAAATCGCCAGGAAGGACTGCGCCTGGCAGAGCTGCAACTACCAAATCTCCTACAGCGAAGTTTGTAGCGCCACAAATAACGAAGCGAGTCTCCCCTTCTCCGCAATCCAAGCCAACGTATCGAATTGGCTTTTTGAATTCTGTAATCTCTTCGATTGATAAAACTTTGGCAAACTTAAGCGGGCCAGTTAAATCAGACCCCTGCTTAATAATTTCTTCAACCTCAAATCCAACACGAATTAGTCCTTCAGAGATTTGTTCAGCAGTGACCGAGGTTGGAATATCTACAAACTCTTTGATCCACGATAAAGGAGCGCGCATTACAGGCCAACTCCAAACTGACGAGTGAAACGAAGATCGCCTTCTACGATGTCATGCATATCGGTGATTCCGTGGCGAACCATAAGAGTTCGTTCTAATCCCATTCCAAATGCGAATCCACCATATACATCAGTGTCGATTCCACATGCTGCAAGAACCTTTGGATTCACCATTCCGCAACCGCCCCATTCGATCCAGCGATTATTGAAGAAAATATCAACCTCTGCGCTTGGTTCGGTGAATGGGAAGAATGATGGACGAAGACGAGTAGTTACATCTGGGCCAAACATGTGGCGAGCAAAGTTATCAAGGGTTCCCTTGAGATGAGCCATTGTGATTCCCTTGTCGATAACAAGGCCTTCAACTTGGTGAAAGACAGGACTATGGGTTGCATCAAGTTCGTCGGCACGGAATGTTCGTCCTGGGCACACAACATAAATAGGTGGTTGCTGTGTCAGCATTGTGCGAATCTGTACAGGTGATGTGTGAGTACGTAAAACCATTCCAGATTCAATTGGCTCGATGAAAAATGTGTCTTGCATGGTGCGTGCTGGGTGATCTGCAGGAATATTCAGCGCATCAAAGTTGAGCCAACCAGACTCCAGTTCAGGTCCTTCTTCTACTGCAAAACCTTGTTCAATAAAGAAATCTGAGACTTCATTTTTAATAATCGAAATCGGATGCAAGCCACCACGATGAGCTCGATTAACTGGCAAGGTGATATCTACAACCTCTTCGAGTAAAACTTTACGATCTCGCTCAGCCTCTAAAACAGATGTTGCGTCGGCAAGTGCCTGAGCAATTGCAGCCTTCGCTTCGCCGATCACCTTTCCAAAGGAGGCCTTATCTTCAGGAGACATGGCACCTAACCCACGTGATGCCAAAGCGATTGGAGATTTATCTCCAGCATGGGCCAGACGAGCTGATTTGAGTGAATCTAGATCTGAAGCGGAGGCAAAAGCCTTACGGGCATCTTCAACCCAGGCAGAAATTTCCTCTACGCGCATAGGGAGAACTCTATCGGGAAGCGCTTTATTTACGCGGCATATTTGATAGGTGATACATAACAATCGAGGCTGCTGCAGAAAGGTTAAGACTTTCGGCATTACCGGGCATCGGAATACTTACAACTTCGATCGCATCTACTTGCTGCGCCGTTGATAAGCCTCGAGCTTCATTTCCAAATACCGCTGCCACATCCCCATTGCCATCTAATGCTTCTAAAGATTTAGACCCAGAGGCTCCTAATGAAAATGCTTTAACTCCAAGAGCCAGTAAATCTTCGAGCGGCACAGATTCAAAAACTGGAATATGCCACAAAGATCCTGCGGTGCTGCGAACTACCTTTGGTGAATACATGTCGACGCTACCAGGTGATGTAATAACTGCATCCATAGCAAAGGCATCTGCTGATCTCAAAATCGTTCCAGCGTTACCTGGATCCTGGACCTCTGAGAGATAGATAAATTTACGGGCTCCATTTAATGAGACTGAATTTAATTCACTCTTTGGAATTGAACAGATGGCTAAAATTCCTTGCGGGGTGATGGTCTCTGACATTTCTTTCATTACTTCATCACTTACATCGACAGTATTGAATTGAGATAAATCTGTAATCTCTTCTACTTTGATGCGGCCATTAACCGTCAGATACAAGGTTTCAATCTGTGGGCCATTTTTTGAAACTAGCGCCTCGCGTGCACATTGCATTCCTTCTGCAACAAACTGCCCCGAGCTCTTTCTTTCCTTTACTCCCCTAGAACCAATAAGAGCCTTAACTCGCGCAACATGTGGCGAGTTAAGGCTCTCAATCATTATTGGAACTTAGAGTGATGCAAGAGTCTTGCGAGCTACGTCAACAAGAGTCTTGAATGTTGCAGGATCATTTGTCGCTAGCTCTGAAAGAACACGACGATCAACCTCAACACCTGAAGCCTTTAGGCCCTGGATGAAACGGTTGTATGTAAGACCATGTTCGCGGCAACCAGCGTTAATACGTTGGATCCATAGGCGACGGAAATCGCCCTTCTTATCTTTACGGTCATTAAATGCATAAACCATTGAGTGCGTAACTTGCTCTTTCGCCTTTGTGAAAAGACGTGAACGTTGTCCGCGGTAACCGCTGGCACGTTCAAGAGTTGTACGACGCTTCTTAGCTGCGTGGACTCCGCGCTTTACTCTCATTTAACCCGCTCCTTACTTCAACCCAAGCATGCGCTTGGCTGTGACTGCGACAGTTGGCTTTGCAGCTGACTCTGTCGATAAACGACGTGTTACTCGTGAAGATTTACGCTCGAGCAAGTGGCGCTTTCCAGCGCGCTCGTGCATAACCTTTCCAGAACCTGTGATGCGAAAAGTCTTCTTCGCACCGCTGTGTGTTTTCATCTTTGGCATGGTTATGCTCCCTTACTCCGTTGTCTCTGCAGCTGCTTCAGCTTTCGCTTTGCGTGCTGCCTTTGCTTCTGCAACTGCTTCTGTCTTCTTCTTAGTTGGACCAAGAACCATCGTCATGTTTCGTCCCTCTTGCTTTGGAGCAAACTCAACGAAACCAACTTCTGCAATATCTTCTGCAAGACGTTGCAACATCTTGTATCCCAACTCAGGTCGCGTTTGTTCGCGTCCGCGGAACTTCATAGTTACCTTGACCTTGTCGCCACCCTTGAGAAACTTTTCAACCTGAGAACGCTTTGTTTCGTAATCATGGTTTTCAATCTTGGGGGTTAGACGCACTTCCTTCACCACAATGTGGGTCTGGTTTTGACGCGCTTCCCGTGCCTTCTGTGCAACTTCGTACTTGTACTTTCCGAAGTCCATGATCTTGCAAACGGGTGGATTAGCATCTGGTGCGATTTCGACTAGGTCGAGACCAACTTCATCTGCCATCTTGAGCGCTGTGTCGATATCGACAACTCCAACTTGTTCGCCGGTATAACCGATCAAACGAATTTCGGGTGTGCGAATTCGATCATTGATGCGCGGTTCAGTGGTGACTTTGAGCTCCTTCGGTTCGTTAACGCTTTGGTGTTACAGCGCTGCAAAAGAAAACCGCAAGGGCAAGAGAAATACTTCTCTTATCCGACAAACCAGCCCGCACTAGTGGCGATGAAGGTGGGAGCGGTAACTCCTCTTGCAGTGACTGTTACGCCACTGGTCTGGGGCAAAGATTACCCGCATAGGGGGTAAAAGGTGAAATTGAGCGTGAGCTCTGGCTTAGCCGCCCATGGCGTGGAAGCCGCCATCTACATGGATGATCTCTGCAGTTGTCTTGGGGAACCAATCTGAAAGCAGAGCAACCACCGCCTGAGCGGCAGGAACTGGGTCATTTACATCCCACTTCATTGGAGAACGCTCATCCCATAAATGTTCAAAACGTTCAAAGTCGGGAATTGATTTCGCAGCGATGGTTCGAATTGGACCCGCCGCCACTAAGTTAATTCGAATGTTTTCCTCACCGAGGTCTCGCGCAAGGTAACGAGAAGTTGCCTCAAGCGCAGCCTTTGCTACACCCATCCAGTCGTACTTTGGCCACGCAACTTGTCCATCAAAATCTAAACCAACAACAGATCCCGCGCCATTGAATAATGGACGGGCAGCCATCGTTAGCGACTTTAAAGAGTACGCAGAAACTTGAACAGCAGTAGCCACATCTTCCCACTGAGTGTTAAGGAAGTTTCCACCGAGCGCTGCCTCAGGTGCAAAGCCAATGGAATGCACAACACCATCTAAACCATCTGGAAAATGTTCGCGCACTCGAGATTCTAAGGATGCAAGATCTGCTTCATTTGTTACATCAAGTTCAATCACAGGACATTGTTTTGGAAGTCTTCCTGAAATTCGATTTGTTAGTGAGAATCCACGGCCAAATCCGGTAAGAATGACATCGGCACCTTGTTCCTGTGCAAGACGTGCAATGTGAAAAGCAATTGAAGCATCGGTAATGACACCAGTTACTAGTACTTTCTTTCCGTCTAGGATTCCCATTTAGTGCCCCATTCCTAATCCGCCATCAACTGGAATCAAGGCTCCAGAGATATAACTTGCTTGTGGTGATGCAATAAAAGTTACGACATCTGCGATCTCTTCAGCAGAACAGAAACGCCCCAGGGGAACCGAGCCAGCGATCTCCGTGCGCCGTTTTTCATCTAGCGTTGCTGTCATATCTGTCTCGACAAATCCTGGAGCGATTACATTAGCGGTAATTCCACGGCTTCCGAGTTCGCGGGCAAATGAACGAGCCATTCCAACTAAACCTGATTTAGAGGATGAATAGTTGACTTGGCCTGCAGAACCTAAAGCTCCCACAACTGATCCAACAAAAATCAAACGTCCGCGTTTTAACTTCAAGAGTCCCTTTGTTGCTCGACGGGCAACTCGGAACGCCCCTGTTAAATTAGCGTCGATAACAGATTCAAAATCTTCATCGCTCATTCGCATCACAAGGCCATCTTTTGTAATTCCAGCGTTGGCAACGATAATTTCTGGAGCCCCCCATTGCTCTTCAATCGATGCAAAACCAGCATCCACACTTTCGGTGCTGGTGACATCCATTTGAACCGCTTTGAACCCCTCGGGTGCTGAACCGCTGCGGTAGGTCACAACTACATCGTGACCTGCTGCCTTGAGGG
>ERZ650311.1046-NODE-1046-length-14746-cov-7.060105_pt1 | contig 14746 bp, 12 predicted proteins | sample MGYA00376247_ERZ650311 | MGnify/ENA primary metagenome ERZ650311 (study PRJEB26733, sample SAMN07839324) | wastewater metagenome | biome: small river; feature: stream; material: water | place: USA: North Carolina | collected 2016-07-28 ... | reverse complement strand
GGAACTTCTCATATAACTTCTGATTCAAGTTTTGATCTTGAACAGTCTTATAGAGGGTTGGTAAGCGCCAGAAGTTCTTCTTGTCTGCAGAAGTTGGATACTTGCGCATCATCTTCTCATTAGTACTGTAAAGCGCTTCACGGTGAATTGGAACTGGATCAGGGAAGTTCCAAACTACGGCACGTGCTTTTGCGTTACCAAATGGATGGCAACCATTTTTCATAACAACGCGCTGGATGCCGCCTGATAAGTCAGTCTTCCAGTTCTTGCCTTCAGCCAACTTCTTCTCATCTTCAGTCAACTGATCCCACCAACCTAATTTCTTCACAAATACGTGATCGAACTCTGGGTAACCAGTTGTAATCGCTGAACCCTTAGAGTGCGAGCCATCAGCAGCAAGCAAGCTCACGCCCTCACGCTCAACACCAAAGTTAGCGCGGAAGTTACCGCCACCTTCCATCACACTCTTGCTAGTGTCATAGAGGTTTGGTGAACCAGGATGCTTGATTGCAGCAGTGCCGTAGCAAGGCCAAGGCAATCCATAGTAATCACCAGTTGTGTCGTAACCAGTGACTGGATCAACTCCGCCACGAGACTTGAGCGTCTTCGGATCGAAGGTAGCAACCATCCTCATGTGCGCTTTGAGACGCTCTGGAGTTTGGCCTGTGTAACCAATAGTCCAAACGGAGCGATTGATTTCACGCAAGATGTCTTCAATTTGCGGCTCTTTCCACTGCTTACCAGCAAATTTAGAATTGAGCATCTTGAAGTTCTTAGAAAGCTCTTCACCAAAACCGAGACGATCAGCAAACGCTTGCATGATAACGTGGTCAGGAACGGATTCAAACAATGGATCAATAACCTTCTCGCGCCATTGCAGTGAACGGTTAGATGCAGTTGCAGATCCACAAGTTTCGAACTGGGTTGCAGCTGGCAATAGGTAAACATTACGGTTTTTATTAACCGCATCACCCTCAGCTGCAGGCATTGCAGCCATGGCAGCTGTTGCACTTGGATAAGGATCCACTACAACCAAGAGATCTAACTTATTCATCGCGCGCTTCATATCGAGGCCGCGGGTTTGTGAGTTCGGAGCATGGCCCCAGAAGAACACACCTTTAACACTGGTTTGTTGGTCAATCATGTCGTTCTTTTCAAGAACTGCATCTACCCAACGAGAAACCGTAGTGCCTGATTTTTCCATCATGTCAGGAGCGTAGCGACCTTTAATCCAATCGTAGTCAACACCCCAAACGGTTGCATAGTGCTTCCATGATCCAGCCGATAAGCCGTAGTAGCCAGGCAATGAGTCTGGGTTTGGACCAACGTCAGTTGCGCCTTGAACGTTATCGTGGCCGCGGAAAATATTGGTACCGCCACCAGACTTACCAACGTTACCTAATGCCAACTGCAAAATACATGACGCACGTACCATCGCGTTACCAATGGTGTGCTGTGTTTGACCCATACACCAAACAACAGTACTTGGACGATTCATCGCCATTGTTTTAGCTGCTTGATAAACCTGCGCCTCTGGAACGCCACAAGCTTCTTCAACAGCCGCAGGAGTCCACTTCTCCATCACTTCTTTGCGGATCTCCTCCATGCCGTAAACACGGTCGTTGATGTACTTCTTATCTTCCCAACCGTTTTTAAAGATGTGATACAGCATGCCGAACAAGAAAGGAATGTCTGAGCCAGAGCGAATGCGGATGTATTGATCTGACTTAGCAGCAGTACGGGTATAGCGTGGATCGACCACGATGACCTTGCAACCATTCTCTTTTGCATGCAACAAGCTCAACATAGAAACTGGATGCGCTTCTGCTGCGTTAGAGCCAATATACAAAGCCGCTTTGGCATTCATCATGTCGTTATAGCTATTGGTCATCGCACCGTAGCCCCAGGTGTTCGCAACACCGGCAACTGTTGTGGAGTGACAAATACGAGCCTGATGGTCTGTATTGTTTGTGCCAAAGAAAGAGACCCACTTACGGAGTAAGTAGGCCTGTTCATTATTGTGCTTAGATGATCCGATGAAGAACATAGCATCAGGAGAATATTTCTCGCGAATGCTCTTCATTTGTGCGGTAATTTCAGTCAGGGCTTGATCCCAAGAAATGCGCTGATACTTTCCATCAACTAATTTCATTGGGTAACGCAAACGATAGTCACCATGACCGTGCTCGCGTAATGCTGCACCTTTGGCGCAGTGCGCACCCATATTGATTGGTGAATCAAACACTGGGTCCTGACGTACCCACACACCATTTTCAACAGTAGCATCAGTGGCACAACCTACTGAACAGTGAGTACAAATAGTGCGCTTCACTTCAATCTTGCCCTTGCCATCCAGCATCGCTTTGCTTGGCTCAGCAACAGCCTTTTGCACAAAACTCAATTGACTAGCAGCAATACCGGCACCAACACCAACGCCTGATCGCTTAAGGAATGTGCGGCGGTCCATTGTTGGCACCGCGGCTTTTAGTCCACGCGAGAGACTGCCGATGAGATGAGATGCAGAACGGCTGCTTTGTGGGGTGGTTGATTTACGAGTCAGACTCATATGTTGTCCCTGAGAAAGTTTTTTATTTATTGAATTACTAACAAGGTCTACCGCTTAAATCTTGGTGGTTTCGTAGTACTTACGCATATGCGCAGTAATCTGCTGCCCACCTTCTTTTGGCTTAACGGTGCTGCCAATTTCTTGCATCACTGCTTTACCTACTGATGTTTGCGAAGCAACGGCAACCGCACCAACTGCAGCGCTTGCACCAATAAAGAACTTACGGCGTGATGGCTTGTTTTCTTCGCTTAAAGCAACTGTGGATTTAGTGCTCATGGCTTGCTCCTAAGTAGTTATTCTTGATTTGAATCAAGTGTAATTCGTAATTGCATTTTTCGCATATCGTCATACTGAAATCCATCTAAGGCATACCCTATGTTGCAATGCAACATTAAAGCATGTCAAATCCTTGACCCTCTATAGCCAAGAATTCACGGGTTAGAGCGGCGATTGGACGGTATAGATGCATCTCCGGAATGTCTTCGATTGCGTTACAAAGTTCGTCATACCAAGGGCGAATGTGTTGGTTAAAAAAGACCCTCTGATTTGTAAGGTTTGAGATCTCAACATCATCCCCAGCAATGAGATAACGCATCACTTCACATAGCGCTGAGATGTGGTCCTCGGTTTCAGTTACCTCTTCCGAAGCCTCCAATCTAAATTCTGCCAAAGCCTTGCGAATATAGACTAAAGGCTTCTCATTTAAATGGCCTGCCATATAAAAAGAACCATTGAGTACAACGTTCGGTTTACCAACGCTGATGAAGTTCAGATCAAACTCATCATGCCAAGCTTTAGCCGGATTATTTTTTGCTACCTCAACGACATCCATCCAGAGTTTAGCTAAAGGCGCCTCATCAGCAGCATCTTGCTGGTCTGCCGTTGCGGCAATTTGATCTAACAATTCTTGATCAGGTGGCATCTGAAAGAAACGGGCAATCAAACCATACAAATCCGCCCTTGCCAAATCCTCTGGCAAACCAACATCACCTACTTCGGCCGATACATTCTTTTTTGCTGATTCACTAGCTACGTCTTTTGCCATTTCGCTCATGTTTCTTTTTTCACCATATCTACTACTCGACAATCACCACACATCTTTAAACGATCCATTGCCGCACCAGCAAATGCACCATGGGCACCCAGCTTAGTCATCATGAGATCAACCATCTTGAGTGTTCCGAAGACCTTGCCACAACTAATGCAATGGAAAGGCTCCGTTTCATTTAACTTCACTCTTTGTTTGCGTTGCTCAACAGTCTGCAAACGAGGCGCCAGTGTTAATGCGTGCTCTGGGCAGGTTTGTGTACAGATTCCACATTGAACACACTGTTTCTCAATAAATGAAAGTATGGGCTCATCAGGATTATCTAAAAGCGCACCCTCAGGACAACTGCCGACACAAGACATACATAAGGTGCAAGCATCTTTGTTGATTGTCAGCCCACCCAATAATGAGGACTTAGGAAGCGCAACACCCGCTTCAGGTAATGGCGTTTTCGCTTGCTTTTGCAAATGCTCTAAAACTGCTTCGAGTGTTTCGCGCTTCTGATTCGACAAGTCAATACTTGTAGGCGTACAGATTGCGCTGAGTGATCCACGTTGGCGCAGCGCTCCCATTGCCTTGGACACAGTCGCAATGTCATCCATTCCATTAGCCATGATCAAATGAATTCTTTCATCAAAGCCGTAAGCCTTCAGAATGCTATTTGCTAATTCCGCTTGCTCTTTGAGGGCTGCGCGATAGGCGGGATCTTCATCTCCACTCAGCAATAAGATTACTTCGGTAAAGCCATAAGTCAGGGCACCAAGCCATAAATCCAAGCCAGTAGAAGCAATGTGCTCAATACCATATGGAATCACAAACGCTGGCAGACCCTCAAAGCGCTTTGGCATGACGTGCGCAGATCTGCCCAAGCCATCGATCATTTGCGTGCCTGCTTTTAAGGTATGCAGTAGCAAGCTAGGTGCCATCGCTTGGTTAATCTTCTTAGCCTCTGCCGTAAAGACATTGGCTAGGGTTTTTAGCTGTTTACCTTGATGAGGAACGCTTGGATAGTTGTAGCGCATTGCGCCAGATGGACAGGTTGTAGCGCAAGCACCGCAACCCATACATAAGTTCGGATTTACCTCTACAGTGCCTTGGCCGTTTTTAAATATGGAACCAATCGCTCCAGTTGAGCACACATCAATGCAGGCACTGCAGCCAACCTTGCCATTACGACCATGCGCACAAATTTTTTCGTTGTAAATAAAGTATTTGGGTTTTTCAAATTCACCAACCATCTCTGACAACAGATTTACTGCTAGAGCCTGCTCAAGTGGATCAGCACCAGGCGCAAAGTAACCTTGTGGAGTTTGACTCATGCGCATCTTAGGATCTGTACGCAAATCCAAAATCAAATCGAACTCTGCATTACGGCCACGATCATTGCGATCAAAAGAAATGGCACCAATGCTGGCACATGCAGTTACGCAATCGCGATGCGATTTACATTTACTTAAATCAATCTCAAACGATAAATCGATGGCACCCTCAGGACAGACCTCAACACAAGCCCCACAGCGAGTACACATCTCTGGATCAATCGGGTTTTGCAAATCCCAATCAACAGAAAAATTACCAAGATAACCATCTAGCTTAGTCACTACACCAGTAAAAATTGGATAGCTACGGGTAAGTGGCAACTCACCAGGTTCGGTACATAGAACCGAAACATCTAAAGACGCACTCAGTTTTTCAGCCCAGGGAATAGCTTGCGAACCAGCGCCGACGATCAACAGCCTGCCCCGACTTTCATAATTGACAACAGGCACAGGCTCAGCGTCTGGCATATCCGCCAAAGCTAGTAACGCTGCAATCTTGGGTCCCGAGCTTTTAGCTTCTTGAGTCCATCCTGCAACCTCGCGAATATTAACGAAACGTAATGGCGCAATCAATGGCTTCTCAGCTTGCTCCGCCAACTCATTAAATAGCGCGCCCTCTTGAGTGCATGCCACTACTAAAGAGTCAGAGCCATCTAGAGCTTTTAAAAAAGAACCAACTTCCTGTCTACATAGAGAAGTGTGCATCGGCACGCCTAATGCTTTTGCATCCAAAGGCATAGTGCCATTGCAATTGCAGACTAATTTTTGACTCATGCGCTATCTTCTTATGTTTTTTTCTGCTTAGACTGAATTGATGCTTCATTGGAAGCCTCATTCGGCTTTTCATCCAATGGAACGGGTATTTGCTGTGTGGATGTTAAAGCACTTTGCGGTTGAGCTGCCAATGTATCGGCTTCGAGTTCAGGATTTGGTGTGGGATTCCCACTTTTCTGGGTTTCCTGAGTAAGCTCTGCGCCCGACTTTCGAAACAGATTGAGCATATCGCTTTGCACCATGCGCTCCAGCATTCCTGGGGGCAGCGGATCTGGCTTACTGTAGTCGTCTATATATATGTCCAACCCGTCCATGATGTTGAAGTGCGGATCGGTAAACATTTTCTTTAGGGCAGCCTGCTGAACAGCAGGATCCACATCGGGCTTCATAAAAGCGGAAAAATCTGGATCAAAACGATCGATCTTGGCCACATCTTCCAGAGTTAGTGGTGGTGGCGCATCCTCAGTCGTCTTCTCAACAATGGGATCTGAAGACGCCTCCTTAGGTGCCTCTACTTTTTTCTCTAGTGCAGCTTCTTCCTTGGTCTCAATACCTGCCTTGCGCTTGGACCAACGACCTAAAAATCCTTCAGCCATTATTCCTCCGCTGGGCGCTCAGCACCCTTAAATGAAGCAGGCCTATGACGTTTTTTAGGTTCGGGATGATAGTTATCGTTGACGTACTCTTGCAACCATGCGACATGCTCATCAATCATGGGAACCGTATCTACTGACTCACCACCATCGAGCAAACGAGCAGCCTCGTTGTAACTGACACAAATCCGATGTGGGACTGCAAAAGTTGCCTCAGACTTAGCCAAAGCAATAGATTGCGTATCGATGTAGCGCTCGAAATCCTCTTCTAGACGCCACATCACAAACCAACAAGGGGTTGTAGCTGACACATTGAGATAGTAACCTTCAGCCTCATCGGGAAAGAGATCCAGCTCAAAGCCGGTAAACAACCAAGACTCACCCTCAGCATCGCGCCCCAGAAACTGACCAGAAATCGCGTCACTTTGGTTGCTATTAAATTGACCAAAATCAGGCAGCACTTCCTGAGGTGCCCAACGGTACGAGACCCATGGGTTATCAATATTTTGTTTACGCATTAGTACCGCAAAGCGCATAAATATTCAGAGCCTCAAGTATTTTGAACCACAATGTTCGGAAACTTGCTACTCATATCCTTAGATAGAGCAGCAACGCGAATGGCTACCTGTCTAGCAATTCCTTTGTAGATTGCACTTATAGCGCCATCTGGATCAGCCACGACTGTTGGACGCCCTGCGTCTGCCTGCTCACGAATCGACAGATTCAGTGGCAACGCTCCCAAGAAATCCACGCCATACTCTTTGCACATTTTTTCACCGCCACCAGTACCAAAGACATGCTCTTCGTGTCCACACTTGGTACATACGTAAGTACTCATGTTTTCGATAATGCCGATGATCGGTACGCCGACCTTCTCAAACATTTTCAAACCCTTGCGAGCATCTAATAGGGCGATATCTTGTGGCGTAGTCACAATCACCGAACCAGTCACGGGAACTTTTTGCGCCAAAGTTAATTGAATGTCGCCAGTGCCAGGCGGCATATCTACTACGAGATAGTCCAAGTCACGCCAACGGGTTTGGCGTAGTAATTGCTCTAAGGCAGAAGTCACCATCGGACCGCGCCATACCATTGGCGCATCATCATCAATCAAGAAACCAATTGAGCTTGCTTGCAAACCATGTCCTTCCATTGGCTCAATCGTATTTTCTTCAATAGAGTTTGGTCTACCAGTAATACCCAACATCATCGGCTGGCTTGGGCCATAAATATCCGCATCCAAGATACCTACTTGCGCGCCCTCGGCAGCAAGTGCTAAAGCCAAGTTGACTGCGGTTGTGGATTTTCCTACTCCACCTTTGCCGCTGGCAACTGCAATAATATTTTTTACGCCGGGCAATAACTTCACACCACGTTGCACAGCATGCGCAACAATTTGACTGCTCACATTGACACTGACATTCTTTACGCCAGGCAATTCACGCAGAGTGTTAATAACTGATTTACGAATAGTTTCAAACTGGCTTTTTGCTGGATAACCCAAAACAATATCCAAAGCGATATCGCCATTTTCTGCACGGAGATTTTTGACATTCTTAGCTGTTACAAAATCAATCTTGGTATTAGGATCGACTAAGTTTTTGAGCGCTGCCTGTACTGACTCTGGTGTAACCGACACTACCTTCTCCTAATATGAATAAACCTAGAATAGAGTTCTAGGTTTTTGGTATTTTTCTTAATTAGCGCTAGCTTACTCGTAGCGGCGAATATTTGCTGAAAGGGGCCATAGTCATCCTTGGCCACCCACTCCTAACTGCTTTAGAAAATCATCAGACTCAGGTAGTAAACCACCATAGACATCAAAGCTGTGGCTGGAATAGTGAAGATCCAGGCCCAAACGATGTTTCCAGCGACACCCCATCGAACTGCACTAGCCCTTTGAGTAGAGCCAACACCAACAATAGCCCCAGTGATTGTATGGGTTGTAGATACGGGGATGCCAATGGCAGTTGCCGCAAACAAAGTAATGGCGCCACCAGTCTCTGCGCAGAAGCCGCCAACTGGCTTGAGTTTCGTGAGCTTCTGACCCATCGTTTTCACGATACGCCAACCACCAAACATGGTGCCCATAGCAATCGCGATGTAGCAAGAGATGATTGTCCAAGTCGGAGGCATCTTAGCGCTGGCTTCAGCATAGCCAGTAATGATGAGCAACAGCCAGATGATGCCAATCGTCTTTTGCGCATCGTTGCCACCGTGACCCAAGCTATAGGCACTTGCAGAAACCAATTGCAAACGACGGAACCAGCGATCCGTTTTTGCTAAGTTGGCATTTCTACAAATCCAAGCTACCAACAACATCATCAAGGAGCCAAGCAAGAATCCGACTAGCGGGGAAATAAAAATAAAGGAAACAGTTTTAATCACTCCGGACCACACCAAACCATCCATTCCTGCTTTAGGCAAGGCTGCCCCGACCAAACCACCGATCAAGGCATGAGATGAGCTCGATGGAATACCGTAGTACCAGGTAATCACATTCCAAATAATCGCACCCACTAAAGCACCAAAGATCACATGCAAATCAACTGCGGCAGGATGAACAATGCCCTTACCAACGGTAGCAGCAACACTTAAATGGAAAACGAAAATTGCTAGGAAATTAAAGAAGGCTGCAAATACAACTGCCTGCTGTGGCTTTAAAACGCCGGTAGAAACTACTGTCGCAATAGAGTTCGCCGCATCATGAAAACCATTCATGAAATCGAACGCAAGAGCAAGCGCAACTAAGAGCGCTACAACCCAAAATGCTACTTCTGTCGCTGGCAACTTATTTCGCCTTAAGAGTTTTCAAGAACGATGCCTTCAACTAAGTTGGCAACGTCTTCACATTTATCGGTAACTTCCTCAAGCAACTCATAAATACGCTGGCACTTGATGAGCTCGCGTACTTCGATGTCTTCACGGAATAACCTAGTAATCGCAGTAGACAGAAGGCGATCAGCCCCAGACTCCAAGTGATCAATCTCATCACAAGTTTTGAGGGCTGCTTTAGCTACCTCTGGGTCAGAGATGTCTTTTAATGTAGCAACAGCGTTTTTCATACTGATGCAGCACTGATTGCAAAGCTCAGCCATCTGAATCATTTCGGGCGTCATTTGCTTCACATCATATAAATGCATTGCCTCTGTACCGTTTTGCAATAAGTCAGCAACGTCATCCATCGTATTGATGAGTGAAAAAATCTGGTCGCGATCGATAGGCGTAATGAAAGTTTTGTGCAATCGACGATGCACTTCTTTCACGACATCATCACAAGCATGTTCTGCTTTATCAACTTCTTGAGTGTATTTAGCGCGCAAGGCCTCGTCACCATAATGCTCAACAAACTTTAAAAAAGATTCGGAGGCGGAAACGATATTGCTGGCGTGCTCGTTAAATAGCTCGAAGAAATTACCATCGTGAGGCATTAACTTACTGAAGAACATAAATCACGATCCTTTAGGAACAAAAACTATGGATTTGTTAGGTTTGCCGACATTCTAAACAATTGCTATTGAACAACTGGAAAGCCGGCATCTGTTATCAGTTGGCTTGCTTGGACGGCAGATAAAGTAGTTTCCAGGGTGACAATCTGACTGGTTAAATCAACTTGTACGATGGCCTTAGGATCTTGCGCCTGAATCGCTCGAGTCACTGCATTGATACAGCCCCCACAGGTCATTCCGGATACTTTCAAACTCAACATAAGGGCCCTTTTGATGTGAATACGGCTGGTATGCAGTAGATTATCCTTTATATGACCCCCCAAAAAGACACTAAATCTGAGCTTTTTAGTCTAGATATCGGCGGTATGACCTGCGCATCCTGTGTTGGCCGGGTTGAGAAAGCTTTGGACAAGATCCCCGGTGTAGAAGCAGTCAGCGTAAATTTAGCTACTGAACAGGCCAAAATTCGGCTCAAAGCGGATTCCAAGGTCAAAATCGATGAAATCCTCGCATTAGTCCAAAAAACAGGCTACACCGCCAAAATCAGCACACCCCATGGAATCCCAGAATTAGCCCCCTCTAAATTGTTCTGGGGAGCGGATGGCTTAGGTCGCGTCATTCTAGGATTTGCTCTATCCACCCCACTCTTTATGCCAATGCTACTGATGCCTTTTGGCATTCATTGGGCACTCTCACCAAAATGGCAACTATTGTTGGCGACTCCAGTGCAATTTTTCCTGGGCTGGCGCTTTTATAAAGCAGGTTTCAAATCGCTAATGTCTGGTGTTGGCAATATGGATTTGTTAGTCGCGATTGGCACCAGTGCGGCCTATGGTTTGAGTGTCTATCAAATGGTGAGTTCTGCACATGCAACGCATGAGCTTTATTTCGAAGGGTCAGCAGTCATCATTTGCATGGTCATGCTGGGTAAATGGCTAGAAGCACGAGCTAAACAACAAACCAGCGAAGCAATACGTGCACTACAAAAACTGTGGCCCGAGTATGCCAAAGTCATTGACCGAGAGATTGTCATCTCAGAGAACTCCCCGCTCAATCAATTTCGAGATCTTCCTCTAGATCAAGTATTTCCAAAAGATCACGTATTGGTATTACCTGGCGAGCGCATTCCGGTAGATGGCATGATTCTGCTTGGCAATAGCCATGTTGATGAGTCTCTTCTTACTGGAGAGAGTGATCCAGTCAAAAAACATACTGGCGAAAGAGTCATTGGTGGATCACTCAATGGCGAAGGTCTGCTCGTCCTCGAGGCCCAAGCAGTCGGAGTGGAAAGCGTACTCTCGAAAATTATTTCTCTCGTAGAGGATGCGCAAACACAAAAGGCGCCAATACAAAAATTAGTTGACCAAGTCAGCGCTATTTTTGTGCCTAGCGTGATTGTGATTGCAATCATTACTGGCTTCGCAAACTGGCTTTATCTTGATTCGGCATCGATTGCTATCTTGCGTGCAGTATCCGTTCTCGTGATTGCATGTCCATGCGCTTTAGGTCTAGCAACACCCGCAGCCATCATGGCAGGAACTGGCATTGCAGCACGCTTTGGCATTCTGATTAAAGATCCTCAAGTTCTCGAGTTAGCGCATCGCTTGAATGTTGTCGCGTTTGATAAGACCGGCACACTCACTGTTGGCAAGCCCAGATTGCTAGAGATCATTCCGTTTACACAGTCAGAAACCAAAGAGGACATTTTGGAATCTGCTGCAGGTTTACAACTGGGTAGCGAACACCCACTGGCAAAAGCACTGCTAGACGCAGCCAAGCAAAAGGGGTTGACGCCCATCACTCCAATCGAAAGCAAGGCAATACCGGGAGTTGGTATTGCTGGCAAACCAAGCACAGGTCGCTGGATGGGACAAAGTCTCACGCTACAAAGTATTGCCTCTCTCAAACACAACCCACACTACACAGAAATACTACAAAAGGCTCAGACTTGTTTTGAGTCTGGCCAAACTGTTTCTGTTTTGATGATGGATAGTTCACCTTCCTCACCTCTAGCCATCATCACCTTTGGAGATGAACTAAAAGACGGTGCCAAAGAAGCGATTATCTCTTTGCATTGTCTGCATGTCCGCGCAGTAATGCTCTCTGGTGACAATATCGCCGCCGCAAATCGGGTTGCACAATCGATTGGCATCGAAGAAGTATTTGCCCAAGTAATGCCAAGCGACAAAGCTGAAATTATTCGCAAACTCCAATCCAAAGATGGTGAGCGTCAATATGTTGCGATGGTGGGCGATGGTGTCAATGATGCTCCTGCCCTAGCAACTGCAGATGTCGGCATGGCGATGTCTACAGGAACCGATGTTGCAATGCAGGCTGCTGGCATTACCTTAATGCGTGGTGACCCCACTTTAGTTGCGAATGCAATAGATATCTCCAAGCGAACCTGGCAAAAGATTCAGCAAAACTTATTTTGGGCATTTATCTTTAATGCCACCGGTATCCCTCTCGCCGCACTTGGCTATCTCTCACCAATGTTGGCAGGCAGCGCCATGGCACTCTCCAGCTTTTGCGTTCTCAGTAATGCGCTCTTACTAAAACGTTGGCGCCCATCTCATTAGTCAATACTTCTGACTTACTATTGAGCTACTATTGAGCTACTTTTGATTTTTACGAATCAATTCAATATCACCGTAAAAGGCGCGGGTTTCTGATTTAGTGTTATCTGTATCAGTCAATAAAGCAATGCCAATCACCTCTCCTGGCATCTCACCATAAGCACGCTTATAGTCAGCCGCTAAATCACGTTGATGTTTGTGCCACTGACCTAAGTTATCCCAACCAGAATCGACCACAATCATTTTGACGCGAGAGGTATGGGCGTTTGTGATGATGGTATCTACTGGTGATTTTCCGGACCAGATATACATTAAGGTGGCATAGGGCATCTCTTGTCCGCTAATGAGGTTAGCCATCTCAAATGTCATCTTTTCTTTTAAGGGTAACTTAGATTTATTGCCATCAAAAGCAACCAAGATACGCAGTGGCGCATCATCTGCAATACCATCAGCATTGTCAGCATTCACAATTGGGCTGGTTGCCTTCCACTCCCATTGCAACAATAAATTCGTAGCCTGACGCGGGCGCAACTTCACCGCTAACCCAGAGGCAGAGGTTTTCGAGTTGGCGCTCAACACGGTTTTACCTTGATAGTTTTCCAGGCGATAGACCGTATTCTTTTTGAAGGGCGCAATGCGATAGAAGTTCCAGCCATTAGGCATGCCATCTCGAGCTGTCTCCGCCGAGAATTTCGGCAACTCTTCTTGGGCAGGCAATAAATCCGGATTAAACGGCTGTCCCGCTTCGTTTTGCACAGAATCACCACCCAAGCCAGCACATCCGGTTAAAAACAGGAGCATGGCAGCGATGAAGAGTAGGCGAAATTGCTTCAACATTTCTGAATTGTCCCAAAAAAATATACTTTGTGAGTCTAAAATCCTTTCATGCGCCATCAATCACCTTCAAGCTGGGCCGCGATCTGCATCCTGATTGCTGCTGCAGTTCATCTTGTCTTAGGTTTTTCAATAGAGTTTTCGGTTGATGAGGCCCACTATGCGCTCTACGCCCAGCATCTTGCTTGGAGTTATTTCGATCACCCTCCCTTAGTTGGCTGGATACAGTGGCCCTTGGTAGCCATTACTTCCTCTGAAGGTGTCATTCGAATCATTCCTGAGCTGTTATGGATTCTGGCCACTTATTTGGTTTATGCAGTTACGGTTGAGGTGCATCACTTTATTCGCGGACGCAACTCAGGCTACCTCACCAGCGCACTACCCTCGGCAAACTTATGTGGATTGATGGCGGTATTGGTTGTGATTGCCGCGCCTATGTTGCACATCCTCGCCATTGGTTTATTGCCCGACACTCTGCTAACACCCCTTAGTCTAGGCATCATGCTCATGGCACTGCGTTGGCTCAGCAAAGACCGCTTCAATATGAGCGATTGGATTATCACTGGCATCTTGCTAGGGCTAGCAGGATTAAGTAAGTACACGGCAGCGTTCACCGCACTTGCATTGCTATTGGTATTTTTGAGCACACCAAGAAAGCCATGGATTACTACCTTAGGCTTTTGGTTAGCCGCTCTGACTGCCTTGTTGCTGATTACCCCTGTTCTATATTGGAATTGGATTAATGATTGGATTTCATTTAAATATCAACTGGCTCATGGCGGTGGCGGCGAATGGCTCTGGCGTAGACTCGGCGCGTACATTGGGATTCAAATACTGGTCTTTGGTCCGCTTTTGATCTTAGGGTCCTTTGTCTTTTTAAAAGATTGCATGCATGCCACAAAGTTATCGCTACTTGCACTGTTTGGATTTTTTCTCGTTCCGTTTGCAATCTTTGTAAGTCTCTCCGGTGGTGGCGGACTTCCTCATTGGACTTCACCAGCATGGTTCTGTCTCGCACCATTTGCCGGCATTGGTCTAGCCAAAGCATGGACTACACAGCATCGCTTTTGGATTCGCATTTTGTTTTTCATTCAAATCGCTTTATGTTGCATCGGCTTCGGGTATGTGCTGTCTGGCGGCATTAGTACAACTGCCATTAAATCCAATCCAATTGCGGATTTATATGGTTGGAAAGTTGCAGGTCAAAAAGCTGCAGAACTTGCAAAAGCCACCAATGCGAATGGTATCGCTGTGCGGAATTGGACCTTAGCCAGTCGTGCTGCATGGTATGCATCCCCTATCCCAGTATTTGTTCTTGATAGCAGAAAAGATCAATTTGATCTCTGGTTTGGGGATGTGCCTGCAGGCGCGAATGTGCTCTTCATCAACTGGTCTGGCATGCCTCACCCAATGCCAATAGGAAGTAAAGCGGCTTTTGTGGGCTGCGAGCCCTTGGATAGACTAGAAATTGAGCGATTTGGGCGGATTTTGTCTAAATTTGACTTTAGCCTTTGTAGTAACTGGCAAGCCCCCGGCCGCTCGGAGTAATTCCCCCAAATTCAAGACCTTAGGCGCCCAAGGCATTAT
>ERZ650311.1045-NODE-1045-length-14748-cov-6.794052_pt1 | contig 14748 bp, 13 predicted proteins | sample MGYA00376247_ERZ650311 | MGnify/ENA primary metagenome ERZ650311 (study PRJEB26733, sample SAMN07839324) | wastewater metagenome | biome: small river; feature: stream; material: water | place: USA: North Carolina | collected 2016-07-28 ... | reverse complement strand
TCTAGCACCATCGCCACCATGGCAAAGTTACCCACGATGGATGTCAGCAGTCCAACGCTGGCCGTTATTGCGCTATCCAAACCCTGCGTGACAGCATCTGGGTGTGAAACACCTTGAGCCGGCGGAACAGCGCCGTGTCGTAATTCGACGGCGCCTCCTCCGTTCCCGTAATCCATGAAAAAAGATCGCGGTCCGGCACCTCGATCAGCGCCTCGAAATCATCGAGTTCGCTTTCGGTCAGCGTGCCGATTTCCGCATCGGCGAACTGGCCCATCAGCAGGTCCATCTCGTTCTGGAAGAAATGGTTGGCGCCCGGAATCGTCTCGTGGTGGATGGTGATGTGCTTCTGGGTCTTCAGCTTGTCGACGAGCTTCTGCACCGACTCCGACGGCACCACCTCGTCCGCGGTGCCTTGACCGATGAAGACGGGCATATCCGCCGGCATCGGAGGTGGGCTCTGATCGGCGATGATCTCTCGCCAGCCGGGTGCATCGCTGGGATCGACGGAGAAGAAGTCCTGGCCGAGGTCGGTACGCAGGTACCCCTCGAGCGCGGCCGGCTCGATGCACTCCTGCGCGAGCCGATCGGCGCTGTCCAGACCGGCCTGCGTGAGTACGCCGTCGATGGGCAGCGACGGATCGATAGAGCGCCACCCGATGAGGGCCTCGGGCCCGATGGCCCATCCCGCGGCGGTGTTCCACTGCACTCCGACGATCTCCGGGAGCAGTGCGGCCGGCGCCGCTGCGGCGGGCTCTGCCGGAGCGGCGGGCGCCTTACCCTCGGCCAGCTTGGCCTCCAGGCTGTCGACGAACTGGCCGAGCAACTTCTCCGACACCTGCTGGAGCATGCCGCTGCCGAACTGGGCCAGCTTGCCGACCACCTTGAGGTCGGTGTCGACGGTGACCCGGGTTCGGTCGCCGGCCTCGTGCAGTTGCAGAACGACCGTGGCCGCGGCGTTGCCGGTGCCCCGCGCTTCCTTGCCGCGGCCGTCGATCAACGCGCGGTGCGCGGTCTCGTCGCGCTCCACGAAGTGCGCCTTGCCGCTGAACTCGCTCGTGACCGGTCCGACCTTGACCTTGACCTTGCCGAGGAAGTCGTCGCCCTCATGACCGACCAGCTGCGCGCCCGGCATCAACGGGATCACCTGCTCCATATCGGTCAGGACCTCCCAGGCCCGCTCGATCGGGACGCTGACGGTGAACTCGTTGGCGATCTTCATGGAATCTCCTCATCCGGTGGCCAGTTGGGCGCGGTAATCAGTGAACGCTTCGTCGAGGGCGGCGCTGTCGTCGGGGGTCTTGCCGAGCGCGCTCAATCCGGCCACCGCGGCCGGGTCTACGAGATCACCGACCCCCAGCATCACCAGGGCGGCGACCCAGTCGATCGTCTCGGCCACCCCCGGGGGCTTGTCGAGGTCGAGTTCCCGGGCCCGTCCGACGAACTGGGTGGCATGCTCGATCAGCGCGGCGGTCGCCCCCGGGACCGACCGACGCACGATCGCGGTCGCCCGCTGGGGTTCCGGGTAGTCGATCCAGTGGTACAGGCAGCGTCTGCGAAGCGCGTCATGCAGATCGCGGCTGCGGTTGGAGGTCAGCACCGTCACCGGCGGCCGTTCGGCGACGAACGTACCCAGCTCGGGCACCGTCACCGAGGACTCACCGAGGAACTCCAGCAACAGTGCCTCGAATTCATCGTCGGCACGGTCGATCTCGTCGATCAACAGCACCGGCGGCCGCGGCCCGCGATGGCGCACACACGCCAGGATCGGCCGGTCCACCAGGTAGGTCTCGCCGTAGAGATCGGATTCCTCGATGGTCGCGCCCCGGGCCTCGGCCAGCCGGATGCTGAGCAGTTGCCGCTGATAGTTCCAGTCGTAGAGCGCTTCGGCGGCGGTAAGGCCCTCGTAGCACTGCAGCCGGATCAGCGGTGTGTCCAGCACGGCCGCAAGGGCCTTCGCGGCGGTGGTCTTGCCCACCCCCGGTTCACCCTCCAGCAGCAGCGGCCGGTTCAGCGCGGTGGCGAGATAGAACGCCGCCGCGGTGCCTTCGTCGAGCAGGTAGCCCTGCTCGTCGAAGCGGCGGATCACCTCGCCGACATCTCCGAACGTCACGGTGGCACCGCCGCGATCAGCCGTTCGTAGTCGTCCCAGGTGTCGACGTCGAGCGGTACCGGGCCGTCCACCGGAACCTCGAGCACATCGAACCGGCCGGAGTCGATGAGCTTCCACACCCCCTTGTCGCCGTGCAGGTCCGCCAGTTCCCCGAACACGCCGCGCGCCAACCAGAACGGGTGGCCCACCCCGTCGTCGTAGCGGCAGACCGCGATGGATTCACCCGCACCGGCCTCGATCAGCCGACGGACCGTCACCTCAGTGACGCCGGGCTGATCACCGAGCAGCAGCACAATCCCGGCGCTGGCCGGGTCCACCCGTTCGACGGCCACCCGCAACGACGCAGCGCACCCGGATGCGGGATCGTCGACGACGACTGCTTCGGCACCGTCGAGCGATACCTCCCGACGCACCTCCTCGGCCGACCCGCCGAGGGTGACGATCAGCTGGTCGAAGCCACACCGGCGCGCCATCCGAAGGGTCTCGCCCAGTACCGTCGAATCACGATAGGGCAGTATCTGTTTGGGTTGGCCGAGCCGACGCGAGCGGCCCGCGGCCAACACCACGCCGGTCACGCGGCTCATGCCCCGGACCTCTCCGTGGCGAATCTCGTCCGGCAGCCGAGGCAGCAGAACCAGTAGTCGTCGCCGTCGACGTTGAGGTGCTGGGCGTGGGGGGCGATGGTGACGGTCATCCCGCAGATCGGATCGAGCGCCGTCGAGGCCGCTGATTGGTTGGGGTGCGGGGCGACTTCCATTCCGCCGGTGCGGATCTCGGAGATCACCTCGGCCGCTATCGACACCGCGATCTCGCCGGGTGTCTTGGCGCCGATCGGCAGCCCGACCGGAGTGTGCACCCGGGCGCGTTGAGAGTCGGACAGGCTCAGCTCGTCGAGCACCGCGGCCCCGCGGACTCGGCTCGCCACCAGACCGACGTAGCCGACCCCCGCGTCCAGCGCCGCCCGGATGGTCTCGGCCTCGGCGCCGCCGTGGGTGGCGATCACGACGGCGGTTGCCCCGTCGAACCCGCCGTCGTCGTCGCGGCCGACCTGGTAACCGAGCACGGCACAAACCCCGGCCAACGCCTCGGCGATCGGGGTGGACCCGCAGATCCGGATCAGCGGCGCCGGGATCTGCGGGGCCAGGAAGATCTCCAACGCACCGCCGGACAGGCAGGGGTTGACCACGACGCAGGCGCCCGGCGCGTCGGGGAAGTGAATGTCGCCGTCCGGCAGCACCCGCAACAGCACGCTCTCCCCCGCCTGCAGTGCGCCCAGCGCCGCCTTGCGCACCGAGTTCTGCGCGCACTGCCCGCCGACGAAACCCTCGATGGTGCCGTCCGCCAAGAGGATCGCCTCGTCCCCCGGCTGCGCCGAGGTGGGCTGCTGGGCGCGCACCACCGTGGCATGCACGAACGGCTTGCGTTCCCCCAGCAGCTGCCGGATCCGATCGGCGATTGTCACCATCTCGATTTGCGCGCCTCGGCTCAGATCGGCGGGGTGGCGCGGCCCTGCATGGCCTCCCACACCCGCGACGGGGTCAGCGGCATGTCGGCGTGGCGAACCCCGAAGGGCGCCAACGCATCCACGACGGCGTTGACCACCGCCGGCGGCGAGCCGACGGTGGCCGACTCACCGACGCCCTTGGCGCCGATCGGGTGGTGCGGCGACGGGGTGACGGTGTGCCCGGTCTCCAGGTGCGGCACCTCGACGGCGGTCGGGATCAGGTAGTCCATCAGCGAACCGCCGAGGCAGTTGCCCTCCTCGTCGAAGGCGATCATCTCCATCAGCGCCATGCCGATACCGTCCACGATGCCGCCGTGCACCTGCCCCTCGATGATCATTGGGTTGATCCGGGTGCCGCAGTCGTCGACCGCGAGGAAGCGCCGCACCTTGACCACCGCGGTGCCGGGGTCGACGTCGACCACGCAGAAGTAGGCACCGTACGGGTAGGTGAGGTTCTCCGGGTTGTAGCAGACCTCGGCGTCCAGGCCGCCCTCGATGCCCTCGGGCAGATCACCGGCGCCGTGCGCGCGCATCGCGATGTCCTGGATGGTCACCGACGCCGACGGGTCACCCTTCACGTGGAACGAGCCCTTCTCCCATTCCAGGTCGGCGACCGAGGCCTCCAGCATGCCGGAGGCGATGATCCTGGCCTTGTCGCGAATCTTGCGCGCCACCAACGCCGCTGCCGCACCGGATACCGGCGTCGAGCGGCTGCCGTAGGTACCCAGACCGAACGGCGTCTGGTCGGTGTCGCCGTGTACGACGTCGATGTCCTCGGGCGGGATACCGAGCTCCTCGGCGACGATCTGCGCGAAGGTCGTCTCGTGCCCCTGCCCCTGGGTCTGCACCGAAAGCCGAAGCACCGCTTTGCCGGTCGGGTGGACCCGGAGCTCGCAGCCGTCGGCCATGCCGAGGCCGAGGATGTCCATGTCCTTGCGCGGCCCGGCGCCGACGGCCTCGGTGAAGAACGAGATGCCGATGCCCATCAGTTCGCCGCGCTTGCGTTTCTCGGCCTGCTCGGCCCGCAGCTGCTCGTAGCCGATCATGTCCATGGCCAGCCGCATGGTGGCCTCGTAGTCGCCGGAGTCGTACACCCAGCCGGTCTTGCTCTTGTACGGGAACTGGTCGGGCCGCAACAGGTTCTGCAGCCGCAGCTCGGCCGGGTCCATCTTCAATTCGTAGGCCAGGCAGTCGACCAGCCGCTCGACGAAGTACACCGCCTCGGTGATCCGGAACGAGCACGCGTAGGCCACCCCGCCGGGCGCCTTGTTGGTGAACACGGCGGTCATGTGGCAGTACGCGGCCTCGATGTCGTAGCTGCCGGTGAACACCCCGAAGAAGCCGGCCGGGTACTTGGTGGGCGCGGCCACACCGTTGAACGCGCCGTGATCGGCGAGCACGGTGGAGCGGATCCCGAGGATCTTGCCCTCCTTGGTGGCCGCGATCTCACCGACCATGACGTAGTCGCGAGCGAACCCGGTGGACGTTAGGTTCTCGCTGCGGTCCTCCATCCACTTCACCGGCTTGCCCAGCACCAGCGACGCGACGATGGCGCAGACGTATCCCGGGTAGATCGGCACCTTGTTGCCGAAGCCGCCGCCGATGTCGGGGGCGACGATGCGGATCTTGTGCTCCGGCAGCCCTGCGACCAGCGCGTAGACGGTGCGGTGTGCGTGCGGGGCCTGCGTGGTGCACCACAGCGTCAGCTTGCCGCTCACCGGGTCGAGGTCCGCTACGGCACCGCAGGTCTCCATCGGCGCGGGATGCACACGGGGATAGACGATCTCCTGCTTGACGACCACATCTGCCTTGGCGAACACGGCGTCGGTGGCGGCGGCGTCGCCGGTCTCCCAGTCGAAGCAGTGGTTGTCGGTCTTGCCCTCGAGGTCGGTGCGGATCACCGGCGCCGATGGGTCCAGCGCCGTGCGCACGTCGATCACCGGGTCGAGCGGTTCGTAGTCGACGTCGATGAGCTCCAGGGCATCTCGCGCCGAGTACCGGTCCTCGGCGACGACGAACGCCACCTCCTGTCCCTGGAAGCGCACCTTGTCGGTGGCCAGCACGGCCTGGACGTCGTTGGACAGGGTCGGCATCCACGCCAGACCCTTCTCGGCCAGGTCGGCGCCGGTGATGACGGCCTTGACCTTCGGGTGGGCCTGGGCGGCGGTGGTGTCGATGCCCTTGATGGTCGCGTGCGCGTAGGGCGACCGCAGGATCGCCAGGTGCAGCATGCCGGGCAGCTGTACGTCGTCGACGTAATTGCCGCGGCCGCGGATGAAACGCGGGTCCTCCTTGCGGAGCATCCGGCCGTAGCCGCAGGGCTTCTTGTCGTTGTCGGCGGTGTCCTCGGGCCGCTGTTCCACAGTCGTCACGCCTGCACCTCCTCGGCTGTGTTCTCTGCTCTTCGCCCGAGAGGCTCATCGCCATGCTTGGCGGCCCATTGGATCGATCGGACGATCGTGGTGTAGCCGGTACACCGGCAGATCTGGCCGGAGATGGCCTCGCGGATCTCGTCCTCGGTGGGGTCGGGGTTCTCGTCGAGCAGGGCGCGCGCGGTGATCATCATGCCCGGCGTGCAGAACCCGCACTGCAGGCCGTGGCACTGCATGAAGCCTTCCTGCACGGGGTCGAGCTTGGCGCCGTCGGCAAGGCCCTCGACGGTGCGAACGTCGTGGCCGGAGGCCATCGCGGCCAGCATGGTGCACGACTTGACCGGCTGGCCGTCGACCGACACCACACAGGTGCCGCAGTTGGATGTGTCGCAGCCCCAATGGGTTCCGGTGAGGCGGAGCTGATCGCGCAGGAAGTGCACCAGCAGCATCCGCGGTTCGATGTCGGCGCTGACCTGCTCGCCGTTGACGGTCATGGTGACGTGCATCAGTTGCCCTTCGGTGCGGGAATGTTGCGGACCCGGTGCACCGCGGTGCGCAGGGTGCGGACGGTCAGTTCGGCGGCCAGGTGCCGCTTGTACTCGGCGGTGCCGCGCTGATCGGTCACCGGCTCGCAGGCCGCGGCGGCCAGCCGGCCGGCCTCGGCGAAGGTCTCCTCGGTCGGCGGGGAGCCGACCAGGGCCTCGGTGACCGCGCCGAGCGCCTCGGAGTCGGCGTTGACGGCGGTCAGCCCGACCCGGGCGGCGGCGATCTGGTCACCGTCGAGGGTCACCGCGGAGCCCGCGGCGGCCACCGCCCAGTCCCCGACCCGGCGTTCGACCTTCGCGTACGCGCTGGAGGTGTTGTGCCGCAGCGGGATCCGCACCTCGATGAGCATCTCGTTGTGGGCCAGCGCGGTCTCGTAGGGTCCGACCATGAACTCGTCGACGCCGATCTCGCGCTGACCGGACGGGCCGCGGGCCACCACCACCGCGCCGAGCACCTCGCACACCGTGGAGAGGTCCTCGGCGGGGTCGGCCTGGCACAGCGACCCGCCGACGGTGCCACGGTTACGCACCACCGGGTCGGCGATCACCCGTTCGGCGTCGGCGAAGATCGGGCAAACCTGCGCCAGGGCGGTGTCGTCGAGCACCTCGCGGTGTCGCGTCATGGCGCCCAGGCGGGCGAGGGTCGGCTCCACGACGATGTAACCCAACTCGCCGGCCAGGTCGTTGATGTCGATGAGGTATTCGGGGTTGGCGATGCGCAGCTTCATCATCGGCAGCAGGCTGTGCCCGCCGGCGACGATGAACGCGCCCTCCCCGAGTCTGTCCAGGAGCCCGACCGCGTGGTCGATGCTGGTGGCGCGCTCGTATTCGAAGGGGCCGGGTACTTGCATGTGACGAACCTCACATCGGTAGCGGGGAACTAAGTGTGAGACGCGCGTTCCGAGCCGTCAATAGCGACTTAAGTGATCGCTTAACTCGCCCGGTGGCGAGGCGCTACCGTCGTCGTCGTGGTGTATGCGGCCGCCGATCTCCGACAGCGGACGCCCGCCGCCGCCCCACCGCCGGGCGATGATCTCGGCGGCGATCGACACCGCGGTCTCCTCCGGGGTGCGCGCCCCCAGATCCAGGCCCACCGGGCTGGACAGCCGGCTCAACTCCGGTTCGGACAGCCCCGCGTCACGCAGTCGCGACAACCGGTCCTGGTGGGTAAGCCGCGAGCCCATCGCCCCGACGTAGCCGACGTCGAGGCGCAGTGCGACCTCCAGCAGGGGCACGTCGAACTTGGCGTCGTGGGTCAGCACGCAGATCACCGTGCGCCCGTCGATCGCACCGGCCTCGACCTGCGCGGCCAGGTAGCGGTGCGGCCAGTCGACCACCACCTCGTCGGCCGACGGGAAGCGCGCCGAGGTGGCGAACACCGGCCGGGCGTCGCAGACGGTGACCCGGTAACCCAGGAATGCTCCCTGCTGGGCGACCGCCGCCGCGAAGTCGATGGCACCGAAGACCAGCATCCGCGGTCTGGGGGCATGGCCGGCGACGAACACCTCCATGCCCTCGCCGCGGCGCTGACCGTCCGGGCCGTAGGTGAGAACCTCACTGCGCCCGGCCGCCAGCAGTCCGCGGGCGTCGTCGGTCACCGCGGCGTCGGCGCGAGCCGAGCCCAGCGTGCCGACGGCGGTGTCGGAGCCGATGATCAGCCGGCGGCCGACCCGGTCCGGGTCGGGATGGGTGATCACGGTCGCGACGGCCACCGGCCGGTGCCCGGTGATGGCGTCGACGACGCCGTCGAGTTCGGGGAAGGTGGCCTGCGACACCGGCTCGATGAAGATGTCCAGGATCCCGCCGCACGTCAGCCCGACGGCGAACGCGTCGTCGTCGCTGACCCCGTAGCGCTCGAGGCGCGCCACACCGGTCCGGGCCACCTCGGTGGCCGACTCGTACACCGCGCCCTCCACGCAGCCACCCGACACCGAGCCGGCGACCGAGCCGTCCGGCGCCACCACCATGGCGGCCCCGGGTTGGCGCGGGGCCGAGGAAAAGGTGCGCACGACGGTGCCGACACCGGCGGTCCCGCCGGCCCGCCAGACCGCGGCCAGTTCCGCGAGCACGTCCTGCACGGCATCAAACGTAGGCTCATTTCGTGACACCGGCGCAGCTTCGGGCCTTCTCGGCGGTGGTGCGGTTGGGGTCGGTGCACGCCGCCGCCGAGGAACTGGGTGTCTCCGACGCCGGGATCTCGGCGCATGTCGCGCAGCTGCGCAAGGAACTCGACGACCCCCTGTTCAGCCGGACCCGGGCCGGCCTGGCATTCACGCCGGGCGGGCTGCGGCTGGCGAGCCGCGCCATCGAGATCCTGGGTCTGCAGCAGCAGACCGCCATCGAGGTCACCGAGGCCGCTCGCGGTCGGCGGCTGCTGCGGATCGCCGCCTCGAGCGCATTCGCCGAGCACGCCGCCCCCGGCCTGATCGAGTTGTTCTCCTCGCGCGCCGACGACCTGTCGGTCGAGTTGAGCGTGCACCCGACGAGCCGGTTCCGCGACCTCATCGAATCCCGGGCAGTGGATCTGGCGTTGGGTCCGGCCCTCCCGGACGCCGGCACGGAGATCGTGGTGCGGCCGTTCCTCAAGTACCAGATCATCACGGTGGCCGCACCGGCCAGCCCGCTGGCGACCGGCACCCCGACACCGGCGCTGCTGCGCGACCAACAGTGGATGCTGGGCCCGTCAGCGGGCAGCGTCGACGGCGAAATCGCCACTTTGATAAGGAATCTGGCGATCCCCGAGACAGCGCAGCGGATCTTCCAGAGCGACGCCGCCGCGCTGGAGGAGGTACAGCGCATGGGCGGGGTGACCCTCGCCGTCGGGTTCGCCGTCGCCAAGGACCTCTCGGCGGGGCGGCTGGTGCACGTCAAGGGTTCCCGGCTACAGCTGTCGGGCGAATGGTGTGCCTCGACGCTGCCGGGCTCGGCGCGCCAGCCGGCCGTCACCGAGCTGCTGAACTTCATCACCACCCCGCGCTGCACCCAGGCGATGATCCGCGGTACCGGAGTGGGCGTCACCCGGTTCCGCCCCAAAGTCCATGTCACGCTGTGGAGTTGAGGACTCCTTCATCGAGATCGACGGTAGCGTGAGCCCCACTCGCGCTTTCGCGCGCTCGCGTCGATCTCGGCGCATGTTCATCACGTTCCTTCTGGTCGCCCTGAGCCACGACCGTCGTGAACTGTTGGCCGCACGACTGATCGCATCCTCGCTGAAGTTGTCGGTGGCTTCGGCGAAGATCCGGCCATGCGGGAGGTATTCGTCGGGAGTGAAGCGGTCGCAGCGGGCCGCATCAGCGAGCATGAACTGCGTCGTTGGTATCAACCCGTGTTCCGCGACGTGTACATGCCGAAGTCCGTCCAGCTCTCCCTGCGGGATCGCACCGAGTGCGCATGGCTGTGGTCGAAGCGGCGGGCGGTGATCGCGGGTGTGGCCGCGGCCGCCCTGCACGGCGCTCAATGGATCGACCCGGGCGAGCCTGTCGAATTGATCGCTCCGAGTGCTCGCCGGCAAGAAGGGCTGATCGTCCGGAACGAGGCACTGGCCGAGAACGAGATCACCAAGATCGCCGGGTTGCGGGTGACCACACCGGCTCGCACAGCGTTCGACCTGGGCCGTCACCTCCCCGTAGATGCCGCTATCACCCGCATCGATGCGCTGCAGCACGCCATCATGTTCTCCCTTGACGATGTCTGGTTCCTGGCGGGAGAGCACAAGGGAGCACGTGGAATTCGCCAACTCAGGTCGGTGCTCCCGCTCGTCGACGGTGGCGCGGCATCTCCGAGGGAGACCTGGCTGAGGCTGCTGCTCATCCGCGCAGGCTTTCCCCGGCCAGTCACGCAGATACCCGTGATGGACCGCTGGCGGCTGCTGGCGGTTCTGGACATGGGTTGGCCGGAGATCAAGGTCGCCGTCGAGTACGACGGTGACCATCACCGGACCAACCGAACTCAGTACGCGAAGGATCAGCGACGAATACGTGATCTGGAGCGGCTGGGCTGGATCATCGTTCGAGTGATCGTGGAGGACCGGCCGGACGACGTGCTGCGCCGAGTCGCCGAGGCGGTCCGACGACGTACACATTCATCGAGATCGACGGTAGCGTGAGCCCCACTCGCACTCTCGCACGCTAGCGTCGATCTCGGCGTGAAGGAGGTGGCCTACGGCGAGGACTCAGCGTCCGCGACCGGCCTCCAGCGCCCGGATCAGGCTTGCGGAATCCCACGGCCCCTTGTGGCGGACGCCGTTGACGAAGAAGGTCGGGGTCGCGTTGAGGTCCATCACCTCGGCGTCCTGCGCATCATCCTCCACGCGGTGCAGGACCCGCGGTGAGTGCAGATCCTCGTCGAATTGCGCGATGTCGCAGCCGGCCTGGTCGGCATAGCGGTAGATGTCCTGCCACTCCAGGTGATCCTGGAACTCGAACATCAGTGGGGCGATGTCGAAGAACTTGCCCTGCAGGGCGGCGGCTTCACTGGCCCGGGCGGCATCGGTGGCACGCGGATGGACCCGCTCGAGCGGGAAATGCCGCCACACGTAGCACAATTCGTCGCCGAAGTAGGCCCGCACCTCATCGATCGACCCGGTGGCCCGGCTGCAGAACGGGCACTCGAAGTCGCCGTACTCGACCAGCGTCAGTGGGGCATCGACCGGGCCGCGAAGGTGGTCGCGCTCGGGCTCGATCGCCCGAACCAGCTTCAGCCCCACGGCCGCAGGCGGGCTGAGTCGGTCGGTGATCCGGAAGAACGCCCATCCCAGCGCGAAGGCGATGACGGACGCGGCCAGCACGCCGACGCGGGCCAGGTCCGCCGAGCGCGGATCGTCGATGGCCAGGTCCACGATGAACAGCGAGATCGTGAAACCGATGCCGGACAGCACCGCGCCCCCGGCGACCCGCCGCAGGGTCAGCCCGGGCGAGAGCCGGCCGAGGCCCGTGCGCTGCACCAGCCAGGTGGCGCCCGTGATGCCGATCAGCTTGCCCGCCACCAGGCCGACGACCACACCCCACGTCAGCGGCGAGCCGGTGGCCTCGGCGATGGTGTGACGATCCAGGTGCACACCGGCATTGGCCAACGCGAAGACCGGCAGCACACCGAACGACACGTACGGGCCGAAGCCGGTCAGCAGCCGTTCGTTGATGGAGATCGAGTCGCGCAGGCTGCGCGACGCGGCGCGGGCGTACTCCGAGTTCGGCGACTGCCGGAACGCCCGGATGACCTCCACGGCCGCCTCCACCCGTTGGCGTTCCGGGGTGAACACCGGGATCAGCAGCGCCACCGCCACTCCCGCCAGCGTGGGGTGCACCCCACCGGCGAACAGCGACAACCACAGCCCAACGCCGAGAACGGAATACGCCGGGCCGCGGCCACCGGCCGGCAGGTACCGCACGGCCAGCAGGGTGAACAGCAACCCCACCGCGACGAGCAGTGGGACCACCCGGATCCGTTCGGAGTAGAACACCGCGATCGCGATCAGTGCACCGATGTCGTCGACGACCGCCAGGGTCAGCAGGAACGTGCGCAACCGCGCCGGGTACTTGGGGGCGATGATCGCCAGCGCGCCGACCAGGAACGCGGTGTCGGTCGAGATCACCACACCCCAGGCGCGCGCATCGTCCCCGGACGGGTTGAACAACAGGAAGATCACCGCGGGCAACGTCAGCCCGGCGATCGCCGCGATCACCGGGACGGCCGCACGTGACCGCTCGGTCAGCTCGCCAATGGTGAACTGCGCCTTGACCTCCAGGCCGACGATGAAGAAGAAGAACGCCATCAGCCCGTCGTTGACGATCTCCTTGACCGTCAACTCGACATGCAGATCACCGAAGCTCAGTCCGACCGGGGTGCCCCAGAACTGCGAATAGGTCTCAGACCATGGCGAATTCGCCCACAGGATCGCCACCACCGTGCACGCCAGCAGCAGCGCCGCCGCGGCGTTCTCGCCGAAGCGTTGCGCGGTCGGGGCGCGGCCCAGCGGGCTCTTGGTCACCCGGACCGCGTCACCGCGTGCGCGGCCTCCATGAGCATCCATCCCGAGACCTGCACGGAGAGATCCCGTTCGGGAATCTCCGAGGAGTTGACCGCGCCCTGGACGAACTTCGCCGCCGCGCCGCCCACCGTCGGGACCTCGGCGGTGCGATCCCAGAACGCGGCGAACAGGGGCAGGCCGTCGACGCTCTGCCGGTTGTCCCAGGCCGCCTCGGCCGAGGCCAGCACCAGCTTGCGGGCGGTGTCCCGCGCGGCGGCATCCTGGGCGGAGTCACCCGGAAGGTCGGTTGCGACCAACGCCAGATAGCGCGCGGTGATTCCGGCGAACAGGCCACCATCCCCGCCGCCGGCGCCGACCAGCACGCCGCCGGGCGCCATGTGCGCATCGACGGCGGCCACCAACCGGCGCACCCTGGCGGGATGCCGATCATCGGTGGTGCGCACCGCGAGTTCGGTCTCCAGGCCGAGCACCACGCCCTGGCAGTAGCTGTACAGCGCGCGAACCAGGGAGCCCGCCTTGATGCCGTCGAGCACCAGGTGGGTGTCCGGGTCGATCAGCGTCTCGTCGATCCAGTCCGCCATCTGCTGCGCCCGGCGCAGCCGGTCGCCGTAGCGGGCCAGGAAGATTCCCGCCGGGCCGTTGGCCGGGGCGTTGAAGAACTGGTCCTGCTTGCGCCACGGGATGCCGCCCCCGTCCTCGGGCACCCACGAGCTGACCAACTGATGACCCAGCGAGTTCAGCGCCCGTGGCCGTTCGATGCCGGCCAGCCGACCGGCCCGCTCCAGCGCGAGCGCCAGCCATGCCATGTCGTCGTAGTACTTGTTGGTCCAGCGGCCGTTGTTGCGGATCCGGTGACCACGGATCTGCCTGGCGATCCTGGTCAGCCGCGCCGGTTGGGGATCGCGGACCTGCGCGTCGACAAGGCAGTCCAGCAGGTGCGCCTGCCACCAGTAGTGCCAGGTCCCGAAGGCGCGGTCGCGGCGGGTCGGGGGCCAGCCGACGACACCGAGTTGCGTCCCCGGCACCTGCCAGAGCCGGCGCAGATGGCGTTTCGCGATCGCCGCCTCGGCACTGGCCGCGCGATTCGCCCACAACTGGTCCATGACCTTCAATCCTGCCCTACCAGGCGCGGGACAGGTCGGCCCATCGCCTGATCCAACTGTGCATGGCGATGCCCGCGGCGACCGCGGCATTGATGCTGCGGGTGGAGCCGAACTGCGCGATAGACACCGTGAACGCCGCACCCGTGGCCGCCGCCGGCGAGACACCGGGCCCCTCCTGACCGAAGACAAGCAGGCATTCCCGGGGCAGCGTGGTGTCCTCCAGGCGCACCGCCCCGGGCACGTTGTCGACGGCGACGACGGTCAGCCCGGCGGCGGCCGCGTGACCGAGCAGGTCCTCGGTGGTGTCGTGGTGCATGAGGCGTTGATAACGGTCGGTGACCATGGCGCCCCGGCGGTTCCAGCGTCGCCTGCCCACGATGTGCACCGTGTCGACGGCGAACGCATTCGCGGTGCGAACGACCGCCCCGATGTTGGCGTCGTTACCGAAGTTCTCGATCGCGATGTGCAGCGGATGTCGCCGGGCATCGATATCGGCGATGATCGCCTCCCGCGTCCAATAGCGGTAGGCGTCAACGACGTTGCGGGTGTCGCCGTCCCGCAACAGTTCGGGGTCGTACCGGGGATCGGCGGGCGGCGCCCCCGCCCAGGGGCCGACACCCGGGGTGCCGGTGTTCCACTCGGTCGGCCCCGGATTGGTTTCAGTCACGGTTCATCCGATCCGGGCACGGGGGCGCCGTAGACGAATGCCAGGCCGCCGGCACGACGGCCAGCGCGGCGATCAACCGGTCCGCACGCACGGCCATCACTGTAGGTTCTCCGGACCGGCGGCCGCCTCCGCCGCCAGTACGGCCGGGCACCGCTCGCCCGGGCCCGAAGTTTGCCGCGCGAGAGGTTCATTTCCGCCGACACGACCGGCTTTCTTGTACAACCGCCGGATCGACGCGGATACTGATGTTTGCGACAATCGCAGATGTTGGCATGAACAGGTTTGGCACCACGGGCGGCTGCGTGGTGCGGCGCGATCGGCGGGGGACATGACCATTGCGATGCGGGACCGCACGGGCTGCCCACGCTGCTCCGCTGCCGTCGGAGGTCGCAGCCGGTGAGCCGACGGCCCGACCCCGGCGTACAGCGCCGCCTGGACAACCTCGTCACTTCGGTGGCCAC
>ERZ650311.1044-NODE-1044-length-14756-cov-5.318890_pt1 | contig 14756 bp, 30 predicted proteins | sample MGYA00376247_ERZ650311 | MGnify/ENA primary metagenome ERZ650311 (study PRJEB26733, sample SAMN07839324) | wastewater metagenome | biome: small river; feature: stream; material: water | place: USA: North Carolina | collected 2016-07-28 ... | reverse complement strand
TCTTGATAAAGCCTTCTTCATGAAACACGTCCCATATATTACGCCCGTTGTTGGTCAGCCATACAAACTCAACATCAGGCAGAGCAACCTCTCGCATGTGCCGCAGCGACTCATACAAAGATGGGTCCTCACAGTTGGTATCCGCGAAGACCAAGGTGACGTTCTCTTTACCGTGTTTAGCTACGGTGATGTGAGCCGCGATTGTTGACCCAGCCCCACCAGACACTGAAACGACGTAGTGCATTCGACATTCTCCTGTTCCACCAAAAGTTTGTAAGCCCTTGAGGTAATCTGGTGCTCTCCAACACACGCCTCAAACAGCTTGAAGTAATCACCGAGAGTAGCCTCGGGGTCCGACATGATCAGCCGGGAAGGAATCAGTTCCTCTTGGTCCCGCGGATCTACGTCCTGCAGCATTGTACTCAGTTTGTATTTCATCTAACACTCCTCGATAGTGTATTTCATACCAACCTCAGCTCTGGCAAAGGCGTCTGCCTGCTGCCACGTACTCCAAGGACCTTCACCCGAGTCCCGGAGTGAACCATCGTCTTGTATGATCATGACTTTGAAAGATCGGCTGTGTTCGACTTCAACCTCGAACCAGTAGAGGACGACATGACTGTTCGTGATGTGAAAAGAGGCGTATGGTGGGGCCTTCAGACCCTCACCGATCGTGTTCCTCAGAATCAGAGCTACATCCTTTTCGAAGTCGGACACAGCCTCATCGCCGAACTGCTCAAGCAAATCGTACAGACCGTCGCACGGGGTACCGTTGTTGTTCATGTCTACTGTAGACACTGAGCCATTCCCATGCGGCACAACGATGTATTTCATAGAAAACATTGTTACCTCCAACAAAAAAGGGGCTGACCGAAGCCAGCCCCGCCCTGAGACCAATCCCTGTCCCACGCAATCCCGTTTGGCCGGGACTTCCAGCTAATCAGCACCCGTGTCACCTGATCCATCGACTCCATCTCAGTCAGGATCTTGGTAACGAGCTGGTCCTCAGTCATATCCGCTGACTCTTGGTACTCCAGCGTGATCTGGTTGAGCTTCTGCCCAACCGGGTCATTGAACCACAGCCGGTTGAGGGTATCAACCGCTGACAGGTCCGTCTTGGAATTGACGCTGACATCGAATGGGCCGATCTCGGCGTCACTCCATGCTGTGACACAGGACTCCGGTGTGACGGGTTTGGCAAGCTCGAAGTAATCTGAAGCCCATCCTGATTTCTCAGGATCTCCTTCAAGATGTACCGTTTGCCCGCTGTCACTCTTGACAACCATCGTCTCCCCCTCGTAGGGCCACCCCGACTCGCACCGGTACTCGGGTTTCCGCCTCACCATGTCACCAACTTTGAACGTCATAGTGCCAGCTCCTCAACTGTGACCGAGTAGATACCGCTATCAGCGTCGGTCGGGATAACCTGAACCATTGGACCGGCCGCCGTTTGGCAGATCCCCACAATGTCAACCATCTGGTCTTTGGTTTTGTCAAAGACCGGTTTGCCAGCCAACGCATTGAACTGGCGGAGAACGCTGTCGAACCGTGTCTTCCACGATCGCTCGGCAGCAAGGGCTCGATCAACTGCACTACGGTCCTGCTCACTCGGCATTGGGCATCACTTTCGGAAAGCCAGAGGCATACTCCGGCGGATACTTAGGATTGAGGTGTTCATCCACGTTGGAGTACACCTTCGTCAGCTCGAAACATTTCTGCCCGACTTCTGCTGGTACAATGATACGGGCAGTGTGGTACGGCGACGGATCACCATCTATCCACACCTCGGTCTGGATGTACCACGTACCAGCGTCAGGCTTACCTGCCCGGCTCTGCCTGACCTTGTGGCGGAACCGGTTAGTCTGCCCATCGATGTGGCCCCAGAAGGTCTGCCACACGTTGGGATTGCAAGCCACTCTACTTGTCATTTCGGAAACTCCTGTAGGCCCGATCAATGTCGGACTGAATCTTGTCATGATCCCGGCGGTCCAGTACCGCCAGGTAAAAGTCGATGACTACCCAGGCGAGGAGGATTATCAACGCCAGGGCAGCTATGACAGCGAACGGGTGGTAGTCAGCCAATGCGATGGTCACTTCACCTCCGTCGACATCTTGTAGACGTACCCACACGTCTCACACTGCAGACGAGTGAACCCGTCGATCCATTTCACAAGGCGGGACCCGCACTCCCGAAGCGGGCAGGGCTTCTTACCCTTCGGCTCCGGTCTGTGGGTACACTCCGACTTCTCCATGCCGCAGCCTTTGCAGCGGCCTGTCTCTTCACACACTGGCCGGAGTCCATCACAGAACCGGCAATTGACTGTAATCATGGTCTATCCTTTCTGGTTAAGTGAACACAATGCTGACCCTTCGCAAAGAGCCAGCGTTACGGTCACTCAAGCCGTTGCCGTGCTACGAGTTTGTCAAGATCGGCCTTGTCTTCTCCGAAGTCGTACCCGAGTATCTCCCCGAGCGATCGGAGATGACGGGCCAGCAATGCGTTCGCTGCAAAACGGTCCGCCATGTTACGGGTCGAACTGTTCGGTGGGCGTACACCATACACCAATTTCATCTCGTTCAGCCCTTTTTTGATGGTACTGGTACCGATGAGGTGCCCGGTGTCCGCCTTGATGGTCTTCTGAATCTTCGACAGGGGCAGGTACTTAACCTCCTCCGGTGTCGACGGTCGGCTCAACCATTCGGCGAGTACCTTGTACGTTGTAAATGAAACTCCCGCCATGATTTGTCCCTCTCTGAAAAGCGTGTAGTTAAGTGAACACAATGCTGACCCTTCGCAAAGAGCCAGCGTTACGGTCACTCGAACTCCGGTCCAACAACGAACAACTGAGCAAGCTCCTCAGCCTGACCAATAGGCACCGGCCGACGAGCACCGTCGAACCAGTCCTGATAGAAGTAATTACAGTCGGTCAGCTCACCCTCGCTGTTGAAGGTGAATTCGAAGCCGTCTGACGGGCCACCCCATGACAGCAGGACCTTGTACGTGGTTAGCTTCTCGACAGACAGAATGCCTTCGAGGAGCCGGTCACGGTAGTCGTTTGGCAGGTCTTCCATCTCTGAGGTGTTGGCAACGTCAACACCCAGCTCAGAAGCAATCTCAGCAACAATATCCTCGTCATCCCAGTCCGGCAGGTGTTGAGCCAGTCGGTCACGGAGACGCTCGTCAATCAGTTCTTCACATTTCTTGTCTGACATGGTTATCTCCAAAAGTCGTCAGGGTGTCCACACTCTACACAATTCTCACCGGGTCCGTTTCGCCAGTCATGGATGCCGATGTTACACAGCATCCGACTGAGGAACTTCTTCAACCTGCTTAACACGGTTCGGTACTCCTTTCTTACGGCCCTTCTTCTGAAGCGGTCGAGCCGGTCTGATGCAGTAAATTGCCACCACAGTCGTCATCTCATGCTGGCTGGCGTTAACCAGGTGCATGACTTTGGTCGATACGTCCATACCCATCACAGATGCACGGGCTGTAGCATTGACCTGATTCTGGAACATGTTCTTGTTGGTTTTGACTCGATGACCAGCGTCAACGTAAATCGTGTCGCCGGTCTGCATGTTCCGCATGATCCGGCTGGTCAGTTTCGGTACAGGAAACTCTGTGTGTCTGGGTCTCATGGTCATTCCTTTCAGTTATCGAAGCAAACATCTTCACCACCAGTGATATCTACCCACCAGTTACACAGCTCGACAAGTTCATGCAGTACTTCAAGAATACTGGGGTTCATGTCGACCGGGGTCCAACAGAAATTCCTGTACAACCCGTAGTACCACAGCTCTACGATAGGCATGTAGCCCCGAGACTCATCGTCATACTCAACCTCGAAATCATCTCCAAGGATCGTGCATGTGCCGTTACCGCAAAGCAAATTCGTAATCCGAAACGGTTCCATCCGGTGAACCAAGGTCCTAACCCGGTCGATGCACAGCCGATCAATCTCTTGTTGGAGGACCAGCTTCTTGTCCTCCCAGACTTTCTCGATCTGGTCCTTGTTCATGGTCATTCCTTTCAGTGATTGGTTGAAAACACGATCGAGGGTCGCCGCAGCGGCCCTCTGTCACGTCGTCAAGCCTGTCGCCTGCTTTTACGTGTACCTTTGCCCTTCTTCCTTGGCTTGGTGTTACGCTGCCCCTCCGTGGCTCCCACAGGCCCGGTGAATGGCCTGTGCAGCGGGTCCCTCCAGTTCCATTTGATCCTGCGTGGCTCCCAAGGCCCGACAGACGAGCCGATGAGTCCCATAGAAGCGAGCAGTGATGCCACTGATGTCCCACCGAGTCGGTGCATGTTGGTCTCCTTAAAAGACATACTCTCGAAGTGCTTCAATCTTCTGGTTCACAGCGTTGATCTCGCTCAGTGTAACCTCGATACAGTTCTCCAGCTTACCGATCGCTTCATCCTCGTCGGACTCAAGTTCTCCCCGCTGCTCTCGGTACCCTTCCAGATCGTACTCCCAAGCCTCCAAATCCATCTCCAGGTCGTCGATGAAGGAGTCCCGAGCCTTCTCAAGATCATCGCGTCGGTAGTACTCGGTGGTCTTAACCCCGATGTCGACCAGGTCTTCACCATCGAGCCAGTCGCTGAACCCACAGCGGTACGCAGTAGGGTCACACTCCTCGAACACGTTGCTCGGCTGCATGTACTCGAACGGTCCACCGATGCTCTTGAACGAGTAACACTCGTCCAGGAATTCGTCATACGCCTTGTCGGCATCGACCTCGTGCAGGTTACTCCGTACGTGGTCCAGTAGTTCGTTGATAATGTCAGTCATATCGTCCCTCCAAACAGGAACCGCCGGACAGCCAAGGCCCGAAAGGTAAGGCCCTGTGATCGCTGTCCGGCGGTTGTGAATCAGCAAGCCGTTGGCCTGCCTGTAATAGGTAACAGTGGTTCCCCCGAGACTCGAACTCGGATGCGGGGCATCATTTGTTAGCTTTCCGCTGAGGCTTTCTTTCCTCTATGTCTGCCAATTCCATCAAAGAACCAAATCCTGTGAACCACCGTCACAGTGTCGGCTGGCGTGTTATCGGATGATCTTCATGGCTGTCTCTCCTGTTGTGTCGTCCCGCAGAACCTACGTGGTCGTTGACCAAATCCCATGGGGTATCGACGGTGAGTTTTAACCTGTTTCGATGTTTGATGAAGTACTGCAGTCGAACCTCTGGACGCTGCAGCCCGCCCGCACTAACCAGGTTTGTATCTAAAGCTCCCCCGCACGGCACTGCGGGGCAAACCTAACGAAACCCGCTAGGGTATCGCCCACAGATTGCTGTCCGTTCAGCAACGCCTTCTACCTGCTGTTGTCCGCAAACACGCTGCCAAAGGGTTGTGCCGACCCAGAGGACGCTAAGAGCGACAGGTAGAGGGGTCACCGGATCTATGAGGATCATAGTCCAACATAGTAGTAAACACGTCCGTCATCGCCAAGGCAAAGGTTCCCGCTGAGTTGACCATTCTCGGCTTCGAGATTGTACGCTTTCCAGTCGATGCAGTCGTTCTCATCACCCCAGCAGCAGGACTCTGCTTCCCGGATATCGCCTGCAATGAACTGGATAAGCAACGCCTTGACCTCCTGTGGCGTCCACAGAGCGATTTCTTCGTCCTCCCAGGCTCCAAACTCGCCAAAGTAATCCTTGGCCTTCTGGAGCTGTTCTGGGGTCATCTCCGGCCATGCAGATTCTGCCTCGGCCATGCTGTTGTTCCAGGTGTACCGGCCCGCGTCCTGCCCCAGTTCAGCGATTGACCCGCTGAACTGGCCACAGTCTTCGGACAGTAGCCATGTGCAATCAAGCTCCATCAGAGGTGTTTCCTTAGAAGGGACACAAACTCGTGACAGGCACGGTACCTGTCGTCTTTTGCGGCTTCATCATACCCAGTCTCGAAGACTCGAACCCGGGCATGGAAGTAACGGAGTGCATCGGCATTGTTCTTCATGGCTTCACGGTCCACTTCAGGGGTAAACCCGTTTCGGGGTTTTGCCAAGGCGTAGTACTTTACTCCTCGAATGTAATCAGAATCCTCATTCAGGGTAAGCACCACGTCCTTGATGAAGTCAATCAAGCTCTCCATCGTCGTCCTCCTCGCACTCTTCTTCGATCGTAAGGACAGACCCGTACATACTGACTGCACGGGTTGTCGATGTCCAGGTTGCAACCGGACCGAGCCACTCTCTGGCGACTCGGTCCGCTTCGTCTCGGCTCACCGGTTCGTCTGTCAGCCGGTGACGCCCGTCTTCTGCCCGTACAAACACGTTGTACAAGGCATCACTCTCCGAACTCATCCTGCATCTCCTCAATCTTGTCCACGAACCAGCACCGTGGGATCACAGCGAACCAGCAGCAGTCTGTGGATTGGTATGTGTAGAACGACGTGAAGTCCGGGAGGAACATGTGGATACAATGTTCAGCCTCGTCACACAGCTCAGACACGATCTCTCGTACCTCGTCGTCAGAGCAGACGAACTCTTCTGCGATGACAGACACCCCAAACGAGTTCTCGACTTCTTCGATAGAAGTACCCCAGATCGACAGTCCTTCTTCAGGCTTGAAGAAAGTAAAGCGATGGCCGGGAACCATATCGAATGACCACTGGTCAGCCTCACAGAGAAGCCAGTCGATAGCTTCTGCATCCAGACCCGGGAACTCCTGCTTGACGTAGTCTTCAAACTTAGTGCCCCAGTTTCGCTTGTCCTCCATGACACAGTGGACGTAGGCATCACCTGCGTCACCGTGTGTCGTCTCGTACTCCAGGTACGACTCGTCACAATTGGTGATGTAGTCCGAGATCGCTTTCTTCAACTCAGGGTTGATCATAGGTTTCCTCCAAAAAGGTTTGAGTCCACAAGGGTGAGACGCCGCAGCGTCCCACCGTTACAACCTCAAGCCCCGGACCTGCTTTTACTCTTCAACAACAGGTGTCTCATACACCAGTGAGTCATCCGACACTCGGTAGATCCTGACGTAAGGCGGCCCCTCCTTGTCAAACCAGTCCGGACCGAGGCAGTACGTCTTTGGACCGTCAGGACAGTAGTTCGGTAGATACCCAGCACCGGGAGCACATGGGCTACAGAACTGAGCATGAGTGTAGAACGGACTCCTGAGTACAAAGATCTCCGAGTTGTCAGACATGGTACGAAGCTGATAGCCGTCGCCTTCGTACTCGTACGGGCCGGAGGACTCGACATCACGCCATTCAATCATATCCACAATCTCAGCAGCGACTTCGTCCGGGTCAGCCAAGTCGGCACCCCTGTTATCAAGACAGTCTGCGATAACTTCCGCCAGCTCGTCTTTCGTCTCCTGTACGTACTCAGCAAAACCGACGTCTTCACCGTGCGTGAAGATATCATCGGCCGCTTCCGGCATCAGATCGTTGAGCGGGATGACCCCGTAACGGATGCCCGTTGTCAGGTCAATGTTGGATTGACCCATACCGTAATCAATACCAGCGTTCATGGTAAAACCTCCAATCAGAATCCACTTGCTTTACGATACACCTCAACCTCCGACCGTAGCCGGTGGTTCTCCCTGATTAACGAGTTGATCCGGGAGACAAGGTGTTTCACCTCATCGCCCATGCGGACCGCGATGAACTCATCTGGGTACACCAAATCATCAATATACCCATCGGCTTTCTCATTGTATGGTCGAGACACCTGCATGAACCCAGTATCCTCAAGGATATGAGTCGGCTTGCCGTTCTCATCCCGGCCAAGTACTTGTTTCATGGTAAAACCTCCAAGAGCGGAATTGCTCGATCGAGGGTCGCCGCAGCGGCCCTCTGTCCAGCAATCAGTTACTCCCGTCAAGATTGTGCCCGCAGTGCTCACACTTCGTGTCGTGGGTCGATTGGTCTTCTTCCAGGACATGAAAGTGACCACAGTACCCGCATCGTACAGCACTGAAATGCTCGTACGCCCAACGTTCCTGTTCTTCATACCAGTCGCCCCACGTTGTGACGATCAGCTTGACACCGTTGACGTAGTCATCAGTCAGCATGAGCGTGGTCGAGTACGTATCGCCAGTGTTCAGGTACTCTGCGGTCGGAGCCTCGTCATACGAGCTGCACAGGTCTGAGTAGTTGTCCAGCTCGATATGCTCAACACCGAAGTGATCCGCCTTCATCAGCCTGGCGATACGGTTAAACGCCGCTCGCTTGGATACATTCAACGAGTTTGCCCACTCGACCATTCGTTCGAGCGTGGCATCGAAATCATCGTGGACCATGTTCACCTCACAAGTCTGATCGTGAAAATGCCCATTCGTCGGCCATCGTAGGAGTACGCAACCTGAGTCTCCTGCTCGTCGCTTTTGATCACCACCAGCATCTTGTTGGTGTACCGATATGGTGAGCCGCATTCCTCTTCAACGGCTTCTTCGATGACCTTGGACCCGCAGGACGTTTGTACGACCTGCCACGAGATGCGGTCGATGTCCCACATCCGACCGTCGTAGTCTCTGAAGAACTCCTGGTACAACGGGTCGTGCATGTCATGCAGCACATCGCCCGGACAAACGTCTTTCATTGTCAATCCTCCACTAAGGTTTGAAAGCACAATGCTGAACCACCGCAGTGATCCAGCCTTACGACCTCAAGCCCAGCACCTGCTTGTACTAAGTAACCTCTCCTGTTCCTTCAACAGCTCAGCCCTGATCTTCTGGTCCCGCCTTCTTTTACAGGCAGGACAGAGTGTCATGTTGTGCGACGATGGTTGACCCGGTTTGTTGCAGTGGTCACGGGTTTTCACTTTGTCTTCTCCTGGTGAAGGACACAGCCGAAAGCACCAGTCACAACAAGCAGTACTTCGGGTTCTTTATCGCACATAACCTCGATGGATACACATTTATGGCCCAACGGCCCTTGTGTGATACATTTACACACTCCAGTGTCCGTAAAGTCTGATGTCACGTGGAACCAGCGACACGTATGACAGATTTTCATTTGACCCGCACTGGGTAAGACCCCAAATAGATCATCCAATCCCTGAAGTGAATGGCGTCACGCACGCCATTCCGCTTTCTCAGGATAAGTAAGTGTTGTGCGAACGTGGCTCTTGGTTGAGCCGGTCCACCGTAGCACCAGCAGGCATAGATATACTTGCTGGTCGGGTTACGAGGTGTGTAGGGTATCATTTCGCTTTCTCTCGTACATACTCGGCGTCAATCGGACAGAAGTCATTACCCGGCAGACGGATGAAACACGTACCGTTATTGCTGATCTGGTACACACGGATTCGCCGCCAACCACGATAGCCTTTGATCTTTACCATGTAGTCCGTTGGCACCCCGCACTTCCTCGTGTACCCATCAACGGTCAAGCACCGCAATACCTGGTACCGAGTGACTGGAGACCGTTTCTGGTCTTCAATCTCAAACGTCTGTACGTTTCGCATTTGAACTTCACCATGTGAAAAGAAGAATTGCTTTGGCTGGCTCCGATACAGTCACCGGAGCTGACCAGTTCAGGAACTCTGAATAGGTAATGGTATAGCCATTGACCATGATGGACTCGTACGGCATTGAGAAAGACGCTGAAGACACTTCGTGCCCCGCCTTCACAATGCCATACAGTTTCCTCAGTGCAATAGCGTACCCAGGTTTCAGGAAGCACCCTGCGATCCAGGACACTTCCTGACCATGCCTGTTTAACTCTCTGTATCGGTCCAGCTTTGTCACAGTAATGTCCTCCAGCGGCACAATCGCCGCACTAGCCAACCAGCCCAATACCTGCCTTTACCAGTCAGGCCGATCCGCCTTCTTAGCAATCTAATCCCCCGGTGAATCCGTAGTACATAATACCTTATATTTTACTTTGTAAAGGCAGGATCGAGGCTTCATGACCATAGCTCAGGACGATAGACAGTCGATACACTCGACACCCCGCCAACCAATTCGGCTGACGGGACAAACCACTAGAGAAAGACGAGGGAAACATGATCGGAGCAGCACTTGACACGGACATCAGCGAAACGCCGAATCCGTACTACGTCACATATGAGCAAACCAGGGCAACGACGGGATACGGGATTGCAATCCCAAACGTCACCGGACCACCGCAACGGGCGGAGATTCACATCGACTGTAGTCTTGATGGGGATACATACTTTGCGTTTGTGTCACCCGACCGGGGATTGAATGGCTGGAACTCCTGCGTCCGATTGCATCACGTCGATATGCGTCACGTCGATGTTCTCCTGGCAATCCTGGAGATGATGCAGGAGAAAGAACCAGGCGATGAACCCGCCGGACCGGCAGTGACTTGCGAGCAGTTTGAACCGCCGCAGGAAGCCGCAGAGCGACAACCAGCCCACAATCTGCCAACGCGGGGAGAAGATACGCTCTTTCTCACATGGTGGATGTTAATGTCAGACGATTCACCGATCCGGGATATCGTCCGCGATATGACCGCTTCTCTTCAATACCAGGACAAACAGGACTTGAGGCAGGACGTTGCCCTACGAACCTGGCAGCGTGTATTGTCGGCTGAGCTTGCAGGACGCAAGGCCCGGATCAACGGTCAAGCTGTCCGACGATTAGTTGAACAATGGTTGACCCGCAACGGCAAAGCACCGAAAGCAGTAGACGCCCAGGCTTCACCGGAAGACGCTGCAAAGGCTCGCGAAGCCCTGGAGATCGAGCGAGCAGCAAAACGGCAGGAAGAATGGAAACGCGAAGTTATGACCATCAGGGCGATGGAATCACAAGCAAAGCCACCTGCTCCGGTTTTGCTCTTTACATGGTAAAAGCAGACGACGGGCATTGTTGACAGTGTGATTCAGACGGTTTTTCAATCAATCAAGCAAAGGACAGAACAATGGTTTTCAATCTCGAAGAAACAATCAAGAGCATGGTAGCAGGCGGCTGTTCACCGGAAGTAGCAGCGACCGTAGCGGGGAACATGATGTTAACCGCACAGCAGCAGATTACCGCAGCCCAGGAGGAGGCACGCAAGACAGCCGAGCAGACAGCCGGAATCGTGGACTGGAACGGCATCAAGGTACGATTCAAGCCTGGACAGGTTCGCCCGTCGTCAGGGTATACTGTCGCAGTATCATCGGGAGCAGCAATCGAACCAGCAAACGTGGGCGTCGATGCAAAGACGGGGGCAAACGTACTTTGGCCACCGAGCTACTGGATTGCAGCAGAGGGTCGCACAATGTTGAGCTTGACGCAGCAACAATGTGTCACGCTCTACACGATGATCAGTAAGGTAGGCGCTGACAAGTTTGCCGCCTCGCTGGAGATGATTGCAGGACCGGCAGCCTTGAAAGCCTACGACGACGAGAAAGAGCAGAAGCAGCAGTCCGGAGAGATCACCAGCCGAAACAAACGGAAGACAGTGAAAGCCTAAACCGTTCTCAGCCGAGAACGGAATACCGTTTGTACACTAAACCCCGCGTAACCTGTCAAAGGTTACGCGGGGTTTTTCTATTGGTACACTGGCCAGAGTGGCGAGTGTCGGCCTCGTATAGACTTACTCGCCAACAATGGCGGCACATCGGCTGAGCCAGCACAGCAATCGGAACGAGGTCAAGCCGGTATCCGTCCTGTTGAGCAATCACGGACAGCAATAGCCACACGGCGGAGGATCCGCTGTAGAGCGTAGCAAGGTGGAGCCGGTTGTCGTGCAAGGGCCCCTGCTCAACAGGCAAAACACGGGAAAGACGAAGGTGAATACGTGAAACCTGATTCACGAATCACTTTCTCCAGATGTTTCACCTGTATGGCCTCTTGCGTTGTCTTGCCGAGGCTAGTTCGGTGAAATTCTTTACCGAGCGTATTTCGCCCGTGTTTTTGGCATCTCCAGCTCGATCCGGCACGATGCTAGGGAAGTTACATCCAGGAGACGACCAGGGTATACTGGTCCTTACGGGGTCTGATATGCTCTTTGGGAGCCCACCCACCTTTTTCCTGATTTTCAAATCTCTGAAACTGGTAAATCCGCTTACCAAGTAAATCCCTTTACCGGACGGCAACCGGTCTTTCCTGCCAATCCGATGTCACATGTTTGGCTTGTAAATCCCTTTACCAGACGGCAGCCGGTCTTTCCGGCACCTCCGTGTCAGCAGGTTCTGCGTTTCTCCAGGGATTCAAGGCAAACCTGCTGACAACCAGTAAAACAGGCATTACCAAAGTCTCACTATACCTAAGCAAATTGGGTCTCACCGGCCTGCCAGTTGATCCGGACGTCCAGGCTCGCTATGCTTCCCGGCAAGGAGGTTCACATGCTTATCAAAGAAACCATAATCCGATCATGCTGTCAGGACCGAGACATCCTCAAGAGTGATGACGGGAAGTACCGCTGCATTCACTGTAGACAGATCTGGCTGAAGATCCGCTTCCTCGGTGATAACGAATGGGAGTTTGAGTTCGTCAAGCCGCGGGAAGTGAAAGAAGGCTCGCCATGAACGCGAGAGCCAGGACACTCTTCTACCTCGGGTTCAGCTCATACAAGGAATACCTTCGATCCGATTTGTGGAGAGGTATCCGTCAGAGAGTGTTTGCTGCTAAAGGCAGGCAATGTGTCCTGTGCGGCCGTAAAGCCGCACAGATCCATCATCGGTCATATGATCGGGCAACACTGCTGGGGCTTATCCTGACGTTTCTGGAGCCCGTCTGTAAGCGATGCCACGAAAAGATCGAGTTCACGGAGACTGGCCGTAAGCGAAGCCGTAGGGCTGTAGAGTACGCTTTCAAACGTAGACAACGAAAAAAGCCAGCCCGGTAAGGCTGGCTTTCCTCAAAGCCTCAATTGCAATCGAGTCGCCAACCGCTGACGACAGACAACCTTGGTCATGCAGCTCAACAACACGTCTTGCCGCGTCAACGAGCGATGATGAGACGCTGCCCGATAGTTCAACCACGGAGGTGATGTCGCGGCTATCGAATACTCCCGTAGAAAAGAGCTTACCGTCCGGCCACCTCCACAGCCCATCGCTGAAGTAGAACGGCATCTCGCACTTATCGTCCTCTTCGAGCGTGACCTCAACACCATCACGCCGCTTGTACTTCCCACCAACTACGAATTGCATAGAAAACCCCTCCACCACTCAATCTGAAAAAGAATCTCACAAACAACCACCGTGGTACCGTACAAGATCAGTGCAGCCCACATTCCAAGGTCTGTCAAAGAGTAACGCTTCCCCGCCATGCTGAATGAACCTCTCCACGTTAGCCGGGTAGTCATCAATCAGCACTACTCCCGGCCTGGCCAGCAGATGCTTATGGTGCGTCAGCACGTAATTGTTCCCGCCCGGCCCCATGAAGCCGTTACGGACAAGCCACTTGATCTTGCCCGTAGCAGCATCAACATCCCCTGACGGGTCCGTACAATAGATCACATCGCCCCGGCTCCCCAGATGATCCACAAGCTCGTACGATCCCGGGTAGACCGGCAGGTCCTCCCAGAAATACTTCTGCTCGTGGATACGTCTCCAGAACTCGTAGCGAGTCATGTACGGCTCGTAGTAGTCCCACTGACGTACTTCATCCTCCGTGATCGGTAGCTCGCAGGCTTCGATCGAGCCTGCGACGAAGTTGGCAATGACTCCGTCGAGGTCGAGGAGGAAGATCCTACGTTCCTCGCCGACAAGTTCGAAGTGTTCCAGGTCTAATATGCGGTCATCCCCGACATCGTCTTTGCAGTAGAACGCTGTCCCTCTGACGAACCCATCGTAGATCTTCCCCTCGGTCATGTCGCCGTAGTACAAACCGCGGAACCCAAAACGCCGGTTACTCAAACATTTATATCGAGGCATCACTTCACCCCCAGTTCACTTCGAACCTTCATCAGCAATATGCCAAGATTGTTCTGTCCAATCCCGCCGCTGACACCCCAGAAAGTGTCTCCCCATGTGTTAGCCTCCACGAGTCTTTCGTTTCCTGTGTCCTTGAGCTTCTGAAGTAGCTCAGGATTGTCAGTAAACTTAATCCGTAGGATATGCTCCATGACACTGACCTTGACATGCTCCCAGTCAAACCGGATATCAATCCTACGGCCTAACTGCTTAGCGTCCCGGGGCGAGATGTTCACAAACCTGATCATCTCCGCAGGTACTGCGCATTTAGCCGCCTGGTATGCGTTCTCAGCAGTTGGGTATTCAACGCCCCAGAGCTTCACCTTCGCTGGCCAAAAGTTTGACAACCAACGATACTCCCCTGAAAATCCTGAAATCATTTTTCCTCCAACCAATCCAGTATTGTCTCCGGGCTCACACAGTGGCTCACTCCCCCACCAGACCCGATAAGAATCCCTCCGACAGTGTAATCGTGAACCAGCGGGCTACCAGAGAGGCCCTGCTGGCAAGTGGCACGAATCTCGACAACAGGAAAACCGTCGACCTCAATACCCTTTCTACCGGGCAGACCCTCCCTGATCTCACAGGAGCCTCCCAGAAAGCCTCGGATGGCGGCCTGACCTTTGGGCCATCCAACCACGTAACTTCTCATCCTCATCCACGGAGCGATCTCGTAGCGGATCAGGGAGAGATCCCGCTTGAGATCAGACAGTACTACCCGGCCGGGAAGACTGACACGGTACTTGTTGCCGTGTCTCTCCGCACAGAACTCCAGCCGAACGGGACCCGTAACCCGATGATGGGCACAGGTCAGGACTTCGCTGTCAGAGATGGCCACACCGCACCAGCGGACCGAGCCTTGATCGGTCTCGTGCGTGATCTGGCAGATGCCGTTGATGTCTTGTCCGAAGACAGCCACATCGTGGGTTAAGCTAAAGACCG
>ERZ650311.1043-NODE-1043-length-14767-cov-4.506049_pt1 | contig 14767 bp, 15 predicted proteins | sample MGYA00376247_ERZ650311 | MGnify/ENA primary metagenome ERZ650311 (study PRJEB26733, sample SAMN07839324) | wastewater metagenome | biome: small river; feature: stream; material: water | place: USA: North Carolina | collected 2016-07-28 ... | reverse complement strand
CGCCGTTCCCGTAGCCGCTTCAATCCAGCCGCCAAACACAACGACGCCGTAGGACTCCACCGAATCCTCAGAGCCAATATTTGCGCCAACAAGAATGTTCGTAACCGCGCCTTCAACGTCAACACCGTGCAGTTCGAGGCGCTTGCCGTCGTCAAAATCGACGTTCGTTGTCGTGGCGTTGGTGATGTAACCGCCAGTCACGGTTGTTAGATTCGGATAGCCCGTGCCAATGGACGCGGTGTATTTGCGGATCTTCAGATTGATGCCGTTGCCGTGAATGCCGCAATTGGCATATTCCATGCCGATGCCGCCGAACTGCTCAACGCCGATTGAGCCGCCCGTCATCTCACAGCCGATGAACTCAGAACGCACCATCGAGTAAGAGCGCACAACCGGGCCGCTGCTGCCGCCGACGAAACCAATATTCTGGATCGTCATGCCCGCGAGATAGGTTGTCGCGGCCGCGCTATTGAACGTGATGAGGGGAGACGAGTTGTTCGTCTTCTTGATGAAGCGGCAAGTGTTCGCGTCCGTGCCGTAAAGGCCTGGCGTGTTTGCTTGCACAAGCGGACCAAAGGTCAGCGCGTCGCAGAGATAATCGCCGTCAGGCGCAAAGCCGATCTTTGCATTGTTGCGGCACGCTTCGATCCACGCTTGCACAGCAACCGTGTCATCGGTGACGCCATCGCCAACAGCGCCGAAATCCTTAAGATTGAGCGCGTCCGCAAAACGCGCCGCCAGCGTGCGCGCGGTCGTTGTGCCGGTGGCTTTGATCGCCGTATCGGAGCGCTCGACTTCCTGCCATACGCCACTGACAGAGCGAAACGAAACCATCGGATGGGCCGCTGTCAGCGTCACATCCGCTTGCGTAATCGTTTCAATTTTGGAAGCGTTGCGCGTGATGGTGATGTCGGCGTCGCCGCGATAGATGAAGATCACTTGACCTTTAACGGCATCGTCAAAATCAGTGATGGCGGTTGAGCCGGCCGTGACGAACTGAGCGCCGTTTAGAACCGATGGGCTGGCATCGCCAGACGTGAAGGTCTGCGCTACCTCGTCAGCGATGCTCGCAAGCCAAGCGGATAGCGTTTTACGCCGCCCGCCATTAGCTGAGCGAACAAGCTCAGAACCAATCCCATCAAGAAGGACGCCACGTCTGTGAATTGCGCTCATAGCCAGTAATTTTACGGGCGAGCAATCGTGCGGAGGGGTTAGTTGGCCTGAACGTCAGGCGGCTCGTTATAGCTACCGCCGCCGCCTCCGGTGCGAACATATTGGCACGCGAACGTAAACGTATCCAACGTTGCGCCGCCGTCACTCCGGTTCGTCACAGTAACGGTTCCGGTGTCATAGTTGCCACTGGGATGCGTGTACGCACAATAGGTCTGCCAAGCGAGCTGATCGCCCACGTTTGCAGTTACTTCGACCGGCGTCAGTTGCGGCGCCTGCACCGCAACGCCGTTCTTAATCCACTGGCCCTTTGTCGGGTTTGCTGAGGTCGAAGTCCATGCGGCGCGAAGCGTGATCGGTGAGGTAATCCCCGCCAGAGGTTGCGCTGCGTTCGACTCTATCCCGTCGCCCGAAGTGACGATGATGTCGCCCCAGTTTATAGCGTTGGGCGTCACGTCGCCGCCGCCGGCAGCATTTCCCTCCGCCAGCAATATCGCGATGAAGGCCATTAGCTGCGGTTTCGCCGATAGCCCCGAAGCAATATCTTTAGTCCGGCGGCTGTGGTGGACCCATCACAATTGTCGATATCAATCGTAATTACGGCATTATCTGCGATTGTCGTGCTGGAAAGAACCGCTGGCGTTGCCGCGGTTTCGCTCGTGGTGGCGTTATTGTCGATTGTGAGCTTGGTGGACAGGATTGATGTCGAACTGACATTGATGTCGATCGTCACCTTATTGGCGCCGCTGGCCTGGGCGGTTGTCAAAGACCCGCGCGGAATTGCATCTAGCGTGATCGCACAAGGCGAGCGAAGGGTGCGCTTATTTGTGCCCGTGGTGATGGCTGTCGTTTCGTCGCCCACGCCAATCAAAAGCTCTACGGGCTCAATGAGAGGCTTTCCGCTTGCTAGCGTGTAGCCAACCAGTCGCGTTACGCCACCGCCCTCACCGACAGCCCAGGCCGTATCTCCCGCAGCCGTGGTGATGTTGGCTGAGCCAGGAAGGATCAGGTTCGACGAATGCGTCAAAGTCACAGCGTCATCGAACACGAGCAACACTTGGCCCGTGGTCAGCGTCATGGCCGAGATCCCGGTCGTGCCGGTGATGTGAACCATGTTGCCGGTGATTGTGTTCAGATTGATCGTCGCGGCCGAAGCGACTGCTGCGCCTTCCTTCAGGAAGAGAGCGCCGGTCATCGTCGCGCCCGCCTTCGGGACGTAATCGGCTAGATCATCGTTAGCCGTCTGAACCGGATTATCGGTGCGCCACGTTGCGCCTGCGCTCGTCTTGATGACCCGCTTGTAGTCAAGGCTGGGGTCCAGAAAGTGGATAGGAAACCGGCCCTTGGAGTCGGACGCGTTCCCGCCGCTAAGGGTTGCGCCGAGCGATGTCAGCAGTGTTGCGTCCGAATAAACCGCCTGCGCATTGTCAGAGAGATCGTAATATTCGACAGTCGCGCCAACGAGCGGTCCCGTTGTGTCGATGATCTGGATATACTGAGGTCCGGCAGGTGCGCCCATGCCATAATTTTACGGGCGCGATCCCATTCGGAGGGGTTAGGCCATGGAAGCGATTTTACGAGGGCTAACGGTTGGCGCTACATCGAACACGCTGGGGCACGACGCCATTCAGATGGGCGGGGCCATCGTGCTTAGCCTTGTCGCGCTCGGGCTCATCGCTGGATGGGTCGGGCGACTTACCTCTACCAACCGACTTGAAGGCGACGGCGAAATGATCTTGCGCGGCGGGTTCTTGCTCGTGGTCTATGGCGGGGCCGCGCTTGTGTTCATGGCCGCTGTGGCTTGGGCTTGGCGGAGCCTGTTCGATTAGCGCGCGCCAGGTTTATAGATGCGGTTGAAGTCACCGTTCTCCATGTGGCAGCGCTTGCACCGTTGCGTGCGATAGACGTTGAACGGCAGCTTTCCGTCCGAGGGAATCTCCACCTGATCGACTGTCATCCACTTGTGCCCAAACAGGCGCCCCAGCAGCCCATCTGGACAGCGACGGTCCTTCGTGTCGATACGAAAGCCCGCGCGCTCCAAAGCGCCTGTGACTTGCCATGCGCTCATTTCCTGCTCCGCTTCGGCAACAATGCTTCGCGCAAGATGCGCTCAGCCACATAGGACACGCTGCGCTCTTCAGCTTTCGCCACTTGCCCGAGCTTTTCCTTCAGTTCGGCGCTCAAACGAAGGGTGAGGCTTGCATCCTTGGTCATGCGAACGTTCTAGCATGTAAGACAACGTTAGGCAACGTGAGCACTTTGTAAGACATTATCCCCAGCTATCGCGCCCCAACCGGCTTGCCTTACGTCTTACGTTGTCTTACATTGCTCCCTAGACGCTGATTTGGCCCCCGCCGCACGGAACTAGGAAAACGCCGACGAGGTCGAGCCGCAAAGGCCGCAAGAACCGGAAGAAGGCAGGGACATCCATACAGCCGAGAAAAACGGACCCTGGGCCGGCTGGATAAGCTTGCCTGGGGTTTTGCACGCCTAGGGTATGGGGACCGAACATCCCCAATCCCATAAACGAGCGCGCCGGGGCGGCTCTTACCTCACCCCGGCGCGCAACTTTCCTGAACAGAAAGGGGCGTTAGCCCATGGACAACAATAAACTGATTTCCCCGCGCCTCAAGCGGGCATGGAAGGCAACGTCGGTCGCCTGCCGAAACCTTCCCCTGACGCTGGCCTCGCTTGGCGTCTTGACGTGCGTAGAACTGTTCACGGCTGGAGGCATCCTCCAGACAACAACGGCTCAGGTCGATTTCTTTGGCGTCAGCATCGCGCTTGCGGTGCTCGAGATCGGCATCTCCTACGGCTCCGGCATCCTGGCTATTCTTGGCTCGGGAGTTGTTGCTGAGCTTCGCTCCGATCCGCGGCGAGATCATCGCGCGCGGGCCGGTGCGGCGCGAACGGTGTCCACGCTGCTCCTCGTGGTGCCGATTATCTTCTTCACCAACGCGCTGACCATCCAAATCCAGCGCGCGGAGCGGGAGGAATACATCGCCTCCGAAAGCTACCGTCTGCACCAGCAGATGGCAGATGATCCCTCTTCGGATTCCATGGTTCGCCTGGAGGCCGCCGCGAATTTGGAGCGCGCGAGAGAGGTCAAAACGGCTCGCATCGACGGCGCTTGGTTTATGAGCCTTGCCGCTTCGATCTTTGTCTACGGTGTCCTTGGGTGGGCCAACACGGCTTTCTACAAGCCTCGGCCTGAAACCCCGTGGGAAGCCAAGGAACGAGCCAAAGCGGAAGCACGCCAGCGCAAGCGGGCGCGCGAAATCGCCAAGAAGAAAGAAGAAGATCGCGCCCAACGTGGCGAGAAAGTCGTGGCTCTGTTCGGCCGCGCCTAGAACCTTTGAAAGCGCTCCGGTTCACGCCGGGGCGCTTTTTTAGTAGGAGGTATCGTTATGAAAATCCGTCACGCCGCCGCGCTATTGACGCTCGCCGCTGTCGCAAGCTTTGTTGTCTATCAGGCCGTAACGGCTAGACCGCCGGAGCCATATGTTAGACTCTATTCCGGCCTGCCAGAAGCGCCATGGATACGTGCTGAGTGCCGGCGCGGCAAGTTGGTCCGCATCTACACAGGACGCGATGGCGCCGAGACGGACATCGAAGAAACCGACGTTGCGTGCTAGCGCCGCTGGTTTGGATCTGGCGCTGGCCCCCAGCGATAGCGCCTCGCCCAATCCATATCTTCTGGCGCCACCTGCCGATTTGCATCCTGACGCCCGCGATGGCGCCACCACTGATCCCATGAAACGCCTTCGCGACGCTCCACTTCTGCTTGCGCGGCGCGATAATCATCCATGGACTGGGCGTAGGCTTGTCCGGCCATCTGGTAGGGCCGATCTCGAAACACAGGCGCGCCCTCTGTCCTGATCGCCGCCCTTGCCGCCCTAAGGGCTTCTCTGAAGGCTTGGTTGTCCTGCACGGCCTGAGATGGCCCTGGGGCCGCGTTTGGCGGAGCGACGCCGCGGCGCACCCCGCCTGTCTCAGCCGCCGTCATCGGCGGCGCTTGTTGTGCGCCATCTGGCAACATCACATCGCCAATTGAGACGCGCAGCGCATTGGAGACCGGCGCCTGACTAGGCGCTTCCAATCCGAGATTACTTGCGTCTTGCGTATTGCGCGCGCGGCTTAGCCCCTCCCATCCAGGGATGCCTGAAGAGGAAAGCGCTCGGACCACCGGTATTGGCAGCGCTTGGCGGGTATTGCGCGCGGCGCCATCGAACGCCCCCTGAAAGTCTTGGCTTGCGCGGCTGAAAGCAGCGCTGCGGCGTTGGCGCGCGTCTTCGCCGAACCAATCACGCAAAGCTTGGCGTAAGTCCATGTCTTGCCCCTAACTCACCAAAGCCCGGTCTTGCACGCGCCGCCATTCGTTCGCGCCCGGAACAAAGAACGCGAGCGTCGCGCCTCCGGTTTCATCTGAGCAAAGAGCAATGGCGGAATCTTCTGGCCGGTCTTCCTCGCTGGCAGCAATCGCTTGAAGTTCCGCCACCGTATGGCTCGGTACGCCCATATAGTCGCCCTTCGTCCCGCCCGTGCGCCGGATGAGATCATTCAACCGAATAAACGCGTCACGGACTAACCGCCCGTTTTCCAAGAACGCCTTGCGCGGGTCGAAGAAGAGAATGGAGATCAATTCGGCAACTCGTTCACCCAAGCACCAGTGATCGCATAACCACACGGATCAGGCAGGCGCACTTTGATTATGAGCCCGTTTGCCGGCGCAGCGATGCCGAGACGCCAGATCGTCGGACGGGTTCTGTAATTGCCAGCTCGGCCAAGCGAAACGACACGCTCGATACCGAGCTGCTGCAAACTATCGAGCGAGCCGCCGTCGCGATAGAACGTGAGATAGGCCTTCGGGTCTGAGCCGTCACCGCTCACAGGCTGACCGAACGTCTTGATGTCCAGCGTCACGTTTGAGATCGGCATTTTCTCAGGCACAGGAATGTGCAACATCGCAACGCGATCTATCGACGCGCCAGCGTCTGAGTAAACGCCCTCATCCCATGTGTAGATCGCGTCATCGTCAGCAGAAGCGACAACGTGATAGCCATTGAAGCGGGCATAGTGGACGATGCCAAAGCCGCTCACCCCAAGCGCCGTGCGCTCATGCCATTTGCGCGTCAGAGCATCGAACACGAACGCGCTGCCGGTCGGAAGTTTCACGACAAACTTTAGGTGCGAGCCCCATGTGTGGGAAAAGCACTGCACGTCCGCGATCTCGTCTTCACTCAGCGCCGCAAGGCGAAGTTCCAGATCACGGTTGACGACACGCTGAGGCAGATAGCCGTTGATCTCATAGACCACGCGATCATCGCCGATGAACATGGCGTAGCTATCAAGCCTTGCCCATGCATCGCGTCCGACAATGCCACGGTTGATGACAATCGACGGGATCACATCAAAGGCGTCTGAATCCTGCCCGCCTTGTGCGCGCCACGGCTGGATCGAAGCTGCCCCGAAGTGGAAGAGGTCGCCGCCGATCTCAGCTTGCGCTCTGATCTCGTCCGGGTAGCGCGCGGACGCGGCAAAGCCTGTTGCGGGCCAATCAAGCGCCGTTCCTACAGCGCTCCAGTCAAAGGTATCGCTTCCACGCTGGCTGGTTAGGATGCGGTCTGCAAGATCCGCCAGCGTGAAAGCGTCGGGAGGAAAATCAGGGTCCGTGATCTTGGTGAGCGTTGAGCCGTCCCACTGATAAAGAACCCCAGACGAGAGCAAGACAAGATTGGCGCCAACTGCAGCAAACAGAACACGGCCCGCTCCAAGCACGTCGCCGCGGCTTATTGCGCCCCACGCGCTTGTGATTTCGTAGAGTGTCGTTCCAGCAACAACAAAGAGTGCGCCACCTTGCACGCCAGCACGCGAGAACACGCCGCGGATACTTGATCCAGACGAGGGTGTTACCCGCGCCGTCATGCCTGGCGTCGGCGCTAGAACGTAGTTTGTGTTCTTGCCCGCTCCCTCAGACTGCGGTTCAAGGAAAAGATTGCGAAGCACCAGCGGAACGATGCCCTTCTTTGAGCGATCGTCCGTGTTCGCTTGGAATGCAAAATACGCCACCTACGCGGCCCCGTAACGATCTCTGAGAAGTTCTCTGAGTGTAAGGGCGCCTGCAGGTAGAGCGGTCAAAGCGGCGACGGTGCCGCCGTTTCCGTTTCGACCGCCGCCTGCGTTAGGCTGTGCTCGGACGCGGACGTTCGGTTCAAAGTAAGCGCGCTGTACGTCCGCCCACTCCACGGGACCGCGCGTAATGGAGTAAAGCGGCGCGAAGTCACCAGCCACATGCGAGCCTGTCGGCATGATCGTGACTGACGGGTTTTTGGTTACAGTCAACCCGAGACGCCGCAGCGATTCCACAGCGCGGACGGCATCGGCGGAAAGGCGGGTATCCGACACAAGCACCCGCCCAGTGCGGTCAGCTTCATCAAGTAGCGCTCGCAACACACGAGGGCCAAGTGTTCCCCTAGAGCCTTGCGCAATGCCCAAAGAGTCAACGCGCAGAACGCTATCCCCATCCAGGGCACGCGCTTGGAGTGAGCCGCGATCATCTTGGAGGCGCAGGATATTGCCATCGCGTTGCATCGGCGCGGGCTCAACATTCAACACACGATCAGCAAGAGACCTTCCCGTCTGAGCACTGCCTCCGTCAGGAGATTGGGTGCGGAAGGTTAGGTTTTCCGGGCGGAAGACAACAATCTCTCGGCCGTCACGCACGCCGATATAGCCTCTGCTCTCAAGGTACGCTTGGGTCGCGTCGTGATTTCTCCCGTTGCCTACATTATCGAGGGCGTTACGGTATTGTTCGCCTGTCGCGTAACGACCTTGGCGAGCATATAGTGGCACAACCGCGCCACCCTGATTGTGTTTTGTCGCGTGTTGGCTGGCAAACTCGGCGTCTGGCGTGACATAAACGCCATTTCCTAATTCAAGGCCGCGAGACGGGATGAACTCGCCTTCAATCGCTCCGGAAGTGCCGTGATAAAGCGGTTCGTCAAAGTTGAACCCTTCTTGCCCCGCGCCCCCACTGCCTGCGTTAGGCGCGTCGGATGCGCGCACGTTCGGGTAACTAGGATCGAGCGGCTCGAAAATCTGCCGCGACACGGCGAAGTCGCCGCCCGTCGTTTCCGAACCGCGTTCAAACACCCACTTTCCATCACGGTATTGGAGTTGACCCGACCCAAACTCACTGCGGATCGGATCGTTGCCCAGGTTCACGCCACGCGCACGAAGGCCCTGCGCCATGTGACTGTGCTCAACGTTGACGCCGCTTGAAATGTAAATGTTTCCATCCGCATCTTGGAGGTAACGAAGCGGGTAATACTGTTTGGGATCGGAGCCCGGAAAGCGGCGTGCATCACGGACCCACCAATTCGCTGGATCACGCATCTCACGTGCAACGAAACGATCAATCTGCGCTACTGTAGGGTTTTGCAGGATTTCAAAGTTGCCCTCGCCGTAACCACGAGCGTGTGGCGCATCGATTGTTCGCCGCACAACGCGGCCTGTGTCAAACCCTTCCCGAGCACCGCCCGCGTCGGGCTGTATTCGAGTCGGCGCGGGTGGCTCGATAACGCTTTGCGGAGACGGATTCACACGCTCAGCGATTGCCTGTCGAAGCGTCGGCGCATCCATCTCACCAAACATTTCTCTAGGCCAGCGCCCAGCAGTTTGACCAAGGCGCTCAGAAAGCAACGAGCGAAGGAGGCGCGTCGGATTCAAGCGTCTTGCTCCGCGCGCGCGCGCAAAACCTCACGAAGCGTGACAGCACTGACCGGCAGTCCGACTGTAAGCCCCGCTAGTAATTCCGGCGAGTTGGCTTTTGCTGGATCAAAGCGCGCGAAGATTGAGCGTACATCGCGAGGATCCACGACGCGTCCCTCGTTGCCGATCGTGGGCTTGAATCTACCCTTGCGAATGAATACAGGAATGACGTTTCCGCCTTGCGGTACTTCATCCCAAACACCAGCGTAGTCGTTTGCTCGATCGGGCGTGCGACTGAAATAAACGCCCGGCCCATAGGTTGCCCGGCGCTGGCGTCCGCCATTGTCAGCCAAGCCAACAAAAGAGTCTGTTGCTCCGCGCGATGGCTTGAATGAGTCGAAGTTGGATTTCGTGCCGTGGTAGTATATTTGGCTTGTGTCGAAGCCAAGCTCCTGAGCGCGCGCAAGGCGCGCCGACGCTTCATTAGTCTCGCCAAACAGAGCACGCGGCCAGCGCCCAGCAGTCCGCGCAAGGCGTTCGGCTAACAGGTGCTCAATCGTGCGTCCGACCGCGCTCATCAGTAATAGCCTGAATCTTCGCGAGAGTGCGGCGCGATCCCGCCGATCGCACTGTCGCGGCCCGCGCTTTCAGCGCGCGCGACACGGCCCTCTTCCAGCCGGCGGAGTTCTCGCAAGAGCGCTTGAAGATAGGCCTCGTCTTGAGGCGACGTGCCCTCTACGTTGCGCAGAAGGGCTGAGCCAAAGGCATCGTTCTGACGCTCAAGCACTCGCCCTCGAATGGCATGCCACGCGCCCTGACGAATTGAGTTTGCGGCGCCGCCTGGGTTTCCGGTGGCGAGGTTGGCGCCCGCTTCTGAGAGCGATGCCATGAAGCGATCGCCACCACGCATCATGCGCCGCGCCGACGCTGAATTACCGGTCCAGCTTCCAGCCCGGCGCAGCATTTCCGCCCGCTCAATAGCGCGGTTCAAGAACTGATCAATCGCTTCTGGATTGTCGCCAAAGACTGCGCGAAGGCGGTTCTGGAGCCCACGCTTATCGAGCACTTCGCCAGCGTTACGCACCTTGTCGGACGCCGCCGAAACGTAATCATCAATCCGCTGCAAAATCTCGTCGGCGACAGAGACGCGATACATCTCGCGCTCAAACTCGGTCGTTGGACGAACGCGGCCCGTTTGGGTCGTGGTCTCCTGCATGCGGCGTGCAATTTCTTCAGGGCGCATCTTGAGGAGCGTGCGTCCCATGCGTGCATTGCCGTTGGCGTCGAGACCAAGGGCACGCTCTGCATCATAGAGGCTTCCACGCTGCGAGCGCACGCCGCCATAGCCAGGGATGGCATCATCAAGCGCGCCGAGATAGCTTTCTCGGTACTCGTCCAGAAGCCGTTGCTCGTCGCGACCCGCCGGCGAAAGTGAGCGCCGATCCGCGGCAGCGTTCAGTTCATCATCGATCGATGTCTTGATTTCGTGCAGCGAGCGGGCGTTGGCATTCGGTGACAGACGATAGGCGCCGTCCTCCGTGCGCTCGATTGAGCGTGGCGGCGCAGGCTCCCCGCGAACGCGCGCGAGTTGTTCACGTCCCTCCTCAACACGGAACCGGCGCGCCAAGGCAGGTTGCATTTCCGGGGTTTCGAGAAGCGGCGCAATCCGCGTCTCCACCACGTCACGAAGCGGCGGTTGAGCCAGAACCTGTTCGTAGCCGTCGCTGTTCGTTGCGGCGCCAGCGCGGATGTCATCCAAAGCCTGCACGGGCGAGGTGCGGACGCCTAGCATGTCGCGCAATTCGGTCTGCAACAGCTCCGGCATGCGTTGCGCGCGCTCTTGGGCTAGAGCCTGCGCCTTAGCAAAAGTTTTGCCCGGCATATTGGCAACCGTATCGAGTTCAGCGGAGAACTCCGGGTTCAGATCCGCGAGCGTGCGGCCAAGCGGTTCTTGGCGCGTGGCTTGGATTTGGTTTTCCAAGTCCGTGACGCCGCGGTTCTGGCGCCCGAGCGTGCGATCAACGGAGCGAAGCGTGGCTTGGTCGATGACAGGCGCTGCGGCAGCCTCATCAGCGCCCAAGGGAATGCCGATCCCCATGCCAGTGCTATTGCCGAAGGCAGCGCGCGGATTGCGCCATGCACGCAGAAGCGGCCCGCCCAGCGCGGAAACAACGGGACGACCGGCCACTGCGGCGCCAGCGCCAGCGAGCGTGCTTTGAAGCGGGTCCGCGCCAGTAATAAAGGACGAGCCGTAACCAATTCCTGCGCCGGTCACGCCGCGCAAAAGAGCATTAGGCGCCATCGCGCCCTGGAAGACGGGCGGCACGACAGCGCCGAACATTGCGCCCGTCTTTGCGCCCTCAAGCGCGCCGTGAAGCCTATCACCTTCATCGGCAGCGCCAGCGCCATAAAGCCCGCCGTAGATGCCACCCTGGATCGCACCCAAGCCCATTTGCGCCGCAAGCGCGCTGCCGCCGCGGCCTGCTGCTTGCGCCGCCAACTGACTCCCAAACGGAAGCGCACGGCCCGTTGCAACAGCTTGTCCAACACGGCCTGCTGTTTCGAGGCCGGTGAGCCCTAGTCGTGCGCCTGTAGCCTGCGCGCCGCCTGGGATCAGGAATGTTGCCGTTGCGCCCGCAAGAGTACCGGCCATTGAACTGACCGGATGCGCCTCGCGCGCCGCCTCTAGGCGTTCGCGCGCCGCATCGACACGTTGTCTATACGCAAGCGCAAAATCACCGCCGCCAAGAACTGCGCCAGCGCCCGCAAGAGCGCCGGCCGCTTCATCGCCGAAGCCGAAGGTCGCGCCGTCCGCCGCATTGTAGCCAAAGGCCTCAAGTCGCGAGGGTGTGTCTGAATGCGACGCGCCGGCGGCAGACCAATCTCGCTCCCAAGGATTGGCGCTCGCGCTTTGCGTCGATGACCAATCTCTTTCCCAAGGGTTGGTCATCTAGCGCCCCTGATAATTGCCGGGCTGCACGCGCTCCCAGTTGTTTGGATCGTTTGGATCGCCGCCGCGGAAGCGATAGCCGTTGTCGACAGTGCCGACAGGCGGAGCATTAGCGCTGCGACGAGCGGGTGCGGGCGCTTGTGTTGGCACTTCCGGCGCGCCGCCAGCGGCGACACGTGCATTTCGGCCAGCCTGATAGCCTTCGCGATCGCCTTCACCGACCGGGAGCCAATTGCCAGGCCCCATGTATTGGTAGCGGCGGCCAGAGGGTGAGATGCGAACGTCATTCAACCGCAAAGCAGGCGCACCATTTGAGCCTGCAATACGTTCTGCCGCGGCGAGGCTGCCCATGTCTTGCGGGTGCGGAACCGAAGGCATGCCCCAACCTGTCGGCGCCCCGCCGTTGGTGACGGACGCGTATTCGTCCATCGCGTTCTGACGATAATCCCATGATTGCTGAGCGGCGCGATTGACGCCCTGCTGCACCAATTGCGCAAGCGCTTGGCGCACTTCTGGACGCAGGCGTTCGTTGAGATTGAAGCCCGCGCCCGCTTCCTGCAGCCGGTTATAGAGGTTGTCGCCGAGCGTACCGCGCACTTCGCCTTCCGTCAGCACGCCAACGCCGGTTTGCAGACGAGCCACGGCGCGGAGCATGCCCTGGTCACTGATAAGCGCCGCCTCTTGCGTGATTCCATTAGGCACAGCGCCATTTGAGGCGACTTGGTTAGCCCACGGCATTGCGCTCATGATCTGCGGGCCAACTGCCTCGTTTATCTGACGCATGCCGCGTTCGTAATCGTTGCCGAACTGGCGCACTTCGCTGGTCGAGAGATTGCGCCTGCCATTAGCGAGGCGTTCTTGCTGCGCCATTTGACGATTGAACTGGCTCTCTTGACGACGCATACCGAGAATGTCGGCTGCGCTCATGGAGCTTTGTGCCGCCGATGTCAGCGCTTCATCCGAAAGCTCGCCAGCTTCATCGATCATCTGCGCGATGTGTTGATCGTTGGCGTATGGGCTCGATGCAAGCAAAGCTTGCGCGCGCTCGACGCGCTGCTCTACCGGAACGTCTAGCAAGCTCGCAGCAGCGGAACCGATCCACTGCGCCCGCTCACCCGCCTGTTGGCGCTGTTGCTGATCCAGCGTGTTGGCATACTGCTGGAACGCCGCCCATTGATCTGTATCACCCGCCTGAAGCGCCGCGTCGGCGCCGGCATTGGCGCGATCTACGGGGCTAGCGTTTTCATCCAGTCCCGTCATCGCCTGTGAAACGGCTTGGCGCGTCGTGCGTCCGCGTCGGGCTTCGTTCAAAGCAGAGTACGCGCCAGCCTCATTGAGAAGACCCGCGCCGACAAGAGCGTTCTCCGCGCCTTGCGCATCGTTGGCGGCATAGAGGCGGCCAGCTTCGTCAAGCGCCGAGCGGCGATCACGCTGCTCGCGTTGCTGGTTGCCTGCGTCCACGCCCGAAATGAAGCTATTGAAGATTTGAGCCATTAGCCGCCTCCGCCATAGCTCAGACGTGGAATAGTGTACGACGCCGTGATGTCCGCCGGAGTCGATGTCAATGCCGGCGCTCTGGGCGTCTGCGCGCTGAAATAGCTGGACCCGCCGGGGCGATAGTTTCCGTACATGTATCCGGCAAGGCCAGAGATGTCGGACGCCGCGTTGCCCCAAGCTTGCGCGCCAGCCATCGTTGCGTTGGCAGATACACCCGCCGCGTTGCGGATCGCATTGCCTGCATTGCTCGCATAGACTTGGCCGCCAGAGGCGATGCCAGAGTCAGCCGTGAGGCCATTGTCGATAATGCCGCCAAGCGAGTTCAGATAGTTCTGCGTTGCCTGCCCGCGATAGCCGGTTTGAATGTCGGACGCGGCGCGCAGAGCCTTGCCGGAATTGATCGAAGACCCGCGACCCATCGCGGCGTTCGTGGACATAAGCGCGTTGACTGCTTGGCCCGCGCCATATTGCGCATCACGCCAGAACGGGGAGGCTTCAAACGCCGTGTCGTAATCTGAGCGCGCTGACGCGAGCGCTGCCGGATCAGTGCTTCCACCGACGCCGATTCCCATAGCGCCGTTATAGAGCCGGCGCGCCGCCGTGCCCTCTTGGCTATACGGGGTGAAAATCTTCCGGGCTTCGTCGCGGGCTTCGCGCTGAAGTGCGATCTCTTGGTTCGACGCATCGGTCGCCGCTTGGCTGGCCTTCTTGGCTGCCGAAGATTGCTTGTTGGCCGAATAGATTGACGCGCCCGCTGTTACAGCCGTGGCGACGAGTGCAACTGGCATCTAGGCGCTCTCCCGATGCTCTATTGTATCCCCGTCCCAATGGGCTGCGGCTTTGAAGAAGGCCGCTCGGGTGAAGTCCAACTCAAAGATGCGCTGGGCTTTTCCGGTCTCAGAGCCGTCATCGTTTCGCGTGCGGTCTATGTCGAAGCCTGTTTTTAGCGCGAGCGCCAAGGCTGCCTGATTGTCCTCTGGCACGTCGGTCACAAGCTTTTCAGCGCCTACCGTCTTGAACATGTAGCGCGCGGCTTCACGAGCGAACCAAACCGCCTTGCCCTTCACGCTTGGAAGGAACTGCGTGTGAACCTCAAAGACGCCCTCGCCCTTCGGCACGAACAAGAACCCGCCGTCACGATTGATGAGCGCAATTGCGCCAGCATCGATCGCGGGCTGCAGATCAAGTCGCGATTTGCGATCACCCCCAAGCCAAGGGCGAACTCTGGGATCGTTCACCACTTGGTTTAGAAACGTCGCTTCGAAGGTGCGGCGGAGAGACATCTTAGTATGGCGCTTCACCCATAAGGATGCGCATCACCTTCTGCCCCATCACCGGGTCGCGTTCGATGACTTGGCGAACAAGCGCCTCCACTTCTCCAGGCTGCGTCGCCATCTGACGAATTTCCGCCGCGATGCTCTCCGCATCTTGTGGGCGAAC
>ERZ650311.1042-NODE-1042-length-14775-cov-46.852446_pt1 | contig 14775 bp, 16 predicted proteins | sample MGYA00376247_ERZ650311 | MGnify/ENA primary metagenome ERZ650311 (study PRJEB26733, sample SAMN07839324) | wastewater metagenome | biome: small river; feature: stream; material: water | place: USA: North Carolina | collected 2016-07-28 ... | reverse complement strand
TCGTTGGCGTCGTCGAATCGCTGGCAAACACGTAGAAGCCAGCCGTTGAGTTTTGCAAAATTGACCGAAGCACGATCAGCCTCCCGTGTTTACCAATCGAGACATTGAGAAGCCGCCAGAACCACCACCTTGTAATTGAGCGGCCCCTATGTCGGGATATCCTACCGTGCCGCTACCTCCGGTGGTTTGCACGAATAGACCACGACCAGTACCTTTCGCGGCTGGATCATTGATGCGAAAGTCGCCGTTTGCTGGATCTCGCCACGGGTGCGACGTGTAATTCACCGATCCAGACACGACGAGAGATGATTGTGCGTCAATGTCCCCCAAAGCGTTGGCTTCCGCCCCAGCACCAAAGCCGCAGTTGGTGACGACACCGTAAGCCGCAGCAGTTGCGATCTTAATTCCACATGCACCGTTTTTCACGAAGTTTGAGTTTAATACATGTATCGCTGCCGGACTTGCCGCAATATCGATTCCGGACAATCCGTTGTTGTAAAAATCGCATCCAACGATATTTAATGTGTTAGATACGAATGCATATCCTACACGAATGCCATTGCCAGCGTTCGAATACATAATGCAGTTCAGCAGTGTATGGAGTCCGGTGTAACTGTGGATGGCGTGACCATTGCAATCGTGAACTATTGTATTTCGAATCAGAGCACCTGTGGTGCTATCGACATAGATTCCAGCAATGTTAATCGCCACCGTAAAGCCACATGCGTATATCTCGCACTCATCAACAATCATTGCAGACACAATTTGTATTCCACGCAGTCTCCAGCCGGTAAAAACGCAGTTTCTAATATGACCACGGCTGTTGCATTGCAAACCTACTCCATTTCCAGATGTGGCGGCGCTTGAGAAAATGATTGAATCTATTAGGGGGTTGCCAGCCGTGCCGAAGATCAGAGCACTGTCAACCGCTGTGGACCCCCAGCTAAACTCGGCTCTCGTTCGATCTCCGTAGGTTGTCCCGTATCCAGATAAAGTGATCGCTGAATATTGCGAACCAGAAACTGCTGCACCCGTGCTTGTGATGTTGAATGTGCCTCTGAAATTTACGCGGACAGGATCTGCAGAAGCGTTGACGCATGTATTTTCGACAAACGCAATCGGAAACAGACTTGTCCCGTTCGGGCCTTGCCACGCTCCGCCGATCCTGAGCGTGCGGTTTCCTGATCCATCTGAGGGAGCAGTACCAGATTTTGCGGTAAGGCTAACTGTGATCGTCGACGATGTGACTGCGGTAACTCGCCCGACAAACCCCGTGACCGTTGCTCCATCTGCGTAGACAGACGCAAAATCCCCAACCGCAACGCCGTCGGTCGAAGGATTGCCGGAAGCGACCGTGAAGACACCAGTCGCGGAAACCCATGAGCCGCTTGCATAGGTGAAGTCAGCAGTATTCCCAGGCTCAGTACTACTGCCTGTGCGAGTGCCTGCATTGAGATTTGAGCCGCCTGATTTGCAGCAAAATTCGGTGAATGCCATCAGACCGCCTCCGCCCACGCCTGAGCCCACTTCGCCGCCGCCTGCTCTGCCGTGTCAGTGGGGCTGATTCGCTCGCTGGCGAGTGCTGACGCATTGGTGATGCGAGCGGTGATTGCTGCCTGATCGACTGCCTTGTTGGCTTCATCACGCTGCTGCTGATATTGTTCGACGGTCAGAGCCTTAAACGGCCGGCCGCCGTCCAAAGCATAGAACGAATCGACAAGTCCAGACGTGCCAGGAATCGCCAGATTGATCCCCTGAATGATTGCCAGCACTCGCTCGGCAAATTCCGGCTCGGCCGTGCGAATCGGCTGACCCATCAGGATCCGCGCCTTGAGGTCTCGGATTCCGACCTGCAGCAGATCTGGTAAGCCTGCCATCGCATTTTCGATTGTTCCGAACCACTCCTTGCCGTCATAGGCCAGCAGCCCACGGTCTTGAAGCCATAGCCGCATCTTTGTGGCATCGATATTATGGACACTGAGCGACTGAAGAACGGACACTTTTTCGGTATCATCACCAGCCAGAGCAAGATCAATTGATGTTTGATACGCATTCATTATTGGACAACCTTCAAACTATGCCGCCGGTGAAGCCGCGTTGATTTCGATCGTGTATGATTTGGACATATCAAGGTCCACACTCGCCGGAAGTTTTCCCTGATACTTTCCGTCACTCCCCGCGATGTATTCCATAATGCTTGGACCATAAGCCACAAGATTCACGTCCCCGGATGACGGCAGTCTATCACCAGTCACTGGGTCAAGAGCGTATCCGGAGTACAGCGTGAAAGTGACGATCCCATTGTTGACGTAGGCCCCGTCCGAAGCCTGAGTCATCCACTGCCAGGAAATCACGTTGTCGTTTTTTCGAAAAATGGTTTGTGTCATGGGTTCACCGTCACTCGTCCATTCAACGAGAGCCTTGAATTGACCTCGCCGTTCAAGTCTCCAGCCTCGAATCGCCCGTCAAGTTCCAGCCGAATAGACAAATTGCCGTGAAGGAAATCTGGAGTGTTCGACGCATCCTTCACCAGCGATCCGTAAGGCATGCCGACAAGAACGCCAAACGTTCGAAGCTGAGTGATCGCCGTCATCTCACACCACTTGCCGCTTGAAACCGTTCATCGACACCGTCAGTGAAGTAACAGCCGCTGATGAATCAAAGGCAACCGCCGTGTTTTCAGAGAATCCGCCGAGACCGTTGACGAACGTCTGCTGAGACTGGTCATTTGCTGGGACATAAAGTGTCCACCTGACTGCCCCGCCAGTTCCATTCTGAATGTCAACCGTAACCGGAGTCGCACTTGTGTTCACAATCGTGATTTCAGTGACGTAGAGAGACCATCCGGCCCCGGGGGCGGCGAGTGCAACTGTGCTCGCGCCGTCAGTGTTGACAACATTTGATCTCGTGAGGGCATCTGGTGAAGGAAGCATATCGAGTTGTCCTGACAAGGGTTTACCCCTCAAACGATTGTGAACGTGTCCCCAGAAACTGGGGCTGTGGTTAATGCGACAACGGTCAGCAACGGCAACGCCGCCGCAGAAGACCCAAGGATCTGTGTGGCCTGCCCACGAAGGGCCTCCGTTGTCGTCGTGTTGTCAAAGATGAGCACTCGTCCCCGAAGTTGGTTCAATACTGACTGAGCAGTCGACAACTGCGAGGGCGTGAAAGAACTGACTCCCGGAGATGTCGACGACACCGTTCCTCGAATCACCGTTTTGTTGATCGCCTGGAATTCCATTCCGACCAGCGTTTGACCTGAGAACAGAACACTTGAGTAGACCAGATTTGTGGCTGTCTCTGACGAACCTGAATAGATCCGGACGAGATAGTTCGTGTTCGCCGCGCGAGCCTCTCCCAGCGTGAATGACCACAGTCCAGTCGACCCCGACTCTGTGATTGCGTCGCCTGACGTATTGAGCAGAGCCCCGTCAGATTCGCGCCGAAGGAATGCGGTGTAGGTATCGGATTCGCCAGAGATGTCTGGGAAATCAACCGTGATTGTTTCGCTCATAGAGTCCTCATCCACGTCAGAAGAGAACCAGCCTTCGCAACAATAGCCGACGATGAAACTTCACTCGCAAACTGCAACTGCACGGTCCCATCTGCCGCTGGCCTGATGAATCCTTCAAGCAATGCCATGTTTTCGCCGAGAAGCGAAGTTGCATTTGCGTCCGCCGGAAGTTGCAAGGCATTTGCATTCGTGATTGTGATTGACCCCGCTCCGACTACAACTTGGCCCGTGTATGCCAGCATCGACGTTGCAGGTCCGTTGATCGTGAATCGACTCCCTGTTGTCGCGATTGCCGCCGTGTAGATGACCGAGAACCGAAACCAGAATGTTTGCCCGTTCACAACAGAGAACGACAAGCCTGTCACATCAGCCAGGGTGTTCGCCGTCGCGTCAGCGTTCGTGACGTCTGTCCCAAGAACAACCGTGTTGAACGTATTGGTCACAGGACTTAAAAACGTCTGCAATGACTGAGTGATGTTTTCTGTGCCGCGAGCCGACATCAGCCGGAAGCCGGTCCCGTCGATGTACTCCAGATGCTCACCGGGCATCAGCGTGCCCTTCCATAAGTCATACGTTGTGCCGTTCGCATTGAATCGAACAGTCAGGGCAACATTCGCCGTGTCATTGTTGTTGACACTGATCGTGTCGATAACTCGCTGTGTGCTGGCCCCGGGAGCAGCGACGAGATTGACGGCGGTCGTGTTATTGGTAACTCCAACCGATCTGCCGGGCGTGAATGCTGTCGTCGTGATGTCTCGCCACGAAGCATACGCCTGGCAATGATTCGTCGTGATCGAACCACCCAGAACGATTTGCAGCGTGTCTGTTGTCTGAGACAAGATCAGCATCTCGCAAAACTCCTCGCCATGACCTGTGCCTGACTCAAACCTGATGAAATGCTGACGCCATCACCGTCCGCCGATGGCTCGCTGGTGTGAAAGCGAAGATTGCTGCTCGCATCGACCCACAGGTAGTTCGTGCCAAGACGGAAACGCCCAGTGTTGAATCCACCCTGAACGCGAATGTCGCAGTTGTTGATTGCCGATACCGTGCCGCATGTCGTCGCAGTGTTTCGCTGTAGACCAGCATCAGCCGTTGCTCCAAGTGCCGACGAGAACAGGTACGAGCCGGTTCCGTGGACCTGAAAACTGTCGCCGGTGTCGAGACCGAGGATGTTCGCCGCAACTCGACTGAGAAACACGTCGGCTGCCGAACCTGATGCCGACCCGAAGATCAGGTATCCCGATGCCCCGTTCAGCCGGAAACCGTCATTCGTTCCAAGCTGGAGAACATTGGCCTGTGCCCACGAAAGCTCGACGTCCGTTGCTGACGATCCGCCGCCGAAATTGATCCTGCCGTCGTTGAAGATCTCCATCCGGTAGTTGGCGTCAGCACTTCGCTTGTAATAGCCCACTCGGACTGCCGAAGCGAATGATGAAAACTCAGCGTAAAGCGACGCGAAGGCCGCGATATACGCCTTGTCCATCCAGTTGCCGTCGTACTTGGTTGCAGAGGGGACCGTTCCATTCTGCGACAACAAGTAGACGTCGCCAGTTCCTCCGCGGGACTGGCCAACAAGTCGATTCGTACTCGAGAGCACCGGTTGAATCAGAACAGTCTGCTGTGAGGCTTCAGCCGGTCCTGAGATGGTCCCGAGTTGAATGTCTCCGGTCGAGTTGTTCTCGAAGTACCCGCCAGAGACCACTGTGTTGATGCAACTCAAAACACGAAGACCAACGACCTGCTGTTCAGCCTCGCAAGCCGTCATCGTGATTGCGGCGCATCCGTTGAGTTCGTATCCAGCATCGACGCAAAACTTGGCCGAGCACATCAACAGACTGTTTGAGTTGACCCGCTTTGGCTGAGATGCCAGGTCAGTCGTCTTGAGTTGGAATCCGATGCCGCAGCCATCGCTTCCAGCGTACCCGACGTCAACAGACTGGATGTTGTTGTAGTAGCAGCCAAAAGAGAGTTCGGCATGGAGTGCAAGGCCGATCGATCCGGACGCCGTCATGCCCGTGATTTTGATGTCACGAATGATCGAATTTTGAAGGCCCTTCGTGTAAATCGCGATCGGCGCGTAGGCGTCGCCAATAACTGAGAATCCGCCAACGGTGACGTTCCTGCATGGCCCGGCTGATCCGCTCCCAGAAGACCACAGGTCGCGGCATTCGATGACATTCTTCGCGCCGGACGATGTCGTTTGAACGCTTATAATGCGAGTCTTTTCAGCACCACAGCCAACCAGTGACAAATCAGTCCTGAGTTTCAGCGGCAATTGCGACGCCGTGAATTCGTAATCCTGCGGAAGCAGTTGAATCGTGACTCGCTTCAAATACTCAGGATCAGAAGCTGATGTCCCGGCGTATTTGTTCAAAAGCGCAACGACTTCCGCCGACGTGCTGGCAATCACCACGTCGTTATTGCGGATGTTCCGTGCTTGAACAATTCTTGACCCGCCAACCATTGCCTACTCAATTCTCCAACCGCGATTAGAAACAAAGCCGCCGAGATGACTCATCACGACGGCTTTCGGATTCACCGTGAACTGGATCAGACAGGCAGCAGCATCACAGTTATCACACCGCGGGCGGCTGTCGTGACTCCAGTGACATCAATCCCAAGGCTCCAACGATTTGTCACCGTTGTGACGCCTGCAGTCGTGCTCAATGTGAGGATCTGATTGACGTTGATGGTTCCCTTCAAATCGATTGTTCCGGAATGCACTGCCGCACCAGAAGCTATTGCGGTTCCAGAATTCGCTTTCCGGATCTGCGCCGTAACTGCTCCGCCGTCTGTGCCTGCAACAAGTGGGCGAGCAATGATTGACTGGATGACGTAGTCTCGATCGGCTGGTGCAGTGAAGAATGGTTGATCCGTCAACGTCCCTTCGCCATAAACAAACGGCACACAGATGACACCAGTCAGACCAGCCGCAACGAAATTTGCCAATGCCTTCGAACCAATATTCACATAGGCAACACCTCCGACCGACGTTCCATCAACTTTGATGAATCGGCACCCGGGAGCATATCCTGGACCTGTCGGAACAGCCGTCCCGTAGCAATGAAGAATTCCGGCTGCCGGATCAGTGGCAATAATCCCGGTTCCATCGTGAATGTTGACAGCGTGAGACATATTGAACCTCGTACCTTGAAAATGTTATCCGTTGTAAGTCGTCGGCCCGAGGCCAACATGAACCACTCTTGGCCCCAATCGTTCCCACTGCATTCGTTCGTAACTGTTGTCCGTGTTTCTCCCAATGATGCCAGGATTGCTCATCTGGCGATCATAAGAAACAGCCGCTTGAAGCCGCCGCTGAAACATCTGCATGTGGATTCCTGGCTCACCATTGAACTGAATCTCAGCAGCGCCCATGACAGCTTCGCGAAGACATTCCGAAAGCGGAAGCCCGCCCATCGGATACGGCAATGACGAAGTCAGACGGTATGGATTGATCGTGTAGAACCCGGAAATCGTGTAAGCCGCATCAGGAAGAGGCCAAACAGTCATGAGCCATCTTTGATCTGACTCACCAGTTTGATCCGCCGGAAACACGGCGTATCGGCAAGGCTGGGAAGCAAAATCAGCAATCCCATTCTTCTGATACGAAAGCAGTTCCTCTTTCGAAGCCCGCTGAAGAACGTTCCCGAGCGTTGTTGTTCCCTGATTCACGTAAAGATCACCACGGAATCCGCCAAACAGTTCCGGCAGGAGATAATCAACCTGCTGGAGTGTGTAGACTGTTCCCGCGGCAACATTGACCGACGTGTCGTCAAGCGTGAGCGACGTCCCGCTGGATCGTGACGCGACGGTATAGCTCACGTCATTGACGACGATCTCGCCGTCAGCAGCCCATGTTGGAAACGATGTGCCAGAACCCGTCACGACTCCGGATGCAATGGTGATTGTGCCAGTCGAGTATGAAGTTCTGAGAGGAAACGAAACCAACTTGGGCTGCATGAACGACCAAATATGAACGTGAGCATCTCCAGGGAGCAACTCAGGTTCATAAACCCAGCGACAACCAATGTCGACGCACATATTGACCCGAGTCGTGAAGTCGGCATCATCCCAATTCGTGATATCAACGCCGCGTCCGAGCATGTCACCGACAGCCCGGAGCAGGTCATCACGTTTCAGGGTGAGTGTCGACTCGGCCAATTTATGCTCCAGTTCCTACCGGAACGGCTTCCGACGCCAATTGAACCTGGAAGGCCCGGAATGACTTCTTTTCATTCCCGACGACCACTTCGAGCATCTTGTTCTTCGCGCGAGCGAAGAACGTTCCGTTGATCGTCATCCCGTCATCACTGACAATGACAGGCGTGTTGACCTTCACTTTGCTCCAGTCGACTTTCTCTTCGATTTCCTTCTCCCTCTCCGCGGGAGTCGGGGCCTTGCCAAACAGTTCGCCGAGCGAAGTGTGCTTGCGGGAAAACTCTTTGCCTTCAGTAGTTGAACTCAGCCATGTCAGAGCAACACTCAAGGCCGCTTGCTTGGAGATGAGACTTCCGAGTCCCAATGCTTGATGCCGCTTGAACGCAAAGTCGTGAATGCAAATCAGCGATTCAGGAAGCGGATCTGTTGACTCACGGTCAACATACAGAATGGCTCGATAGTAACTTGCGGTTGTGGGGTCCATACACCAATGAGCTTTCGCTGAATGAGAGGAAGGCGGCCCGGATCACTCCGAGCCGCCCGAATCAAAATCACGGGGCAAGCTGGGCTGCTCGCCACCAGTCGATTTCAGAACTTCCCGGGGATGTGCCGGTCGCATTCAGAACCGCGATTACGAGACCCATTCGAACATCGTTCGGGAAGTCCGTTCCGGCCGCAGCAGGAATCGTTTTCGTGCCACTGAGCTTGACGCCGTTTCGATAGAACGACAGTTCGTTGTTCTTGGGATCGAAAACGATACCGAGCTTCACCCAGGTATCAGCGACGAGTGTCACCGCTCCAGCCTGGACAGTGACAGCAGTCACGCCGTCCGCCTTGTAGGCTGTGGCGACAGACGCGCCGCCAGAAGCTGCTTCACCGCGGAAGAACCCGACGAGATTGATGTCGGCCAATGCTCCAGCCGCCGTGATTGGGCTGGTTGCGGTCAAGGCGACGTCAGCAGTCAATCCGACGAACAGGTTGTGCTTCGTGTCGGTGATGGTTGACGACTTGACGCGAGCTTCGAACCAGAACTTGCCCTGGCTTCGGCCAATCTGAAACGGGCATGATCCCGTTCGGAATGACGCACCTTCATCGTCGCCGTCTGACGACAAATCGGCTGTTCCGCCCCATTCGCCGCCATCCTGGACAAGACCACCAGTGCTGGCAAATCCGCGATATCCACCGGCGTAGCCAGCGTATGAGGCTTCAGATCCTGCGGCAACTCGCGGGCCGTTCACGAAGTCGTCTTCGAGGAGAATTCCGTCCGTGTATCCAGTGCGGATCTCTTGCCACGGGCAGTCATTCCAAATCGACGGGCTTGGACCGCGAGATGTATCGGCCAGGCCCAGATTTTGCGAGCCCTTGTACTGAGTCACGTTCATGATGAACACCTTTGTTCAAAAACACTGCTTCGCCACTGAACCCCTCCAGTGGTCATTCGCCGCAAATGCGACTGGGGTCCGCTCCCGTTACGGCACTCATTCCCAGTCAACAAGACTGGACGGGACAAACAAACAACCAAGAAGAACGGGGCGAGACCAATTCCAACCGATCCCACCAGATCAAACCGACCACGCCCCGCTCAGGTCCAAACAACATCAGCCCTTCGCAAATACCGCACAACGACGACGATTCCAGCACAAAAAATTGTACGAGAGATCGATAAAAGTACGGTACATGTTGTGCTGATTCGGAGCGACAACCGGCCCCGTCTCTCGGAGGTAATCCCCCTTGAGGCAGTATGGAGCGAACACGGCATGGTCAATCTGGTAGATCGGATTGACAGCCGCCGTGAACACCGAAGTGTCGTCAAGCTGTGGAACCCAAATGATCGGATTCTTCTTGAACGTCAGCGTGCCATCGACGTCCTGCAGACCACCATGGCCAGAACCTGCAGTCATCGGGGCAAGATCGCGGCCGAGGTTCTCGTTCTGAGCTTCGCCGATCGTTTCCAGAGCCGAGCAGGTGACTTCGTCGGTGTAGTACCGACGATCGTTTGCTCGCGGCGTGCTCATGTCTTCCTTCGTCACTGGACTGCGGAAGTTGGTCTTTCGCAGCGCTGTCCGCATCTTCGGCAACAAGTCAGCCTTGCTGACACTGGCGTACTGAGCGGTGTAGTTCTTGAACTTCGGCGACTCCGTCAGGTTCAGACCAGCAATGTTGGTCCACTGAACTGAGTCCGGGCCGGTCGGATACCCACCGTTGAAACCAGTTGTGGCGTTGTAAACAACCCAGTACGGCAACCCGTAAGGATTGAGCTTGTCGGTCGTGTTTGGAACCTGCCAGGCCTTCGCTTCGAGTTCAGCGGCAAGGCTCAACATCGCGGCGTATCGACGAGGCTTGACAGTGTCGTTGATCGTGGACTTCCCACGATTCATGAGAATGTCCGTCTGATAGTGGTATGCCCACTTCGACTGAGCATGTCGCCATGGAACCGTGATGTCATCCATCAGGTCCGGAATATCAACATCGTCAGTGTCGGTCATGCCGGTATGCGACGCATCATTCGACATCTGGGCCAGGATGTTCTTTCGAACCGCGATGCCGTCACCGAAGACGATCTTATCGTCTTTCAGCCAGTGGGACATCATTTCGTAGTCTTGAAGATCCGCTGCAATCGACTCCCAATTCATCCGGTCCAGATCCGGAAGAATTGATGCTACCAGATCGGCAACGTCCTGCGGTGTAACTGCTCCAGCCATGATCGTGAGTTCCTATTTTGGGGCCACATCAATTACGAGTGGTTTCGCCAGAATTCCTGTTCCATAGCTAACGCCCGATCCGGACCTGACAGTGGTTTGCCACCGGTTGATCGCGGCCGAGATAGTGCCTGAGAACCAGACTTCCTGATTTCCCTCGTAATTGCTTTGCGGGCGATTTGTTGAGTTTGCTTGTAGAAAGATGCTTGAACGGCCTCTTGAATAAGGTCCGCTTCTGCTGGTACTGGCTCGCCAGCAATTTCATAAGCGTTTCGAAGCACGGCCATCTTTGTGAAGACCTTCTGCCGATTCGCTGCCAGTTCAGGCGACTTCTTTTGCAGTTCGCCTATACGCCCGGTCCCGAATAGCGATTTGTATTCTTCGCCGAGACTATCAAGGGTGTTATCAAACCGGAGACATTGTGCCTCGAAAGCACGAGTTCTTTCGGCCTGAATCAATTGCTGGACCTGTGCTTCAGCTTTCTGGGCGCGTTCCAAACTCTGCTTGTTGAGTTCCCAGTTCTTCTTTTGCAGGGCAATCAGGTCAGGATCATGACCTTGCTCAATGAGTGCATCCCAGTCCGGTTCCGGTTCTGGTTCCTCAGAGGCTTTCGCTTCGGCTGGACTCGTCTCAGCCTGTTTTTTTGCCTGCAATCGCTGGTTGATACGCTCCACACGCGAGATTTCTTTCTCCAGCGACTTCGAGTCACTGAAGGCTTTCATCTCGTCAATCGTGTATCCCAGGGCAACCGCCCGATCCAACAACTCGTCGCTGATCTCATCAGAGTCAGCCAGTTCATCATCAGCCGGTGTTTCCACCGCCTCTTCAGCATCGTCGTCGCCGACTTCGCTGGCATCGTCCAACGTCTCGGACGGTTTTTTCTTGGTATTTTCAGCCCGAAGGGCTTCAAGATCGTCTTCTGGTTCGTCCTGAATTCCTGCATATCCCGGATCTGTCACGGAATAAGAGGAAGTCGGCTTCGTATCTACGACTTCTTCAGTCGTTACTTCTGCTGCTTCTGGGCTGGCGGTGGCGTCCAGGCTCATCTCGCAATCCTTGAATTGAAAAGGAGACACACGACGATAGTCGCGCATCCCCTTCAAGGACTGCGAAGTTGAAGGCTTCTTCGGGTAGCTACTCCCGTTACGCCCTAGATCAGACGGCAACTAAGCCGCTGTCTCCTTGTTGTCTTATGAAAGCGGACAAAGATGTCCACTTTTCAGCAGTATGGCAAATCTCAAAGATATGTCAACAACACTATTGACTTGATACGCGAAAGTTTTGAAAGGTCGTCAACTGTCGCGACTACCGATACTTTCGGACGTTGGCGGTTCGGTGACGTGGCTGTGGGTCAGATGGGCCCGCGTTCCTGTCAAATAGCCCCATCGCCTCGCATGCTTCTTTGCGATGCCTCTTGTCTTCAAAGATTGGATCGCCATCTTTAGTGAAGTTTGTGTGACGAACACCAGCAGCCCTTAGCGCTGCCTGCTGTTCCTTGATTTGTGATGGGTGGCATCCCGCTGCGTATGAAATCATGGGGTAATTTCCAGGGCAAGTTGCAACAGATCGGTGGTTTCGAGATCCGCCCCAATCCCAGACTTTCTTTGCCTGCGAACCATCATCCAGTGTGATCACATCATCAATAACTCGCTGATCGTGCTCGTCGAATGACAGATTCACTTCGACAATTTCTCCAGAATCTTTTCGAAATTCATACGTTGGCATTTCGACCTCTACTTTTCTTCAAATCAACTGGTTTACTGACTGCATCTTCGATTGACCATCCTCGGTTAAGTCTGTTCTTAATTGTTGATCGGCTCTTTCCTGAGATTTCGCACAACTCAACAAAACTCACAACTCTCCCTTGGTACGTAACAAAGACGTTTGTTCGAGTATTTCGCGATTGCGTCTTCTTTGTTGCCCATTGACAGTTTCCGGGTTCGTAGTTGCCATCATTATCAATCCTGTCAATCGTGTGTGTCTTGCCTGGCTTTGGCCCCATGTCTTCATAGAACGCTTCAAAGGAGTTTCGCCACCGATCACATACTTTAATCCCTCGACCACCATATCTTTCGTATCCACGAACTCCTTCATCTTCACATCTTCTTTTCATGCCTTGCCATGAGTAATACTCTGGAGAGTGGCTTTTCTGGTGAGTGTGGGTTTCGCGCCCATTTTTCGCTGAAACCTCTTTAGCATAACACCCACACGAACTTGTCGGTCTTTTCTTGTCAAGAAGCTTTTCAGACCGAACTTCACGCTCATTCCCGCACTGGCAAACACAAATCCAAGACGCACGCCCTGAATTATTGATGCGAGAAAACCTGACAACAGTCAGTCTCCCAACCACCAATCCAGTAATGTCTTTGAAATTGCGACTACGCTTACTACCATTCAACTCAGCCATTTTGTTCTCCCTTAAAGAACGACTTGGTTAGACCCCGCTGTTTCAGCAGCGGGGTTGCTTCATCTTATTCAGCCTGATCAGCACTTCCAGAGAGTATCATCATCTCTCGCTGTTGATCCATGCCCCTGTCAGACATGCCATTTGACTGGGACGTCCGCGTGTAATTACCGTTTGGCTTCCCAGGCTGTGGCATCCCGCCTCCACCGGCCAATCTCTCCTGCGGCGGCATTGCGTCCTGGGACGTCTTCACAATGTCGCGAAGTTCAGGCAGATCGAGGTACTTCGCCAACTGGTTGATGTAGGCGTTGACATCCGGCTGAATGCCAAGCTGGACCGCCGGAAGAATGTCTTCTCGCCAGATCTGACGAAGCAATTGAGCCCGCTGGCCTGGCGACACTTCCGTCATCGAATACGGCTCAATGCTGATCGCGTATTCGTCATACTCGCCTTCGCGAGAGTCGAGTTCATTTCCATAGCCGTCATCACGTCGCGGCCATGTGATCGGAATCTTGAGTTCGGTCCCGGGAATTTCCCGCTCAATGGATAGCTCAATCGTCGGGTGATGATGCAAATAGAACGCGATGTCTCGCAGAATTCCTTCTGTCGCCGTCAAAAGCACGCCCTGCATCGATCCGATTCGAACATTCGCGGCCTGCTTGATCATCTGTTCCTGGCCAAGCGTTCCAGCCGATGTTCCGAGCCCCATCTGAGTCTCGAGGTTTCCCATCACGAAGTTTGCCATCGCCTTGACGTTCAGCGCGAAACCAAGAGTTTGCTGGTTCACGCCGCCAAAGCTGGCCTCTTTGAAGGAATTCGGGTTGCCAACAGCGATCACATCTCCGTCGCTGGTCTTGATGATGTTTTGGCCGTCCTGAACGCCCTGCAAATCTGTGACGCCGATCGTCTTCTGCCGCGATGCCTGCTGGCCGAGTTTGACGTAGAGCTTGTTTTCAAGGTCGTCCAAGTCGATCCAGTTTGCGACCGGGGAAAGCGGCATGATGTTGTTCAGAACCGGATTGAACCCAATCATGTGATACGGTCCATGCTTCGGGCCTCGCCACTTCACTGTCTTGAGCGGAATGTCGCCGCCATCAACTGAAAACGTGACGACTTCGTTCTCCTCAGGAACGAAGATTTGCCAGATCTCGCACATTTCCGTAAACGGCTCGCCGCGGTTGCCGGACTTCGACAGATTTTCGGTCTTGTTGCGATCGCCGCCGGTCTCAACAGGCTTCAATGCCTTGCGAGCCTCCGCATTGAAACTCTTGTCGTTCTTCGCCTCTTCCAGCGACATTCGGTACTTGTGACCCCAGAACGCCACCTGGCGACGATCCCATTTCTTCGCAGTCGTGTCGAACACGAAGTCGTCGAACATGATCGTCTCACAGAAGATGTCCGTGATCGGGAGTTCCTCGCCATCAATCTCTGGCGAATCAACCACGTCGAGCCCAACTTCCATGATGCCGACAAGGAAAATCGCGGACAGAACCCACAGACGATGTTCCTGCTCAAACTTCATCTTCTTCAGAACTTGATTCATGGCCAGTTCAAGCTCAACGGCCGCCGATTTGAGTTTTGGCTTGTGCGTTGTGCAAAGAACCTCCGGGGGCCCTGACGACAGTTGCTGGAGAAGCGACTCGACACCCAACTGGAGCATATTGACCGGGCGATTTGGCCCGTCATTCCCGCCGTAGTGCGGGCCGGTGTAAGACTTCAACGCCTTCGCGAGTTCGTTACGGAATGGTTCGAGTTGCTTCAGACTTGGCTCGATCGAGTTTTGCAACGCCTTGAATCGTTTGAATTTCATTCGTCACCATCCCAATACGAAGTTTGCATTTGCTGCCGGATTCTGGCCTGATGTTGCTGACGCCGCCAAAGAAACGACTGATATGGGGCTTCCGATTTCACAGTTTCCTTTGGCGCGAGTGGGATGTCGTCAACGCCAAGTACCGCACATCCGAGGGCAATTGCTGCGTCCCCGTGTGCCAGTCCCA
>ERZ650311.1041-NODE-1041-length-14790-cov-9.862301_pt1 | contig 14790 bp, 14 predicted proteins | sample MGYA00376247_ERZ650311 | MGnify/ENA primary metagenome ERZ650311 (study PRJEB26733, sample SAMN07839324) | wastewater metagenome | biome: small river; feature: stream; material: water | place: USA: North Carolina | collected 2016-07-28 ... | reverse complement strand
CGGCGTCCTTGGTGGCCTGGCGCTGGGCGTCGTCGAAGTAGGCCGGCACGGTGATGACGGCTTCCTCGATCTTCTCGCCGAGCTTCTCTTCCGCGTCGGCCTTCAGCTTCTGGAGCACCATCGCGGAAATCTCCTGCGGCGTATATTCCTTGTCGCCCATCTGCACCTTCGCGCCGACGCCGGACTGGACGATCTTGAAGGGGAACAGCTTGGCGTCGCGCTGGACTTCCGGATCGTCCCACTTGCGGCCGATCAGGCGCTTCAGCGAGTAGAGCGTGTTGGTGGGGTTCACGACCGCCTGGCGCTTGGCCAGCTGGCCCACGAGGCGCTCCCCCGTCTTGGACATCGCGACCATCGAAGGTGTGGTGCGCGCGCCTTCCTTGTTTTCCAGCACCTTCGGCTGGCCGCCTTCGATGACGGCCATGCAGGAGTTCGTCGTTCCAAGATCGATTCCGAGGATTTTAGGCATAGTAGTAGTTCTCACTTCTTCTTAACTTCCACCTTCACCGGCTTCTTCTTATCCCCCTTCGCTTTCGGGATGGTGATGCGCAGCATCCCGTGTTCGGACGTGGCCTGGGCCTTTTCGCCGATCACCAGCGCCGGCAGGGCGATCTTGCGTTGGAAGGCGCCGTAGCGGACTTCCTTGTAAAGATAGTCCTTCTCGTCGACTTCCTTCCGGTGCTCGGTCTTGCCGCGGAGGGTAAGCACGCCGCCTTCCACCGTGACTTCCACGTCCTTGGGATCGACCCCCGCGAGCGGCGTCTCCACGATCACATCATTGCCGTTCTCATACACGTCGACCGCCGGGATGAACCCCTTCGACAGATCGGCCAAGGCGCGCTCATCGAACGGGGAAATTTTTTTGGGGAGGAGGGACATAGGCTCATGAAAGACTAGTGGGCGCGATCGGCTTCTTGCGCGGAAACGGTCTTACTTTCCCCCATCCTTCTCATACCCGGCCTTGAACACCGGCCCCGTCGTGTCGAAACTGATCAGCTTGTTCTCCGTCTGGACGCTGAACTTGAAGTTGCCGATGCCGGATTTGTATTTGGGGAGGTCGGCGAGACGGATCTTCTGTTCGCGCTCGGGAGTACCGGCGTCGTTCACCAAGCGCGTCGGGATGGTGATGAGCTGGTTGCCGTTGAGGCGAAAGAAATCCAGGAAGTTGGCCCATTCCTTGAAGGAGAAGCGGTGCTTCTCGTAGTCGGTGAGCCACTCGCGGTCGCTCTTGAAGACGATCGGTTTCATTTTATTTGGCGACGATGACTTTAGACGGACGGACGGTCTTGCCGAGGATCTCGTAACCGGGCTGGACCTCCTTCAGGATGGTGCCGTGTTCCTTTTCCGATTCCTCTTCGCCGACCGCTTCGTGCTTGGCGGGGTCGAACTTCTGCCCGGACGTCTGGATGGGCGTGAGGCCGATCGAACGGAGCGTCTCCTCCAGCTGCTTCTGGATGAAGCCGACGCCGACCGCCCAGTTCACGACCGCCTTGTCGTCGGACTTGGGCATGTGGCCCATGGCGGTGTTGAAGTTGTCGAAGACGGGCAGGAAGCGCTCGACCACGCGGAGAGTGGCATAGTGCGCCATCGTCTCGCGTTCCTTGGCGGTCTCGCGCTGGAGGTTCTGGTAATCGGCCAAGGCGCGCAGCGACTGGGCGACCGCCTCTTCCAGCCGTTTCTCGAGGTCCGACGGCTTGGGCGGCAGCTTGCAGACGCCGTCTTCGCAACCTTCCTGCTCCCCTTCTTTTTTCTGTTCTTCTTCCATATCAGCGTTTCAAGATTCGTATGGCGGTCTCGAGCAGTCCGGCTCCGGCGTCATAATCCATGCGCATCGGGCCGAGCATTCCGAGGATGCCGTAGGCGTTCCCGACCGGCACGCGAGCGATGAGCAGCCCGCATTCGGCGCCGAAAGGGTTTTGGCTGCCGATCCAGATGCCGACCTCCTCCCCGACCTTCGGGAAGACCTGTTCCACGACTTCGTCGAGATGGTCGAGCATGCGCGACATCGAGGCGACCAGCGCGAGCTGCCGGAACTCCGGCTTGCCGAAGAGGTTGGAGAGTCCGGTATAGAAGACGTCGCGCGGTTCGAAGGCGGCCAGCACCGATTCGTCGGAGAGTTCGGAGAGAGCCTTAGCGACGCGCTTCAGCTGATCCTTTCCTTCTTCCGCGCCGGAGAGCGCTTCGGAAAGCGAGGCGGCGGCGGACGATCCCGGGTTCTTCTTGTCGAGGAAGCGCCGCACGTAATACTGATAACCCTTCTCCGACGGTGCCCGACCGGCCGACGTGTGCGGTTGCAGCAGATAGCCCTGTTCTTCCAGCGCCGACAACTCATTGCGGACGGTCGCGGAAGAGACGTCCAGTCCGGACTCCTCGGCGAGCCAAGCCGAACCGACCGGTTCGGCGGTCTTGATATACCGGCGGACGGTCAGCTTCAACAGGGCCTCTTTTCGGGTATCCAGGGATTCCATAGCTAGCACTCAGATTATACGAGTGCCAGCTGGAGGCGTCAAGGGCTTGACTTTCCGCTGTTTTTCGGATATGATTCGCAAAGGTCATTCTGGAGGTGCAACGTGCAAAACGCGGACCAGATCAGGATATTCCGAAAGTGGCAGGCGAGCTGTCCGCCGTTCGAGCCGTATCTCTGCCGCATCAATAGGCAGACCCACAGGAAGCTGATCGCCGTCGAGAGCGGAGGCATAGTGGTCATGGCTTGTCAAGATTGCGGCACGGCCCATGGACCGATTCCCGAGTCGGTCCTGCGGGCCGAAGCGCTGCTCGACAAGTTCTCCATGGTAAAGTCGGGAGTACTCGGAGAGAAGGCGCACGTCAGCCATGTCGACCCGACCTGGGTGTATGGCAACGCGGCACTCGGCGGCGGGCTAGTGGGCTTCGCCTCGGCCGGCAGCACCGGCGCCCTCGTCGGCGCCCTGATGGGCCCCGTCCTTATCATCATCATGATGATGATCCGTAAACCATAAGCGACGCGTCCTTCCTTTCCGCGCGTGCCATCATCGGCCGCGCGTTTTTCGTACCGGAAAGCCGCTGCGGAGCGCAGCTTCACGCCGGCCTGTCCATCCGACGACGTCTGAAGATCTTGTGGATTTCGACCGTCCAAAGCACGGAAGAGCTGACGAACAAGGCGGCCCCCCACTCCAGCGGGCCGAGCGGGACCAGCCGGAAGACGGGTCGGAAGGCCGGCACGTACATGATGACGGCGATGAGACCGACGGAGACCAGTACCCCGCCGACCACCCAGCGGTTGGTGGACCAGCCGAGACTGAAGATCGAGCGCGTCGCCGAACGCATGCTGAAGACGTTCCAGAGCTGGAAGAACGACATGGAAAGGAAGGCCACGCTGCGGGCATGATCGAGGTCGGCATCGGCCCAGAGGAAGAGCCCCAGCGTGCCGGCAGCCATCAATAGCGATGTCATGATCGCGGGTCCCAGAAGCTCCGTCGAAAGGATCGGCTCGGACTTGCGCCTGGGAGGGTGCGAGAGCTCATCGCCATGCCGTTTCTCGGCGGCCAAAGCGACGTCGGTGAATCCGTCCGTCACCACGTTCAACCAAAGCAGCTGCGCCGGCAGGAGCGGCAGCGGAAGGCGCAAGAGAAGTGACGCCAAGACGGTCACCGCTTCACCCGCGTTGGTCATGACCAGATACGACGTCGTCTGACGGATATTGCGGAAGATGATGCGGCCTTCCTCCACCGCGTTCACGATGGAGACGAAATCATCGTCGGACAGCACCATGTCGGCGACCTCCTTGGTGACGTCGGTGGCGGTCAATCCCATCGCCACCCCGATATCCGACCTCTTGAGGGCCGGCGCGTCGTTGATGCCGTCACCGGTCATGGCCACGACATGCCCGAGCCCCTTCAAAGCCTCGACGACCCGCAGCTTGGTCTGCGGAGAGACGCGCGCGAAAACGGCTGCGTCGGACAAGGCTTCCCGCAAGCCCGAGTCCGACATGGCCGCCACGTCAGCATCCTCATAGACCCGTCCACGACCGTCTTCTTCCCTGCCGAGGATCCCGACCTCGCGCGCTACCGCCACGGCCGTGGCACGATGGTCGCCGGTATTCATGATGACCCGGATGCCGGCGGCCTGACAGGCGGCGATCGCTTCGGGTACCCCTGTACGCGGCGGATCGGTCATTCCGACGAAGCCCAGGAACGTCAGGTCTCGGATGTCGGCGTGCGACAACTCGCGCCGATCGCCATCGAAGCGCCGAACGGCTACGGCGAGCGTACGCATGGCATCACCCGCCATGCGAGCCAAAGCGTCTTCGAATCTCCGGGCGGCCTCCGGCGTGAGCGGCAGCGGCCCATCGGGACCCCCGACGGCGACAGAAGCCTCCATCAGCCGCTCGAACGCGCCCACGACCACGATTTCGCGGATCGGCATCCCGTCGGGTCCGTCATATGCATGCAGGACGGCCCGATATTTGCGCTCCGACGAGAACGGCACCTCATCGATGATGCGGCTTGTCGCAAGCATCTCGGTTCGCGTGAATCCTCCCTTGGCCGCGAGCGCGGAAAGCGCCGCCTCGGTCGGATCTCCCGAGGCCATCCAGCGGCCGTCGCGCTTCTCCAACGACGCGCGGGAGCACAAGGCCGCCGCGCGCAGCAGGTTCGAGAAAACCGGGTGTCCGCCGACGTCCAGGCGCTCTCCTTCGAGAAGGAATTCGCCCTCAGGACTCCAACCTTCCCCCGTCACGTCGATCTCGCCTGAAAACACGACGGCCCGACGCACCGTCATCTTGTTCTCCGTCAGCGTACCGGTCTTGTCGGTACAGATCACGTCGACCTGTCCGAGAGTCTCGGCGGCAGGCATATGGCGGATGATGGCGTTGCGTTTGGCCATGCGCTGGACGCCGATGGCCAAAGTGACCGCCAGGACGACAGGGAGCCCCTCCGGCACGATCGAGACGGCCGAAGCCGCCGCGAAGAGGAACATCTCCAGGATCGCCCGGCTCTCCGCCAGGCCGAAGATGAAGATGACCGCCGCCGCCGACAGCGCGCACAGGCCGAGCGTGCGGCCCAGCCGATCGACGCTCCTTTCGAGCGGAGTGGGTCCGCGCTTGATGTCCGAAAGCGACCCGGCTATTCCGCCGAAGACCGTCCTCCGCCCGGTCGCGACGACGACGCCGACGCCTTCGCCTGCCGTGATGGACGTCCCCATGAACGCCAGGGATGTCCGATCCCCGAGCCCGGCGGACGCGGCCGTCGCCTCGACCTGCTTGCCGACGGATGATGACTCACCTGTCAGCGAAGCTTCGTCGGCGGACAGATCTCGGGCCTCGATGAGCCGCAGATCGGCGTTCAACCTGTCACCCTGCGCGAGCAGCATGATGTCGCCCGGCACCACGGCCGATGCAGGCACGCGGCGTTCACGGCCGCTTCGCCGCACGACGGATGTCGGCACGAGCAGTTCGCGCAGCTTGGCGAGCGCTCGCTCCGCGCGGCGTTCCTGAAGATAGCCGACGGTGCCGTTGATCGCGATTTCTGAGAGGATGGCGACGGCATCGAACAGATGACGGTTCAGCAAAGAGATCCCCGCCGCGGCGAACAGCGCATAGTTGAGCCAGCCATGGAATTGCTTCAGGAACATGAAAAGGCCCGACGGGCGGCGCTCGGCAGGCAATTCGTTCGGACCGTGACGCCGCAGCCGGACGGCGGCTTCCGCGTCGTCCAGCCCTTCGGCACTCGTAGCCAGCGCGGAGAACGTCTCCTCGACGGTCAGCGCGTGCCAGACGGGATCATTCTTCGGCGGCATGCGGTTCGCGGATCTCCGACAAGAGGACGTTCTCCACGCGGATGCCGCGCGGGAAGAAGATGCGTTCGAGCTCCTGCTTGGTCTCGATCTCGATCTGGTCGCGCCGGATCGAGATGACGTCAGCATACGGGTAGCGCGCGGCGATCATGCGCATGCGGCTCCGGATGGTCGGCCGGACGATCTTCTGGACGAAATCGTCGCCGATGTTCTGCCAGATCATCGGGATCTGCTCGATGTCGAGCCGCAGCAGGATGGTGCCTTCGATCTGGATGCGCTTGCCGTCTGAGGTCTGGGCGCTGATGGGCGTGTCCCCCATCGCCCGTACCTGCTCCGGCTGGAACTCGTGGGAGATGGAATACTCCAAGGTCTGCGTATTGAAAAGCTTGGCCTTCTGCCAGAACGGGATCTTGAGATGGAGCCCGGGCATCATCACCTTCTTGAGGACGCCGCGACCCAGGTCGTACACGCAGGCCACATAACCCGGCGGGACGTGAATGAAGAGCCCTTTGAGGACGTCTTCCATCACGAACGAGTACATCATTTGGTCGAGGCGGTCGGCCATAGCCAGCGTCTAAGCGAAGAAACGGTGAGTGAGAAGGTCATGGAACTGAGCACGAAAAGGCTCTTCACCATCGGCAGGAGGGACAGTAGCACGACGGTGAAAATGGGGAAAGCGTAGCGATAGATGGCGTCCTGCCGACCGAGCAGGTGTCCGACCTTGCGCTGTTCATGGACGATCTCGAGATACAGGTAAAGCCCGACCGCGAACGACCAGAAGAAGTTCCTGGACCCGAGATCGAAGCCGAGGAACATCGTGTTGATCGGCATGGCCGGAGGGTTCACCCAGGTGGCCAGGCGATCGAGATGGGCGTCGATGCCGCGCAGGAATACCTGATAGAGCGCGACCAACACGAGCAGCTGGATCGCCAGGATGGACGTCTTGGCCCAAGGGCTCACCTTGCGCTTCTTGAGCAGGTCTCGGATGCGGTCATTGGCCATGACGGCATCGCCCTTGAAGGCCTTCTGGATCCCGGCGACCTCCGCCTCCAGGCGCTCGTAACGGGCGCTGTCGCGCTCCGCCAAGACCGTGATCGGCAGGAGCGCGAATCGCAGGAGGAAGGTCATCTCGATGACGGCTACGCCGAGATTCCCGAACGCGACGGTATCATAAAGGAACATCAAGACGTCGAGCAGCGGGTAGACGAACAGCGCGCGCCAGAGTTCCGCCATAACGGTCCGGGTTCAAGATAGCCGAAGCATAGCAAAAAGCGGGTTTCGCGTCACTGCGCTGCCGCTTCGGTCATCGCGCCGCTTTCGGCCAATATCGTCTCGACTTCGGAAAGGGCCGAGGCACGGTTCAGGCGCTGGCGGGTCTCCTTGCTGCCGGGCCCGCCCTTGAAGTACCAGGCGTAATGCTTGCGCATCAGGGTGACGCCGCGTTCCTCGCCCCAGCGGCCGATCATGAGCTTGGTGTGGTCGATGACCGTCCGGATGCGCGTCTCATGATCGATCCGTGTCGAGACCTTGCCGTCCTTCAGGATTTCCTCGATCTGCTTCAGGATCCAGGGATTGCCGAGCGCGCCGCGGGCGATGAGCGCGCCGTCCGCTCCGGAGGCCTGCATGGCCGGGACGGCCGCCTCCGGCGAATGGATGTCGCCGTTCACGAGGACCGGGATCGAGACGCGCTTCTTGACCTCACCGACCATCTTCCAATCGGCGACGCCGGAATACCCCTGCGCCTTGGTGCGTCCATGGACCGTGAGCAAGTCCGCGCCGGCCTGCTCGAGGGCGGGCGCGAACTCCAGGCATTCGCGCGGGTCGCTCCAGCCGAGACGGATCTTGACCGAGAGCGGCACGTCCAGGACCGCCTTCATCCTGCGGATGATCTCGGAAGCGAGCTTGGCGTCCTTCATGAGCGCCGCGCCGTTGAAATTGGAGGTGATCTTGTAGACCGGGCACCCCATGTTGATGTCGATGCCGTCGGGACGGAACTTCTCCTCCACGATGCGGGCGGCCTCGGCCATGACGGCAGGGTCCGCGCCGAAGATCTGCTGGATGATCGGCCGTTCGGCTTCCTCAAAGGCGCACATGGCAAGCGTCTTGTCGTTGGCGCGAACGAGGGCCTCCGATGAGACCATCTCGCGGAACACGATCCTGGCCCCGAAGCGCTTGGCGATCAGGCAGAACTCGGAATCGGTCATGTCCGCCATCGGCGAAAGGGCCACGATCGGCTTTTCGATGTCTTTCCAACTGAACATAGATTCAAGACAGGATGCCTTTTTCGAGGCATCCCGTCAAGCGGACGATCCTAGGCTTTGACCGCGGGCAGGGCCGACGCATGGGCCTTGCGGCTCCGCGCCAGGAGCCAGGCGTCGAGGCTGTAGGCGCCGCCGTCGGAGAGGGAAAGGCTGAGCGCGACGACGCCGAGGAGCAGTTCGAGCTCGGCCTTCGAGAACTTCCAGCCGAACGCCGTGCCGATCGCCACCAGCATGGTGGCGGACAGCAGGAAGCCGATGAGGCGCGTCGCGAAACCGAGCATGAGCAGGATGCCGCCGAAGAGCTCCAGGCCGGCGACGAACGGCGCGAGGACGCCCGGCGCCGGGATCCCGAGCTTGCCGAAGTACCCGGCGACGCCGCCGATGCCCATCGTGAACTTCATGTAACCGTAACGGGCGAAGATGCCGCCGACCGTGAGGCGAGGGATCAGCTTGGCCGCATCCCCGTAGCAAGGCTTGCGCAGGCGTTCCATGAACGGGTGGTGCATGAGGGCGTGAAACATAGGTATGGAAGTTTATTTCGGAGGGAAGTATAGCATGTCCCCTGGACAATCCTCCAGCGGCATGCTAACCTACCGCGTGTCCGGTGCCTGCCGCGTTCGTCTAGCCCGGTCCAGGACGTCGCCTTCTCACGGCGAAAATCAGGGGTTCGAATCCCCTACGCGGTACCAAGAAGACCCCATCATTGATGGGGTTTTCTTGTTATCGAGCTAGGTAGTGGACTCCAGATCGGCCACATCCGCCAGGCGCTCCTTCACGAGGACGGTCTTCTCGTCCTGCTTAGGCTTTTTACTGACATCCGGCTTCGTGCCAGCGATCTCGGCACGGGCACTTTCGATGCCCCAGGCGTCCTTCTCGCCGCGTTCGACATCGACCGCTGCCTCCGCAAGGGCCGAGGCCGGATTCCGCTCATGTGAATCGAACATCTTCGCCGCGGCTTTCGCGGGATCGAAATGCCCGTCGGTCTCGAACGCGCGGATGTCGCGTACGCCGTCGGTGGCATACACGACCTTTTCGCCGGGACGGATCTCGACGACGCTCAACCGGGGCGAGGCGACGATGCCGCCGAGGGCTTGATGCATGGCACGGCGAAGGTAGGAGACGGTGACTTCCTTGTTCGGTCCGACGCGCACCTTATGATCAGGGTTCTTGGCCTCTTCAGGCGTAAGAAGTCCGGCCGATAGCACTCCGTCCAACGCCGAATCCTCGTCCGTCAGTTCGTAAGCGGAACCATCGGCGCGCACCTTGAACGCCCCGCTGTCCCCCACGTTCACGACGACCTCGAACATGCGGCCGCCCGGCAAGGCGACCGTCTTGCCGAGCGTGAGGGTCGTCATGCCGCTCGTCTGCCGAACGTCATCGCTCAAACGATCGACGGAACGATACAGCGCAAGCGCTTCCGGCTTGAGCGCTGAAGGCATCGCGTCCCACATCTTTTGTCCGCCAGCGATCAGCGCCCCACGCACGGAAGGATGACCCAGCGCGGCCTGGCGCTCGATCGCTTCGCTCGTGGCGCGCGCCAGATCGGCCCCGCTCATCCTCCGCACTTCGGCCAATGCCTCTTCATACCTTCTTGGAGCCTCTACCGCAGCCTTCGCGGACGCGCGATCGCCGCCACCCTCCCCGCCAAGACCGTCGAAGACGCCGGTAAGGCCGGTCTTCTTGTCGACCAAGAACATATCTTCACCCGGCTTGTCGCCTGGCCGGTAATCACGGTCCTTGCACATGGCGAAAGAGACCTGCAGTTCCGGCGCGAAGTCGTCGACCGATCCCCTGACGCCTTCCATCTTCTGCCACTCGGCCAACGTCTCTGCGCTCGCTCGACCGACCCTCTCGCTCACGTCCGAAGGACTCGTTTCGCCCCCGACGATAAGATCAGCCATTTCCAATTCCGTTTCAGGAGCCTCATGATCGTTTCCCGCAGCTTCGCGCGATTGATGATGTTCCATATGGAAAAATTATGGGGTAGCAGGCATGGTTCAGGTTACGCGATATACGCGGGACTGTCAGTCTCTGCCGATCCATTCAGCGGATTGACGGACCAGGAGCTCCCCTGCCCGCTCCGGCTCGGCCATCAGTTCCTTGACGATCTTTTCGGTACGGATGCCTTGCGAGCCTTTGACGAGAATCGCGTCGCCCGGCGCGATCCGCCCCTGCAGGAAACGCCCCGCCTCTTCTGACGTCCCCATATGGAATACGCGTTCCCGCGGCATGCCGGCCTCGCGCGCCGCGGCGCAGATGAGTCCGGCGGCGGGTCCGACCCCGATCAACATCTCGACGCCTGACGCGGCGGCTTCGCGTCCCACCTGCCGATGAGACGCTTCCGTCAATGCGCCCAGTTCAAGCATGTCGCCCAAAACGGCGATCCGGCGCCCGCCCCTCGCGAGCGGCAGCGTGCGGAACGTCCTGAGCGCGAGACTGACGGCCCGAGGCGAGGAATTGTAAGCGTCGTCCACCAGCGTCGTCCCTTTGATGCCCGGCAGGACACGCAGCCGACCCGGCGGCGCTTGGTACTCGGCCAGACCGTACGGGATGACGGCCGGATCGATACCGAAGGCGAGCGCGACCGACGCTGCCGCCAGCGCGGCGGCGACATGACCCTCACCCAAGGCATCCGGAAGGTTCGCGGGAAATTCCCGTCCGTCGATCCGCAGCGTGAAACGGGTGAAGACGGTCCCGAGCGCGAGTTCCGCCGAGACGTTTTCGGCACGCACCCTGGCCTTCGGCCCGAAACCGTACAAGACGGCGCGATCGCCCAAACCGTCGGCCATCGCCGCGACACGCTCGTCATCGGCGTTCAGGACGGCGATGCCTTCGGCACCCAAGACCCTCACGACCGTCCCTTCCTCGGCCGCCACGCCGTCGAGGTCGCCCAGGAACTCCGTATGCTCTTCCGCCACGGCCGTCAGCACGGAAACATCGGGGGGTGCCAATGCGGTCAGGTACTCCAGATCGCCGGGGTGATCGGTGGCCATCTCCAAGACGAGCACGCGCGGATAAGGTCGCTTCGGCCCGAACGCCAACAGCAGGCCTCTCCACAGGATGCCGGCCCATGACATGACGGACTTGCCGCCCGCCTTGGCCTCACCGAGGACGGTGAGCGGGACGCCGATCTCGTTGTTATGGTTCTTCGCGCTCCCGCGCGTGTGGAAAGAACGTGCCAGGACGGCCGTCACCGCACGCGTCGTCGACGTCTTGCCGACCGAACCGGACACGGCGACGACCTTCGGGGCATAGCGCGAGAGCACGGCTTTGGCCAGGAAGGCCAGGAGGGACCGGAGGAGACGCATCATATCATTTGCGCGTTGGAGGGATCCGATAATATTCCATCAGGAACTTCGCGACGTCGCCGAACAGCGGGGCGGCCGAGGACTCCGCGTACTGGACGTCTTTCGGGCGATCCATGCGGACGGCCATCACGAACTTCGGATCGTCGACGGGGCCGAAACCGACGAACGTGCCGATCGTCGGGCCGACCTCGTAGCCCGGACCGTTCGCGTTGGGGATCTGGGCCGTGCCGGTCTTGCCGCCGATCCAGTAGCCCGGCACGGCGGCCCGGTGCCCCTCCCCGCGCTCCACGACCGCGACGAGCATGCCGGTGACGAGCCCGGCGGTGCGCGCCGTCACGACCTGCCGTACGCTCTGCGGCTTGGTCTCGACGACCTGCCCGTCCGGCCGCCGGATCTCTTCCACCACGTACGGTTTCATCAGGAGACCGCCGTTGGCGATGGCTCCGTAGGCCGCCGCCAGCTGCAGGACGGTCGCGGTCACGCCCTGACCGAACGCGCCGGTCGCCGACCAGATATCTCCCTTGCGTTCGAGCTGCGAGACGTCGCCCACGCCTTCGGAGCGGAGCGTGATGCCCGTCTTCCGGCCGAAACCGAAATCACGGACATAATCAAGGAAAACGGAGGGACCGACCTTGGCGACGACGAAATCGATGCCGGTATTGAGCGATTGCGCGAGCACTTCCGTCATGGTCACGACGCCATGCGCCTTCAGGTCCGCGTTACGGATCGTGAAAGGGCCGATCTTGACTTCGCCCGGGTCATCGAAGGTCGTGTCGGGCGTGATCTTTCCGGTATCGATCCCCGCTGCCATGGTGATCGTCTTGAAGACGGAGCCCGGCTCATAGGCGTTCGATACGGCCGTATTGTTGTAGACCTCGATATCGCCCACCTTGCCGTACTCGTTGGGATCGAAGGCCGGCGCGTTGCACATGGCGATGACCGCTCCGGTCTTGGGGTCGAGGATCACGAGGCTCCCGCGCGAAGCCTGATGCGCCCGGACGGCTTCCGCGAGCTTGCGGCATGCGACGTACTGCACCGTCCGATCCACCGTGAGCAGGAGGTCCGACCCATCCCGCGCCGGCTTGATCGTCTGGTTCCCGACGGTGATCAGGCGTCCGAAGGAATCCTTCTGGGATTCGAGGTAGCCTTGCGTCCCCGCCAGATCCTGGTCGAACGCGCTCTCGATGCCGTAGCGCCCGCTCTGTCCGGCATCGCTGCGCCCGACGAACCCGAGCAGCTGGGCGCCGGCATCGGATTCGGGGTAATAGCGGAAATCCTCCGTGCTGAAACCGAGCCCCGCGATCTTGAGCGATTCGACCTTCGCCCGCGTCTCGTCATCCAGCTTATGCGCCAAGACGTGATAACGTTCTTGGCGGTCGGCCAGTTTGGCCGAAAGATCGGACGGGTCGAGATTCACGATCGGCGCCAGTGCGGCGACGACGGAGGCGGGATCCTTGATCCGATACGGTTCCGCATACAGCAGGTTCAGCGTCCGATTGGTGGCAAGGAGGAATTCCTGCCCGCCCGACATCCCGTCGCGCGCGTAGATGCGCCCGCGCTCCGGGAAAAGGTGCCGGAAGATCTCATGCTGGCCTTCGGCCAGGGCGGAATAGAACCCGTGGGAGAGCACCTGGATGCGGAAAAGCTGCCCCATGATGATGAGGCCCGTCAGGAGGAAGCCGAGGCGTATGAAGCGCAGGCGACTCATAAGCCGAAGCCGAAAAGCACCCCGGGCCCGATCGGATTCATGCCCTTGGAGACCTCCAGCCCATCAGACCAACCGTCCCCGTCCGTATCCGGACTCGAAGCATCGCTGCCGTAAAAAGCTTCCTGAGCATCGGATAACCCATCGTCGTCGCTGTCCTGCGTTTCATGGGACAGGACACCGGAAACCGGCGCGCCCGTCGCCGTCTCGGTCGAAGCCCAGGAAAGCGGGCGGTTTCCGGAAAGTCCCAGTCTCTTGGCGTAATCCGGGCCGAGCAGTCCATCGATGTCGCGCGCTTCCGGTGCACTGACGGCGACAGGCTGCCCGTAGCGGCTGAATCCGAAGCGCGCGATGGCGCCGATGCCTTCGCCTCCATCCGCGGCGACGTGCGTCTGAAGCATGAGCCTCAAGACCCGTCCGTCGCGCTTCCCGATCCATATCTCTCCGACCGGCTTCCCCCATCGGACGATTTCGGCCGTGAGAGAAAGGACGTCGGACGAGGACAGCGGCGCCGGCGAGCGCAGTTCGCGCAGCTTGAGGAGCAGCGCCGAGACCGCCTGCATGTCGGTCTCGATGAGGTAATGATAGCTGAGCTGCCCGTCGATCTTCTCAGGCGAAAGTTTCTTGTCCACCTTGAAGACGTCGACGGCGCCGAGCGCCTGTCGCATCGCTTGGAAGCCCGCGGCATCAAGCGGCCTCGCCGCGAGATCCGCCTGGGCGGGCGGGAACAGGCGCTCCACGAGCGGTCGATCGGTCTTGGCCCATGCGCCCACCAATTTCTCCGCGTCTCCGCCGACGCCTTCGGCAGCATCGAGGCGGAGGTAATGGACCCCGTCCTTGCGCCTTGCTTCCCCGGCCAGGCGCGCACGCCCTCCGGCAAGGCGCTGGACGAATTCAAAACGCGAAACGGACGCGGGCTTCAGCGGATCTTCACGGTCGAAATCGGTCGACATCGTGATATCGACTCCGGTCGCATCGACGAACGCGTCCGCCCCGACCCCTTTCGGGGCGCCAAGAAGGCTCGCGACCGTCTCCACGCGAAGGAACGTCTCCGACGCGAGCCTCGATTGCGCCCGGTGCACGACGGCTTGCGGGTCGCCTTCCCGCAACGCCAAGAGCGCCGCGAGGAATCCGGCGGCGAGGACGGCGGCGGCGATCGTCTTAGCTGTTCTCGTCATTGAGGTACGTTCGGCCTTTAAGCGCTGGCGGCAGGTTGTCCTGACCAGGCGCATTTTTGCCGTAGCCGAGATCCTTCATCAGCTTCGTCGGGGCGTTGCGGAGATGCATCGGAACGCCCTCATTCGGAAGGTCGCGGATGTCCGCCTGCACCGCCCGATATGCCGCATGCAACGCATCCGACTTCGGGGCGCGCGCAAGGTAAGCCACGGCCTGCGCCAAGATCACCCCGCATTCAGGCATGCCGATCCGACGGCATGCGTGATAGGCGCTCACGGCCTGGACGAGCCCTTGCGGGTCGGCCAAACCGACATCTTCCGAGGCAAAGCGCATGAGGCGCCTTGCGACGTACAGCGGATCCTCCCCGGCTTCGAGCATGCGTCCGAGCCAGTAGAGCGCCGCATCGGCGTCCGAAGCGCGCATCGATTTATGCAAGGCGGAAATGACGTTGTAATGCTCTTCCCCTTGCCGGTCGTAGGACAGTCGGTCTTTTTGGAGCGCCCTCGCGATCGCTTCCTTCTCCAAGTGTAGCACGCCCTGAGCGTCATGCGAGCCTCCCGCCAGCGCC
>ERZ650311.1040-NODE-1040-length-14808-cov-30.483902_pt1 | contig 14808 bp, 19 predicted proteins | sample MGYA00376247_ERZ650311 | MGnify/ENA primary metagenome ERZ650311 (study PRJEB26733, sample SAMN07839324) | wastewater metagenome | biome: small river; feature: stream; material: water | place: USA: North Carolina | collected 2016-07-28 ... | reverse complement strand
TTCCCTACACGTCGCTCTTCCGATCTGTGCGCGTTACCCGATCCTTTGCCCTCGCCGGAAGGACCCGCGCCCCCTCGCCGACCCCTCGTCGCCCGGTCCAGGCTCGTGCCATCCAGTCCGGAAACCTGGGGGCAACCGGGCTCCTGTCGCCGCTGTCGCCGCTGTCGCCACGTTTTTACATATCATTTTTTATACATGGCGCTGCGCGTGCATACTTTCTCAAAAACCACTAAAAATGGGGTAAAACTGGCAATAATCCAGGATGAGACGTTCTCGCACACAAAAAATGATATGTAAAAACGTGGCGACAGCGGCGACAGTTGGTCCTAACTTGCCCCATTGAAAGGGGTTGAAGGTGTCGCCGCTCTTTCATTTTGACTGGCGACAGGTGGCGACAGTGGCGACAGTTGGGGGCAAAAAAAAGCCCTTCGAAATCATACGGTTTCGAAGGGAGTGGCGACAGCGGCGACAAATCAAGGGGAGAGTGGCGACAGTCAGGGAGAGAAGGCGTCAAAATGATTCAGGTAATTTTGTAAAAGCTCTTTAATGGACAAGTGCATGTCAATGGTCAGACCTTTGTCTCGAATGGCTTCAGCCAGAACTGCTCGGCACGATTGCACTCCCAGATAGTAACGCTTTCCATAAACATTAAACGCATATGATTCGCCGTTTGACCAATGAAGCGAGTACCAGCCCAGCCATCCCTTTCCGTCCTCTTCCTCTCCCATTGGGCGGCATCTGTGGGGTTCAACTCTGGCCCAGTCTGCCAGCAATCTGGCTAACTCGCTCATAGTCATTGCTCCATTGGGTTACCATTGGTTCTCTTCATCCGCCTGATCACCAGCCAAAGCAGAAGCTGAGAGATGCAAGAAGCGCCCCCTGGTTGTTGGAGTGACCCGCTTCTCTTTTGTTTTGCGCTCATGGTCCTTTGACTGTAAGGCATTCAGCATGTCGAGCTGGTTGTATAAAGTGGGGGGAGAGATGGAGTTCAGCCCAGTCCTACCCAACTTGGAATAGATCAAGGCCAGGGTGATGTCCGGGGCAATGAAGATGGAACCGTCCGTGTCTTTCCACCCTATCAGTTTATTGCGGTCAATGCCGTCGTGTGGCTCGTCACCGATGGGCAGGAGCTGGGCCTGCTCGGTGGCGATAAGCTGGCGCAGGGTTGAGAGGAATCGCTGGGCTTCGAGGGATTCGGCAGTAGCCTGGGACAGATGCTTGGCAGCCAGGGAAAGCCCTTTCCGGAATCCATCTCGGTACTTTGACAGGATTGGAGCCAGGGCCGGGCAATACTCGGCAATCATCCAGGCCAGCTCATTCATGGCGAGATTGCCCGCCACTCGCAGGGGGTTGACCATATCGGCCCGGAGTGTAGTCAGGTGCTCGGCCCAGGCTGCCCGGCGTTCGGCCAGCCGCCGTCCATATTTGGTGGCGGTGGCCCGCCCGGTTTCGGATTCCAGCCAGTCGAGCCAGGCGTTGCCGACGGCACAAAGGTCAGGGGAAAGCTCCTGGGCCGTGGCGAGGGGGTGATTGACCTGGCGGCGGAGGTTGGGGAATTCGACCACCAGACAGCGGGCCAAGGTGGCCGGGTCGGAATCGGGGCAGTCCTCGCCGGTGCAGCAGGGCCAGGCGTGAATAGTGCGGGCCTCTTTGAGTTCGCTGTCCTTTTTGAGCCTGTCCTTTTCGCCCCCTTCGATGAGAGCGTGAATCAGCTTGACGAAATCATTTGGATCCCGGCTGGTGCCGGGCTTGTAGTTATCAATCAGAAAAGGCAGGTCAGCGCAGAACGTCGCATAGTGCATGAGCGCATTCTGGGTGGCTCCCTGTCCCCAGCGGATGAGGTTCTCGTCTTTGAAAAAGTCCGGCCCGTACAGACAGAGAGCCGTCTGCATGGTGCTGGTTTTAAGGGTCCCTGACCGACCGACGACAAAAAGGCAATATCGTTCGCCCCAGCCCGCGACACGGGCCAGGGGAGCCCCCAGGAGAAATGCCACAATCGGGCCGCAGAGTTCACCGCCACCCGATTCGAGGAGGCTGTTAAGGGCGGTTAAACCGTTGTCGAGGTCGAATTGACCGACTTTGTAAGGCAGTTTCTGTTTGAGTGCGAGCTTGACATCCTCCGGCTCGCGTCCGGGGATGAGGAAGGTATCACCGTCCCATCCGGTCCGCTCGAAGCGACGTACCCGACGCAAGTCGCCATTGGTGAGTTTATTGAGTGCCGGTCCGAGGTGGCGTTTCATCCCGGCATAGATGCCGTCGTAGGCACCGGCGGCAGCCAGCAGGGCAGAACAGAGGGTCCGCTCGTCGGCCAGGGCGCTGGCGGGCAAATCGGCAAACCAACTTCCCCCGCGTTTGCCCGTGCCGGCGACGCGATAGCTCCGGAGCCCGTTTTCGGTGGTGATTTCCTCCTCGATGTAACACGAGAAATCAGCCACCGGCTGACTGACAAACAGTTCATCCCCGGCGGGTGTGGTTCGTTTGGTCTGAAAGACGATTTGGCCGTCCTGGACGGTATAGGGGAAGGTATCATGGCCATCCTGTTTATCCTTGACGCCGGAAGGCTGGAGGAGCATGTCCAGGGCGCAGCGGAGCAGGTCATCGCGGTTTTTGCCGGAAGCGAAAAAGTCGTCCAGGCCCGTCTTGGTGCCCCCCTCGCCCGATGGTAGGTAGACAAACCGGACCAGCGCGCCACGGGATGAAAGAAAGTCCGCCAGCCGTCGCAGAGCCCCATAGACACTGCGCTTTTCCATCACGTCCGAATCAAACGCCAGATAGACCAGCCGTCCGTTGAGGGCCACCGTTTCCCATTCGGGGAAAGCGGTTTTGCCCCCGAATTCATTGGTGCCCCTGAACGCATTGACACCGAGCAGGCTGATGCAGCAGAGCCCTTGGGAAATGGCCGAATCGGCCTTGCGGCTGCCCTCGGTGATAAAGAGGGGAACGGAGGGAGCCCGCAGGGATTCTTTGGGGATGAAAGGATTGACATCCAGCATGAGCTGGCCGCCTGCCGGGGTTTCATATTTAACGGTTTTCCCCTGTTTGTCGGTGCGGGGCGAATCCGGCCTGGTTTGGTAGGTTTTTTGCCCGGTGGTGGAATGGATGGGAATCAGCAGAGCCGGAATGCTCTGCTGTCCTGAATTAAAGCCCAGCACCTGCAAATCTTTCTTTTTGGTCACACTGCGGTAACCACGGGCGGTGGCCACCTCCGGCTTGATGCCGCTGGCGGCGAGCAGTTGCTGGTGCTGGGGGAGCAGAAACGGACCGGCGCAATGCTCGCGGAAAAACGAGTCAAGCGCCGCCCGGGCCGCATCCAATCCGGTTTTATGGGAAGCGGCCTGCAAAAAGTCCTGCACCAGTTTGAGCCCGTGATGGGCGATTTCGTTGAGTGGTGCAAACTGAATGACCAGCTTGCACCAGTACGAAACCTCTTTATCAAGGTCGGCGGTTGTCATGGCGGCCTCTTATTTGATCCAGATCGAGTTTCGAGCACGAGTTCCTGGCCGGTTGGCCTTTGAAAGCAAAAGTTTGCGCTGTTTCTTTTTCTTGGACTTCAGCTTTGCTTTCATTTTCAGTCGGTGCGTTTTCAATTCGGAAATGAGTTCATCAGCCTCGCGGTCGAGGTGATCCCGTACTACAGATCGGACCAAAAAACCGGGCTTGTCGGATGGATACAAAATATCAAAGGGCAAAATCAGAGAATTGAAAGACATATAACTTCTCCGGTTAGTCTGTGAGGGTTCCAGGGAAATGAACCGAGATATGGTCTGAACAGGCAAAAAACAGGCTGATGCAGCCGAGTTGCAGACCCCAGACGCCCCCGACAAACAGAAAAGGGGTTCGCCAATCGTGAAAAACTAAAATGAAGCTCATACAGGCTGGACCTCCTTCAGATAGGTTTGGGCAATTTCATTTTTGAGCGACTCGGCATTGATCCGGGAAACAATGAATTCGATTTCTCGGAACCCGGCCAAGGACAGTTTTGGATTGATGGCCTCTCTGAGGTCTTCTTTCAAAAACCGCAATTGATTGATGGTATGTTCCAATGGCTGGGTCTGGTCCGGGTCATCGAAATCACAATCCCGCTGCTCGGAAAAAGTCAGCCGCAGTTCACGGAATTTTTCAAAAAGGGACGATGGAAGTTCAGTCTTGAACTTCAACACATGGGGGTGCGAGAGGATTTGGTCAATCAATTCAACATAACAATCACCGACAAAGCAGTTATGTTTGAAATTGGCATAGAGGAAATCAGAAACCACTTTGTGGGCATTTTCAGCCCTCCGGTTGCTGTCGAAAATCCTTGCATCCAGGATTGAAATAACCTTTGCGCCGGGCAGCATCTTTTGCCCTTCGCAATCAAGGCAAAGGTCCTCAGGCGCGAGCGAATTGCAAAAGCCGATCCCATCACATGATGGGCAGGTGTATTCGACGGTGACCGGTACCCTCAATTCATTGGTGAGCTTCAGGTCATCCAGCTCGGTTTCCAACTCTTCCACCTTCAATTCCAGGTTCCCCTGGTTGGTGTAGGTGGTGCGGGCGAAGTCTTCGAGCCATTCGATATAGGCTTCCCGGTTTTTCTCGGCCTGGTCGGGGATAGGGAGCAATTCGTCATAAATCCACTGGGGTACTATGTGGGCGAGGTCTTTCAAGCGGCGCAGACGTTCAACGTCCCGCTGGTATTCAGTGATGAGTTCCGCCTGGGCCTCGACCATGGCGTCGGGATCGAGCCAGGCTTTCCCCCAGCAGGTCTGGCAATCGGCATCATTAAAAGTCCCGCTGCCGAGGCAGGCAGGGCAGGCATAGTGTCCTTTTTTCGGGGTGACCGGTTGAGCGTGGGCCGGTTTTTGGATGGCGATTGGGTCGAAAGGCGGTCCCGGTTCCGGCTGAACGACTATCGAGGGCATGGTTGGTGGACGAACCGGATGATTCGTCACCCAGGTTTCCATTTCCGGGGCGAAATCCTCTCTCCGCACAACTCTTACATTATCAGTGAGGTACCATTTTTCATCACTCGTGAGGAGTCCGTCCCGTTCGACCTGACGACGGGGGGGCCAAAGCTCATAGGAGAGGTCACCATCGATTTTGCCCCGTGCCCGCTTTTCCTCCATGGTGATGATTTCCCGCAGTTGGCAGGAAAGCACCCGCTGGGGCGGCTTTATTTCAACGGAGGTGTCGGTCACCAGCCAGAATTTTTCATTCCACACAAACGGCAGCAACGTGCCCTTTTCCAAAAACCGTTGGCGGGACTCGAAGTGGCGGGCCTCTTCAACGAGTTTGGTATCAAACACAATCGGCGTTTTGGGTTTGACCGGGGCCACGGGTGCCTTGCCTTGGGCCATGCCTTGGGCCATGCCTTGGGTCATGGCTGGGGCGGCAGTACATTCGCCAGTTGACTGCTTAGTTTGAAATTCTTCCACCAGGTCGGCGGCGAGGGCCTCGGTATATTCTTCCAGCGTCTGGTTGTCTTCGATTTCATAGGACCAGATTGGTTCGGTGTGAGCCTCCGTGTTTGAAATCAGTCCGTATAGTTCAATTTCTCCAACCAGTTGAACTTTTTCTTTGAGTGGGAAAGGTTTGTACTTACAAACAATCTGGTGAGCGATACTGGCCGAGTCGCGGAGATGAATCGCCCAACACAAAGGAAGTCTCCAACTGGGGTGCAGCCCATCAAAAACAGAAGGTTCTACAACTGCCGGGGTTGGGGTGGGCGAGGCTGGCACCTCAGCTTCCATCCAGGGCGGAGGCGAGGGGATTGTCCCGGCAGGTTTCCCGATGCGACTGACATTCATCGAGGCGGTGGTGCCGTGTTTGGTGGTGTAATTTCGAGTTTCGGCAGGGGGCAGGGCAGGCAACCGGTTGGGCTTGGTGGCTTCCTGAGTGGGTCCGATAACCCCGTCACTGTCAGAACTGACAGTGACGGGGTTATCGGTTTTGGCATTTTTTACTGTCAATTTAGATAGTGAGACTTTTACTTGGGATTCAACTTCCCTGCGGATATCCCCAACCAATTCTCTGGAAACCCTGCAATGGTCAGCAATTTTGCGATCACTCCAGGATTTCCACTCGTCATCCTGAAGCATGGTCAGGACGGCTTTCCGCTTGTCGGCATTGGTGCGGCGGAGGCCGTGTTCGGCATTGACGCCGAGGGAAAAGAGTTGGGCTTCGCGGCGGGTGCCTTCATAAATCCAGCATGGGACTTCTTTGAGTTCCGCCTTGCGATGGGCGTGATAGCGGTGGAATCCGTCCGCGAGCCAGTAGGCAGTGCCGTCAAAGAAAACATCAACATCGGGCAAGAAGGCCGATTTGAGAATCTCGGCATAGTCTGCCACCACGTCGAGGTTGATTTCAGTGCGGGGCTGGGTGCCGCCGTCAATGCGGATTTGGTCAATGGGGATGTGTTTGTGCATATTTGTTTTCCCTTTCAAAAAATCGTGCGATACAGCGGGCCACAAACTCCGCAACCTGCGGCACCACGGCATTGCCTAACCCTCGATTGCGGTTGCGCCCTTGGGGAATCCCATCATAGCTTCGACAAATTCGGGGTGTGGGTAGCAAGTTCCAAAATCCACCCCTTCCGAGATCAAAAGGAAGTGCTTCAAATGGGTCATTCGACTGCTTGTTTTCCGGCAGCCCGAAGACGCTCCGACCGCATCCGATTTTGTTGGGGTAGGCAACAAGGAAAGTCCTTTCCCTGAGATGCGGGGCACCAAACGCGGCTGCCTGTATAGGTTGCCATTCCGCATCGAACCCGAGAGCGGCCAAGTCAGACAGGATTTCACAAAATCGCCATCCTCCGTCCACGGTAAGCAAACCTGTTGTGTTCTCAAAACAAACGAATTCCGGTCGAACCAGGCAAATGGCTCGGGCAAACTCCGGCCACAGCCAGCGTTCATCAGCCCCCCCCTGCCGGCGACCGGCGATTGAAACCGGCTGACATGGGAAACCGCCGATGAGCCCCTGAACCTGCTGCACTTGGGTGAAATCAACTGTGGTGACATCTCCGTAAATCTCCGTGTGTGGCCAGTGTTTGCGCAGGATTTTCTGACAAAAGGCATCCTTTTCGACCTGCCAGAGGATTTCGAACCCAGCCCGCTCGAAACCCAAATCCAGCCCGCCGATTCCTGAAAAAAGAGAGCCGAGTTTCATGGGTTCACCTTTGCCAGAAACTTCAAAGGGAACCAGGCGTTTTTCCCTGAATCCAATTCAACTCTGGCTCCAGGGCTGAAAGCAGTTCCAAAGCCTCCGTCGCTGAAGATTTGCAAAATCCCGGTTGCTCCATATCTCCAGTACAAAACCTTTTCGCCTACTGTAAGCGTTTCCTGGCCATCTCTTTGAATCGAGTACATCTCTTCCAAAATGTCCCTTGGGTACTGGTCGTGAATGCCAAACAGACAGAAGAACAACTCGTTCAGCCAATCGCTTCGACCGTCTTCAACCGGCACGCTTTGAACAATGTATTTGTTTTGGATTTCCGGCCCCCCAAGTTCCCACCATTCCCGGACGGAATACCGCGCAGAAAGCTCAGAGTTCTTTTTCCATCCGTTCCGGCATAGCCAAATTTTGACCGAGCGGGCTTCCAGGCTGGCGAGGCGGGCATAGTCCTGGCTGGAGAAAACTTTACTTGTGTACGGCATTTGGCACCTCGTCCCATGTTTCGCCGTCCAGGATGCGACCGGTGTTCTTTTTCCCGACTTTTACCAATTGGAATTCATAGTTTCCCAACAACCCGCCAATTCCACTGAACAAAGATCCGACTCTCATAATGCTTCCTTTCCTATCGGTATTTGGCGGCGGTAATAAGGTCGCTGGCTCGGCCCTTGGTGAGGGTGGCCACATCGAAGCTGGCCCCCATGGCTTTGAGCTTTTTGATTTGCTGCTCGGTGGCGGGGTCCCGTCGCCAGCGGGCTCCGGGCTGGATGAGAGCGTCCGCCCCGGTGTCTTTGGCGATTTTGCGGCCCTCGGTTTCGGCCACGCCAAAGGCATAGGACTGGTCGAGGCCATCGCCCAGGATCCGGGGTGGCCCGTCACCGGAGAGGAGCACGCGCCAGGTGTTGGTGTGGGTGCGTTCGACCCGAATCACGGCTTTGCCCAGGGAGAGGATAAAGAGTCCGGCATGCGAGCGGACCCAGGCCAGTTTCTGCATGGCGTCCACGGGTTTGGTGGCTCCCTGGTAAAGTTTGAGGTTGCCCTGGTCGGGCAGCCCTTGCAGTCGCTCTTTCTCGGCTTCCTTGGCCACCAGCGCCGCCGAGACGGATTTGCTTTTAAGTTCGGCTTTGTGCAGGCCAAAGAGGTCGGCCACACTGCACAGCGAATGCTTGGCGGAAACCCCCACCACATCGAGCACCAGACAGTTTGTTTTGCCGGGGTAGGGCCGCAGTCCCCGGCCCACAATCTGGGTGTAAAGCGAGCGTGACTGGGTGGGGCGGGCCATGAGGACGCAGGAAATCGAGGGCTCGTCAAACCCTTCGGTGGCAATCTGGCAGTTTGTCAAAAGCTGGATTTCATCATCGGCGTATTCCCGCAGGATTCGCCGCCGTTTGTCGTGATCCATCGCGCCGTCAATCGCCGCCGCCCGGATGCCCTCGCTTTGGGCATATTCGGCCAGTTCGTGAGCCAGGGCGACGGAGGGCAGGAAAGCGATTGTTTTCCGGTCCCGGCCATGCTGCCGCCAGCCCCGGAAAATCAGCGGGATGACATCGGCCTCGGCCATTTTGGCGGCGAGGTCGGTTTCACGGAAATCACCTTTGGCCCGTTTGACGGTATCCAGGTCGAGGTCCTTGCAATTGATTTGAAGGGTTACCACATCACAAAGCCCGTCGGGGCGAACGTGCGGCATGAAATCGGCAATCTGACGGGAGTAGACAATTTCCTCGAAGACCGAATCGAGGGCAACTCCGTCAGTGCGGTCCGGGGTGGCGGTGACTCCCAGGGTCAAAGGAGCCTGCGGTCCAAATGCGCCGAGGCCCGCCAGAATCGCCCGGTAGCTGTCGGCGGTGGCGTGGTGGGCCTCGTCAATCACAATGGTTTCAATGTTCCGAGCTTGCAGCGGGGCCAACCGGTCCGGACGGCAAATGGTTTGGACCGAGGCCACCACAATCTGGCGGTCCCATTCGTTGCGCTCGGCAGCAACGACGCCAATTTCGGCACTGGGCAACACCATTTTGATTTTGGCGGCAGCCTGCTGAATCAGTTCATCCCGATGGGCGAGAACCAGCGTCCGTCCGGCTTTCCGGGCCAGCAGGCAGGCGAACAGAACGGTTTTCCCGGTGCCGGTGGGGAGCACCACCAGCACCCGCCGCCGCCCCCGTTTATAGGCGGAAGCGACGGCATCAATTCCGGCCACCTGATAATCACGAGGGGTGATTTTTATTTCCGGTTTGTGCATGGCCCGGCTCTCCTAAAACGGGATTTCGATTTTGTCGTTGAGGTAGTCGCCAAACTCGACCAGTTGGCGAGGGTATAAGGTGGAAAGATTTTCAAACCGGGTCCGGTCCTCGGCGGAAATGGCGGCGGGTCCGAGGCTGGATTCGACCGAGTTGAAAAAGACCTTGACCTTGGCCTCCGCCCGTGCGCGCAAAATGATGATGGTGGATTTCCATTTGTCCTCGTCCCAGGTTTCGATTTTCTGGAAGAGATTCGGGGGGTTGTCCTCCCATTTTTTGAGTGCGTTGAACAGTTCCCGGCACTGTGTTTTTTGCACCATGAAGGCTTCCGGGTCAGCTTTCGCGGTTTGGGTCTGGGGCTGAACCTGGGTCGGGCTCTCGTCAAGGCTGGGTTGCCGCAGGCTTTGCCCGGCAGGGGAGCCCGGTTTCCAGTCAGCCGGGTCAGGCGGAGCCGGTGGCGGTTCGGATTTGAAATTCCGGTCAACGGGTGTCAGAGGCTGGGGTTCCCGTGCTGGTCGGGGATTGATTTGAACCGGTGCCTGGTGGTCCTGGGTGGCGGTAATGGTGCGGATGGTCCGGCTGAAAGCCTGCATTTCCGGCAGGAGCTGCGGCGGGACCGGCTCGACCATGCGGAACGTGACCAGATTGAATTTGCGCCCGGTCCTGCCGGTGTCCTGGGTCACCCGCAGGGCGGTGATGGCTCCGTAAAAAGGGATCCGCTTGGAAGTCAGCCCCGTCAGGTATTTCTCGAAAGCGTTAATGGAAGTGGGCGGCAGGTCAATCACGGTCGGCAGCACATCGCCGGGCTGAACCAGATAGAGCAGTCGGCGCTCGGAGCAGGGCTTGCCGCTCCCATTCGCCCCCCATTGGTTTTTGGGACATTCGAAGCAGTTTCCCCCAGGGCTGCCAAAACCGATTTGACCGTCGGGCGAAGAGCAGTCCGGAGCGGAATCGGTGGTGTCAGGGTCAATCCAGTAGCGGCGGGCCATTTGTTTCCAGACGAGAATTCCGACCAGTTCGTCCAGGACCTGGGTGCCGGAAACGGATTCAACCTGCCAGCGGGGCGAGTCCCGTGGGACTTTGACGCGATCAAGGTTGTTTGGATTGATGCCGGTTTCGCCAAAGTTTTCATGCATGGCGAGCTGGGCGGCATTGAGGTCGGCAAGCAGGGCAAAGTTTTCTACGTTGTATTTGACGAGTTCAGTGGACATACGTTTTCGGTGCTCCGGTATTGGGTTTGAGGTTCAGAGTTCACAGTTCAGGGTTCAAAGTTCAGGATTCAGGGCAGGAGTTTTCGTTTGAGCCAGAGCAGAATCTGCTGGCGCTCGTAATTCTTTTCCTTTTCAGCCCAGGCCATTTCGGTCTCGATCAGGACCAGCACCCGTTGCCGTTCCTCGCGTTGGCCTCGGAGGTGGGCTTTGTCGGAGATTTCGGGCAGTTGGTACCGTTCCTGGGGGATCACGGGCCGGGCTTTTTTCTGGTAGGGTTTTCGTTTGGCTGGAGTGGTCATAATGGACTCCTGGGGCTGAACCGGTTGGCGTTCAGCCAGAATCTGGCGACAGAGTTCGCGGGTGGTCATCGGTGTGGGTCCTTTCGAGTCAAAGGGTTTCCCTGGATTAGGCGAGTTTGCGTTCGTTTCTGCGGATCAGTTCGTCGAGGTGTTTGCGGGCATAGTGGACGGAATCCCCGATTCGGAAAAATCCCAGTTGCCCGCTATTGCGGAGCTTGCGGAGCGTCTGGCGGGAGATGCCGGTCAATTTGACAAATTCGGCTTCCGTCCAGATTTCCTTTTCGTTCAAAGGGGTCTTTGTGGTTGCGTTTGCGGTCATAATCACTCCCGATCAAAAAGTGCATCGAGTGTTGGAAAATCTACTTGAGGTCCTGAGCCGTCATTTCGAACCGGAAGCGGCGGGAGTGCCTCCCGTTTTGGTACCTGTTCGATTTCGCCGATTTCAACCAGGGCATTTTTAGCCAGGGAATGGGCCTTGGTGCCAATGGGGGTTTCCTCGAAAATCCGCTCCAGCGCCACCCGGGCCACCGCCAGTTTGAGACCGGGTTGAAAAAGGTCCTCGCTCATGGCCGGTTCTCCCGGTTGAAATCGGCGAGCAGTTTGAGTTCGCGGGGCACCCAGCCCGCGACACAGCCAATCATGAAAAATCCAAAAACCTGTAGTTCATCCATTGGATACCATCCTTGGTCTGGTTTCCCGTTCGATTTGGGCTTGAATCCGGTCGGCCTCGGACTGGTGGGCGGCAGCGGCTTCAAGGTGTTCGCGGAGTTGCTCCCGCAAGGAAGCGCCGGAAATGCTGGCGGCCATGGCTTCGGCGTGCTGAGTCACACAGTCGGTTAAACTTTCACTGGCCGAGAGCGGGCGGGCGTCTTCGTGCCGGTCGGCAAAAATCTGGTCAATTCGGCTTTTGAGGGTTTCGACCTGGTGGGGGTCCACTTCGGCGAGGGCCTGGACGGTGCCCTGTAGGATGTCGAGAAAACTCTGCTCGATCCCAGCCGTCTGGCGGCTGATGCGGGCCGGGTCCAACCCCGTCCGGCGGGCCATGGTGCTCTTGGCTTTGGCGTGACCAAGGACCGAAGAGAGCACCAGCACGTTTTTAATATCAAGAATCGGCATAAAATTGACTTTTCAGCGCGGAAAATCGGCGTATATTCGGCGGCGTTCAAAGAAGGTAAACGGCTTCGGAACAGGGATTCCGAAGCCGCCAACGTTAGGTAACACTAAAAAATTGTCCACAAAGAACTTACGACCACTGGACTACAGGGGCGTTTGAGGGCGCGCGCGTTCACTCCCAAAATCTTTCCGGCCAGGGCAGGAACGGCTGCTCGAAGTGGCCGTGGCCGGAAGTCCCCGAAGGGAAAGTCAAAAAGGGGACCGAGGTATCGGAAGGAGGGTTATTTCTCGGAAGCCGGAGTCACCTTTGCAGATGGACTCTCCTGACGGCTCGCGCTGGTCCTGCCGGTCCGTGCGGTCCGGGGGATTGGCTGGGGATTCCAAAGGCGGTACCGGTGCCATTGGTTTGGTTGCCCAGTCAATCCCCCGCAGCGCACGGGTTTATGTCAAAGGTCAAGAGTGAATCGGACCGGTTCGTTTAACTCTTCAAATTAAGTGGCCGGTCCGTCACGGATTGCATTTTTTGATGGATTGGGAACCGGGGGAATCCCCGGCTCTCAACCCCACCAATGGACAAACCTTTTAGGCTTGGGTTTGACCGTTAAGCCCGTAAAATTAACCGGTGCCTTCGTCTCGGTGCCGACTTCAAGATTTATCAGGAAGCCGGTCTTTTATGCCCGTGGGTCCTTCTTTTTTCCCGGCCTATGTAACCTGCACTGCGCAGGCTCCAAGCCGGTGGTTGCTGTGGTGGTTGGGATAAGGTGACCGTGTGGTCTGGGGAAAACTCGGCGGCCAGTATGTCGATAACCATAGGACTGGCTGCCTTCCACGTGGTCCGAGACTCTCCGAGTCTTCCCCACAACACACGGGTTTCATGTCAAAGGTCAATTGAGCCAATATTTGATTAGGGCAAAGACCAAGAGAGCCAGCGTTAAAAGCCATGCCAGAAAATCAGCGACCTTGGTAATACCGTCCCAATCGAAGGTGTCTCTTTTTGGTTCGGTTCGGGCCGCATAGCTCGCCATGACCCGTTCCCGCAGCCGTGCCGGAGGTCTGCCGTTTTTCGAATTGGGGTTGTCGTAGAGTTCAGCCATATCCACCTGAAAAAAGACCCACGCGGCCCCCTATGACCGCGTGGGGAGGAATGCACCTATGCAGAGAGAGATGGTGTTTCCGGGAAAACCTGCTCGACGGGCATTTCCAGGGCCTGGGCAATCGCCTGCCGGATTTTGGGGTTTTTGCGGACCCCGTAGACGACCTGGCAAAGGGAGACTTTCGAGACCCCGATATGGGCTGCGAAATCAACCAGTCTCCCGAATCGCTTTTTGAGTTGATAGTTGATGTCGAGAGGTTCCATGATGTAACCTGCTAACTTGTTAATAAGACGGCTCTCTGTTTATTCCCTTTGGAGTCCGAAGTGTTATGAGTGAAGACAAAACCGAACGCAGGGTTTTTACTCTGGGCGAATTAAGACGAGAACTTGCGGTTTACAAAGACGACCCCGACAGTACGGAAGTCACGTTTAGCGGGGTGCTGACCTTTGGCCGGATCAAGACCCGTGGCCCGAATCGGATTGATTTTGAGTTTCATGAGCTGATTTATCGGGATTCGGATGGGAAGCTGAGGCTTCAGAGCAACGAGTGAAGGGGTCTTCCCCAGCCAAAGTTCCATGAATCGTTGTCAGTGCCTTTTCCATGGACTGATGGGAATAGGAAGCATCAATCCGCCCGTCAATAAAGCTCCGAATCTTGATTCCGTCCTCGCCGTGTTTGACAGAGGCAACCACGATAATGTCGCCATCCAAGGCAACGGAGGTTCCAGGTTCGCGGACATAAAGCAACATATCTTTATCTGCCTCCATGACAGGTAACCGGTCGGGAGTTGTAAGTTCCGGGCATAGCTGCGCCCTTTGCAAAAAAACGAGGTAACGGATTAACCGAAGGAAAAACTAGACCATTGGTCGAACAAGGTCAAGAGAAAAAATAGACCTATGGTAGAAAATCTTAAAATTGATTTGGTCGGAATATGGGAGCGCATCCAAATTGCGTTCAAAACGAAAAATGGCGCAAAGATCGCCCGACAGGTAAACCTTCACCCAACGGCGGTTTACAAATGGCGGGACGGTAAAAATCCGCCGAGTCATGAGACTCTACTCAAGATTTCGGAAGTGACGGGATGCTCGCTTGATTGGTTGCTGACCGGGCAGGGCGGGCAATTCAGAGTTGTAGGGGAGATGGGAACGAATGAACCGCTCTTCCAAACCTCTGTAAATCTATGCAGAGGCTGTCTGGATGGCCAGACTCCTGGATTCCGGGCTGTCATGCCCGTCATTGAATTTCTTGGCGGTTGGTATCCAGGCTTGCGCCTCCCACCCGTCGCCGATCCCCGGCGTTTCATCAACGCCTAGACCGGTGAACCTCCAAGCTCGCCGAAGCGCAACCGCTCTTCGACGGCCCGAGCAGGGCAACTGAAGTTTGTCGTGCGTCCGCTCCAGACCGTGCCGAGCGGCGTTTTCGTCTCGCAGATGAATGGTGGTGCAGGATGGGCATTGCCAGACGCGAATCTCCGGCGACAGGCCGTCACCGACCACAAAGCCGCACTCAAAGCAGGTTCTGGTTGAGCCTCGTTCCGAGTACTCGACAGACCGCTTGCCGGAACGCTGGGCAACCCACGCCAGCACCTCTTTGAACCGTCCAATCAAGGATTGATTGTTCATCGCCCGCCGCATGCCGGTGGTCAACCCACCGCCGTGAGAGATCGGAAGAGCGTCGTGTAGGGAAAGAGTGTCTTCGCCTGTGTAGATCT
>ERZ650311.1039-NODE-1039-length-14814-cov-28.897419_pt1 | contig 14814 bp, 18 predicted proteins | sample MGYA00376247_ERZ650311 | MGnify/ENA primary metagenome ERZ650311 (study PRJEB26733, sample SAMN07839324) | wastewater metagenome | biome: small river; feature: stream; material: water | place: USA: North Carolina | collected 2016-07-28 ... | reverse complement strand
GCGTGAGTTCGAGAAGGTCGTCGCGGTCAGCCTGCGACAGCTTTCCACGGATGAAATACTCAACGGCCTTCACGTCGTGCTTGGTCGTAGCTTCGGTGCGGGCCAGGGTCTCGACGTCGGCATCCGAGAAGTTTGTAACGATCGCGCGAAGGGCCTCGATTTCGGGCTGCAGAATCGGCTTGCCGGTCTGGAGCAAATCGCGGTTAGCCAGGTGAATCAGCCACTCGATTTCTACTTTGATACGTGCACGGTTCAGTCCGGCCTCGCTGAGGTGGTCGCCGAGTTCGGACACGGCGGCGCGATAGCGTCCATCAAGCGGCGAAATGGGTTGCACGGAAAGTTTGCTCACAAGTCCATATTGCCAGACGGGCGGTAGTGCGGGTTTGGGTGGTGGCAGTTATCCACCGATTTCGGTTTTGCTCACCAACGCGGATGCTGCGCACGAGATTCTCGTTGCATGCAAAGTTTGATGTTCGCTCTAGACGACTTGAGGTTGCTCGCACAGACCGCGGCCCCCGACCCGGCACTTTGGAGCGGCGACGCCGCCCGCGCCTATGCCGCGCAGGTCGAACAGTTGGTCGGTGACCTTGCTGCGTTGCAAATTCAGATTGCACACCTGCCGTCATTTCGTCTCGACTTTGTGGGTGCGGGTGCGGGTGCGGGTGTGCTCGGGGCCGGCGCATGACGCTCGTGAGTTACGGCGGCGACCCGAGGGTGGTCGCTTCGCGTGCCGAGATCGAGCGCGCACGTTCGGTGTTGCAGATGGTGCAGCAACGCTTGACCGGCGAACTAGAACTACAAGATTTTCTGGTCGACCCTCTTCAGCGAGCTGCGCTCGCGATGCACACCCCAGGGTTGCTTTGGCGGATCGAGCGGATCCAGTGGGCGTGCTCGGCAGCCGCCGACTCTTACCTTTCGACCGAGGCACGAATCACAAACCGCATCCACTGGGTGACCGAGCAACTTGCGCAGCACCCATTGTTGCTGGGCTTGTTGCCGCCGGTCGTGCGCTCGCGCATCCCAGCGGTTTTGATTGCTTCGGTTGTGGCCGGTTCGTTTTTCAACGGAAAGGTCGCCAGGGTGCTCGCACGCGAAACGGTCGATGTCTACCCCGCGCTGGTTGGCTTTCGAGCGAGCGACGGCGACTCGGGTCGCGCTGGCGCAGCCAAGCTGATGCAGCAGGTTGGTCCACTGGCAGTGCTCGGGGCTCAAAACGCTCAAGTGCAGTCGGTGGGGGCGTGGGGCATGCGTTCGGCTCCGGCTGGCATCGGCGAGATCGCCGCTCGAGTGGCTCAGACCCACACCACCGAGCGACCGCAGGTGACCATAGAGCGTTACAGCGACGGCAAGCGAACGCTGCTCATGGTTTATGTGCCCGGGATGCGCAGCCTCAACCCGCTCGACCAAAGCGACCCGTTCGGGGTCGCCGGCAGCGTGCACGAACTGGCCGACGCGAAACACGCGTCTTGTCAGCTCGCCGTCGAGAACGCGCTCGAGAAAGCCGGGGTGCGACCGAGCGACCAAATCGTTGTGGCCGGATACTCGCAGGGCGGAATGGTGGCGGCCGAGCTTGCCGCAAGTCGACCCGATCAAGTTGTTGGTGTCGTCACTCTCGGGTCGCCGATTGCTCAGGTCGAGCTGCCTGCCGACATACCGGTGCTAGCAATCGAACACAGCAATGATGTGGTGCCAGCGCTGTCGGGCAAGGTGAATCCGCTGACCGAAAACCTAGTCACCGTGGCGAGAGAGATTCCATCACCGCACGGCTCGGACGCGCTCGCAGCACACGACCTCCAGGCCTATGAGCGCACGGCTCAACTGGTCGACAGCGATGGTTCGACGGGAATCACAAGAATTCGCGGGTTGCTGATGTCGAGATTCGAGGGGCTGCGCCTCGTCGAGACGCAAACCTTCGACTATGAGAAGTGAGGCCTAGAGAATGCGCAGAGCTTTGAAGATCGCGCGGGCGAAAAACGCTGCGACGCTCATGATCAATGCACCCAGGATGGCCCAGCCAAGCGACTCCACGTTCAAGCCCTCGGTGGTGAAGCCATCGATGCTGAACACGTTTCCGCCGATCAACTGGCTCAACCATGCAACAAAGAGCAACAGTGCACCGTTGATGACGAGCGAGATCAGACCGAAAGTCAAGATGTATAGCGGTAGTGCGAGCACCTTGACAACCGGGGCGATCAGCGAGTTCACCAGCCCGAAAATCAAGCCAACCAGCAGGAATGACAAGATTTGGCTCCAGATGTCGCTGCCGCCATAAGGGGTCAGGTGAATTGCTGGAACCAGCAGGGTCACGGCCCAAAGGCCGAGGGCGTTAATAACTGTGCCGACTAGAAATCGTTTCATGAAACGATTCTCGCACCCAGCGACTAAATTGAACACGTGACTCCCGAAGACTCCCGCAACGTGCCGATGGTGCAACTGCTGTCGCCCGACGGCGAATACGGGGTCGCGAAGCAGTGGTCCGAATACGCGCAATACATCGACAAGCTAACCGAGGCCGACTTCCTCAAGTTCTATCGCGACATGGCGCGCATGCGTCGTTTCGACAAAGAAGCCGAGGCACTTCAGCGTCAGGGGCAACTCGGCTTGTGGATCCCCGCCGTCGGCCAAGAGGCAGCGCAAATCGGTTCGGGTTATGGAGTCGGGCACAACGACCACATCTTTCCGTCTTATCGCGAGCACGGCGTAGCCATCACCCACGGAATCGACCTGATGTCGATTCTCAAGATGCTTCGCGGTGTCAACCACGGAGGCTGGAACCCAGAGGAAACGCGCTTTCACCTCTATGCCATCGTGCTTGGCAGCCAGGTGCTGCACGCCACGGGCTATGCCATGGGCGTCAAGATGGACGGCAAGGTCGGCAACGGCGACATCGAGAACGACCTTGCAGTGATCTCATACTTCGGCGACGGAGCAACCGCAGAGGGTGACATCAGCGAGTCTTTCCTGTTCGCTGCCATCAACCACTCTCCAATCGTCTTCTTCTGCCAAAACAACCAGTGGGCAATCTCGTCGCCGGTGACCAGTCAGACCAAGGTTCCGCTTTACCAGCGCGGTGCGGGATTCGGTGTGCCGGGCATCCGCATCGACGGAAACGACATTCTTGCCTCATACGCCGTTACCGCTAAACACATGGACGAGGCGCGCGAAGGTGCCGGGCCATTCCTGATCGAGGCGCTCACCTACCGCATGGGTGCACACACGACATCGGATGACCCGACCAAATACCGCGAAGCCGCCGAGGTCGAATATTGGAAGGCGCGCGACCCACTGCTGCGCTTCGAAACCTTCCTGCGTCGCCAGGGAATCACCCAAGACTTCTTTGACGAGGTTGCCGAGGCCGGCGAAAAGCTCTCGACCGAGATTCGCGAAGCCACCTTCGCCCTGCCACCACCGCCGGTCGAGCACATGTTCAAATACGTCTACAGCGAGCCGCATCCTCTGATTGAAGAGCAGCTCGAATGGTTGCACAAATATGAAGCCGGCTTTGGAGAGGCGGCCCACGAATGAGCAACTTCGTAGAGCTGTCAATCGCCAAGGCCATCAACGCCGGGCTTCGCAAGTGCATGCAAGAAAACCCAAAGGTCTTGATGTTCGGTGAAGACGTCGCGCAACTCGGTGGCGTGTTCCGCGTGACCGAGGGTTTGCACGCAGAGTTCGGCGACAAGCAAATCTTCAACTCGCCAATCGCCGAGTCTGGCATTGTCGGAACCGCTATCGGCTTGGCCATGCGCGGCTATCGCCCGGTCGCCGAGATTCAGTTCGACGGCTTCATCTTTCCGGCCTTCGACCAGATCGTGACCCAACTAGCCAAACTACAAAACCGTTCCGAGGGTTACACCACCATGCCGGTGGTAATCCGAGTGCCTTACGGCGGCGGCATTGGCGCTGTCGAACACCACAGCGAAAGCCCAGAAGCCTACTTCGCACACACCGCCGGCTTGCGCGTGATCAGCCCGAGCAACCCGAACGATGCCTACTGGATGATCCAGCAGGCTATCGCCTCGAGCGACCCAGTGATGTTCTTCGAACCAAAGCGCCGTTATTGGCAAAAGGGTCCGGTCAACTTGGATGAGCCACCGATGGGTCCTTACCAGGCGCGAGTCTTGCGTGAGGGCACGCACGTCACGCTGGCCACCTATGGTCCGATGGTCGCCGTCGCTCTGCAAGCAGCCGAGATCGCCGCATCCGAGGGAACCAACATCGAGGTAATTGACCTGCGTTCGATTTCACCGATCGACTTCGGCACCATCGTCAACTCGGTCAAGAAGACCGGTCGCCTGATTGTGGCGCACGAAGACAGCACCTTCGTTTCGGTAAGCAGTGAGGTTGCCGCTCGAGTTGCCGAAGAGGCTTTCTATCACCTCGAGGCTCCCGTGCTTCGGGTTGGTGGTTTTGACGTTCCATACCCCGCAGCCAAGCTTGAAGAAGTATTCTTGCCTGACGCAGACCGCATTCTCGAAGCGGTCGACCGATCGATGGCTTATTAGGAGGTTGACGTGACGACTGTTGCTTATTTCAACCTGCCAGACGTTGGTGAAGGTCTAACCGAAGCCGAAATCGTTTCGTGGAAGGTCAAGGCCGGCGACACCGTCACCGTCAACCAGGTGATTGTTGAGATCGAAACCGCCAAGTCGCTGGTCGAACTTCCTTGCCCTTTCGCGGGTGTGGTCAGCGAACTTATGGCTAAAGAGGGTGACACCGTCGAGGTGGGCAACCCGATCATCTCGGTCACCGTTCCAGATGGCTCAACGAGTGCAGCCGTCACCACCTCGATTCCGGTCATCGCCGAAAACGCAGCAAGCGCGCACCAAGCCGTCGCGGATGCAGCAGCCTCGGTCTCGGCCGAAGAACGCTCCCCAACTCTCGTCGGCTATGGGGTTTCGCACTCGGTCGGCAATTCGCGCCGTCGTCGCCCAGGGGCCGTGAACCCGCCGGTCGCACCTGGTGCGAGCATCGCTGTTTCGACTTCTCCCGCGGCACCTGCGGCAACAGCAATTCCGCTGGCAGCCGAGAACCTGGCAACCGGTGCGATTCAACTGCCTAACATCGCCGACGGCGTTCTTGCCAAGCCTCCGGTTCGCAAACTCGCTCGAGACCTCGGCGTTGACTTAGCAGGTGTGGTCGGCAGCGGCCTCAATGGCGAGATCACTCGCGAAGACGTGGTCGGCGGCGCACAGCAGGCTTCGGTGTTCAGAAACCTGAGCACGCCGGCCCCGAAGTCGGAGCGCGAGGAGCGCATCCCAGTAAAGGGTGTGCGCAAGGCGATTGCCAACGCGATGGTTTCGAGCGCATTCAGCGCGCCGCACGTGAGTATCTTCGTGGATGTTGACGCGACCCGCACGATGGAATATGTCAAGCGACTCAAGGCCAGCACCGACTTCGCCGGTGTGAAGGTAACTCCACTCTTGATCATGGCGAAGGCGATGATTTGGGCGGTGCGCCGCAACCCGATGGTGAACTCGACCTTCACCGAAGAAGAGATCATCGTTCACAACTTCGTCAACTTCGGCATCGCCGCCGCGACTCCACGCGGACTGATTGTTCCGAACATCAAGGATGCCGACCAGATGTCGATGCTAGAACTGGCCAAGGCGATCGAACAGCTCGCCGCGACCGCTCGCGAGGGCAAGACAACTCCTGCCGACATGAAGGACGGCACTATCACGATCACCAACATCGGTGTGTTCGGTGTGGACACCGGTACCCCGATCTTGAATCCTGGTGAGGTGGCAATCGTCGCTCTCGGTTCGATTCGTCCGAAGCCGTGGGTGGTCAACAACGAGATTCAGGTTCGTCAGGTCACCACGATCGGCGCCACCTTCGACCACCGGGTTGTCGATGGAGACGTGGCATCACGCTTCGTGCAAGACGTCGCCTCGGTGATCGAAGAGCCGGCACTGCTGCTCGACTAAACTCGGCAGAACTAAGAGGGGGAAACGCAAATGACAGATTCGAAGACTGCTAAGCCGCTAAATACGCTGCTATTGGTTTCGGCCGCACTCTCGATAGTCGGCGGGCTGTTGTCGCTTTCGCTTTTGCAGATGCTCCAGACCATGGTCACCTGGGCCCAAGATCCCTCAAACCCAGCACCTTGGATAACGGCCTACTACATCGCATCCTCGGTTGTAACGCCAATTTTGGCAATCAGCGCCGGTGTGTTCGCGTTGATCAAACGTGATGCCAAGAGGTTCATGTGGCTTGTGGTTGCGACCTGGGTGTTCTTCAACCTGCTCGACCTGGTTTTCCAATTCGTTTGGCTGATGTCGCAAGGTGACTTGTTGTCATTCTCGCCAGACACGATTCTTGGCATCTTGCTTCCTGTGCTCAACACCGGCGAGCTCTATGCCTTTGCGAGCCTGATCTTCTTGCTCAACCCGATCTTGGCCATTTTTGCTGTGTATGCCGAGCGCAACTCGGCCGCACAAAACCTTGCAACACCATCCGCGTTTCAAACCTCAACCGAAGGAGAACAACCAGTGTCAAACCAGCAACCAACCGGATACGACCCACAGACCGGTGCACCAATCTATGGCCAGGGCCAGCCAGTCGGCTATGACCCCCAGACGGGTGCTCCGATTTATGCGCAGGCGCAGCCAGGTCAGCCACAGACGTGGCCGAAGCCAGAGAGTCAGCTTCCACTTGTCTCACTCATCCTTGCCTTCTTCTTTCCCATCGCGGGCATCGTCGTCGGCCACATCGCGCTCGGCCAGATGAGGCGCAACGAGATTCCGTCGACAAACGAGGGCATGGCCAAAGCGGGGCTCATCTTGAGTTACGTCTTCACCGCGCTCACCGTGATTGTGGTCGTTGCCTACATCGCGATCTTCGCCTCGATCATGGGTGGCGGTTACTACTACTAGGTCGCGCCTTAAGCAGCGGCGGCGCATCCTCGAGTTTTCGGCCAGCCGCCCGGCGCACCCAACTTATTGACAACGATTATCAATAAGACTTAGGCTTGCCACATGAGCAAGTCGCGTTTGGCCCGAGCTGCCGCCAGCATCCTGGTTGCAACCCTCGCTGTGTTTGGCCTGACCGCGTGTGCCGAACAGCCGCGCTGGTCAGAAGGCTCGGGGCCAATCAAGATCGTGGCAAGCACAAACGTTTGGGGCGACATTGCCCACCAAATCTCTGGTGACCTAGCCACGGTCGATGCACTTATCTACAACTCCACCCAAGATCCGCACTCATTCGAGGCAAGTGCCCGCGATCAACTGCTGATCGAAAACGCCGACATCGTGATCATGAACGGTGGCGGCTATGACGACTTTGTTGAAACTATGGTCGAGGCCGACGAGACTCCCGCGATTCTCATCAACGCATACGTGGCCTCTGGTAACGATGAAACCCGCAACGAGCACATCTGGTACAGCGCATCCCAGGTGAAAGACGTTGCCAACGTGATCTTCTCGGCGCTCGAAACGGTGGACAAGCCGAACGTCGAAACCTTCGATGCAAACCTCGCAGAGTTCGAAGCTCAGATCAAACTGATTCAGATTCGCACCGAACAGATCGCGGGTGCCTGGGGTGGCTCGAAGGTCTTTTCGACCGAACCGCTGATCCACTACCTGCTTGAAGACACTGGGATGATCGATATCACGCCGACCGAATTCTCAGAGGCCATCGAAGAAGAGCGCGACGTTTCGGCATCGGTTTTGGCCGAAGCGAAGGCCGCAGCCAAACAGGCCAAGTTCATAGCCGTAAACATGAACACTTCCACCAAGCAGATCGAAGACATCCTCGCTAGTGCGCGCGTGCCGAGTTGGGGATTTTTCGAACTCTTACCTCAAGACCCAGACACCGGCATTAACACTGGCGACTACTTCGAGATGGTCACTTTGGCGCTCGACAGCCTGGTCGAGGTAGTCCGTCCACGATGACCACGACCCCGAGCACCACCAAAACCACTAAGGATGCGCAAACTCCCGTGCTGAGCATCCGCGGGGCCACGCTCGGCTATGACGAACGCCCACTTTGGAGCGACCTCAACCTCGACGTGGCGCAGGGCGAGTTCATCGCGATCATCGGCTCGAACGGCTCGGGCAAGACCAGCCTGTTACGCGCGATTCTCGGCCAAGAACAGCTCACCTCTGGCTCGATCAAACTAAACGGCAAACCAATCACGGCGGGGTCGAGAAGCATCGGCTACATTCCACAATCGCGCAGCGTGGATGCGAACACTCCTCTGCGTGGCAAAGACCTCCTGACCATGGGGCTCAACGGTCACCGCTACGGCTTGCCGTTTGCCAGTCGCAAAGACAAGGCTCGCGTCGACCACATCCTCGATTGCATCGACGGACACGAACTAGCCAGGTTGCCGATCGGGCAACTCAGTGGCGGACAGCTGCAGCGCTTTCGAGTGGGTCAAGCCGTGGTCGATGAGCCAGACCTGATTCTCGCCGACGAACCGCTGAGCGCTCTCGACTTGGCCCAGCAGAGCATCCTTGCTGATTTGATCGACCGCGAACGCAAAGATCACTCGGCAGCCGTGCTATTCGTGACGCACGACGTGAACCCGGTGCTCGGCATGGTCGATCGCGTTCTCTATCTGGCCAACGGTGCTTTCAAAATCGGCACACCGGATGAGGTGCTCCGCAGCGACGTGCTGAGCGAGCTCTATGGTGCACCGGTCGACGTGGTTCGAAACCAGGGTCGCATCGCGGTGCTCGGAGCAATGGGTGCCGACCACGAACACCATTCGCACGAGGAGTGGCACTGATGTTGTTTGACTTCTCCGACTACGCCCAGTTGCTTCCGCTGGTCACGAACTCGCTGCTCGCGGCCGCCTTGCTGGGCCTGATGGGCGGACTCATCGGCATCTTCGTGATGAACCGAGACTCGTCTTTTGCCGTGCACGGAATCAGCGAACTTTCGTTCGCCGGTGCGGCCATTGCGTTGCTAGTCGGGGTTGACGTGGTCTTCGGTTCGATCGTCGGGTCGCTCGCCGCCGCGATAATCATCGCCGTGCTTGGCAGCCGCGCCAAAGAACGCAACTCGATAATCGCGGTGTTGATGCCATTCGGTCTCGGTGTCGGAATCCTCGCCCTATCGCTCTACGAAGGTCGTGCATCGAACAAGTTCGGTCTGCTGACCGGCCAAATCATCGCGGTCGACCAGCCCGCCCTCGCTTGGCTTGCCGGCATCTCGGCTCTCGTGATTCTCGTGCTGGTCTTCATCTGGCGCCCTCTGCAGTTCGCCAGCCTCGACCCAGAGGTTGCCCGCGCTCGCGGCGTCGCAACGAGCACCCTCGGCTATGTGTTCATGGTGCTGCTCGGCCTGGCCGTTGCCGCGAGCGTGCAGGTGGTCGGTGCGCTTCTGGTGCTGAGCCTGCTCGTGACTCCGGCCGCAGCCGCCCTGCGGGTTACCTCTTCACCAAAGCTCGCCCCGGTGCTGAGCGTGATTTTCGCGCTGGTCGCTTCGGTCGGCGGCATCTTGCTCGCGCTCGGTGGCGGTCTGCCAGTGAGCCCATACATCACCACGGTGTCGTTCGCGATTTATCTCGGATGCCGTGCCGTCGCATCCCTGCGAAAACGAGCCGCTCGCGCATCCGTGGGCAAGGTGACCGCATGACGGTCAAGCGCAACACCTGGCAAAAGGATGCCGTTCGGCACGCACTCTCTGAGGCGTCAGGTTTCGTAAGCGCTCAGCAGTTGCATCAGGTCTTGCACGCCCACGGTTCAACCATCGGGCTCGCCACCGTCTATCGCGTGCTGGCCGATCTGTTGCTCGCCGGTGACGCCGACAGCATCACTTCGACCGACGGCCAGTTGCTCTATCGCGCCTGTACCACCAACCATCACCATCACCTGGTCTGTCGCGAATGCGGGCTGACCGTTGAGATCGATGCCGACCAGGTCGAGGCTTGGGCAAACAGCATCGGCAGTGCTAACGGATTCACCGAGGTGAGTCATACAATCGAGTTATTCGGGCTCTGCGGGGGATGCAGGGCCTAGCCATCAAGGGGGAAATGATGTCAATCGAACTCGAAGTAAATCGGCTAGAAGAATCAAGAAAGATTTGGCGCACGGTCGGCTTCATTTGCGGGTTTCTGTCGTTAGCCCTTCCAGTCCTTCTCATAGTTGAGATCAACTCGGATGGCGTTGGTAGCTCGGCTCTCTCTTTCTTGGGACTTGTGTTTATAGCACTGCTTTTGTTCCTTATGGGACTCGTAGGAATGGCTGTAGCGCTCGATAAAAAATCTCAAATCAGGAGACTCACTCAAGCTGGTTATGAGCCACCGCGCTAACACTGACTGGCACGGCGATATAATCTTGTTATTCGGGCTCTGCGGGGGATGCAGAAACTAAAGGTTTCGAGCCGGGCTCGCGAGAGAAAAGGGGAAACACCATGAACGAAAATCGAGCAGCTCAATTGGCGAGGCTCACGCCCGACCAGCTCAACAGATATCAGCGCCTGAAGACGATCGCGATCACACTGGGTTTCTTGTCGCTCTTCAGCTTCTGGATCATGGTTGCGCTGAACGAGGCACTTCCTTGGGATGGTCCGACCTATAGCATGGGTAGCCTCGCGCGACTATATGTTTGGGCACCATTTGGGTTCGTAATCGCCTTATTTGCCTTAGCTATGTCCCTGAACTTTATGAATTCGGCTCGAAGAATCCGCCAAGGCAGCGATAAGCCCTCAGAGCAGTAGCAACCGATATGCATCCTAGGAGACGCAATGAAACGCACTGAGCAACTCTCACTTTTGACCCCAGGGCAGCTGCGCGAATACAGAAAATTTGTGTGGAGAGCCGTCGGATGCGGCATAGGCCTGCTCTGGACTTTCCCGCTATTCAGCTGGCCCACGATCTACCCGATCCTCTATGAGATGTATGGACACGACGCTAAGACCACCGGCCTAGCGATGGTGTTCGGCAGTTTCATTCCCTTGATTATCGTTGCGGCCATCTTTGCGAACCTCTCGAAGTATTTTCAGCGGAAGGCCCGCAACATTAGACTCGCGGTAATTGATAGCCACCTAGCCGGAAAAGAGCCGAACGCTTGACGAAGAAACCCAAGCAACAACTCAAAACAGCCACCACGCTCGGTGAGCTCGAGCGGCTCAGTCGCGTTGGCTCGGTCATAAGCGACCTGAAGCGGCAGACCTGGCGGGTGCTCATCCCTGCTCTGATTTATACGGCAATCTATTTGGGCGCTGCCGGCTGGGGAATCTATGCACTGATTACCCACGGCATGGATGCATTCTGGAGCACCTGGTATTTCGGCCCGCTCACCTTGGTTCTGATTTGGGGCAACGCTTTGGCAGGTCGCAAATACATCAAACCGGCCGAAATCGAGAAGCTCGAGAAAGCTGGCGACGACTTCGAGTCGGACTATTTCGAGGATGCACCGGCCGACGCGGATGCCGCAGGCACCGCATCCGCCAAAAAATCTGGTGCTCAGAAGAACTAGGACTTGATTAAGAGCGGTTCACTCGCCTAAACTTGAGCAGTTGCCATGTGCAACCTAGTTTTCGCTCAAGCCAAAACAAACCATCCAAGATTTCAGGGTTTATTGCTGGCTTGCCTAAAGGAGAAGAAATGGCAGCTTACTGTCAGGTGACACAGACTGGCCCTCAGTTCGGCCACCATGTTTCGCACGCTCAGAACAAGACCAAGCGTCGCTTCAACCCGAACATTCAGAAGAAGACCTACTTTGTTCCTTCGCTGAAGCGCAACGTAACCCTTACCCTCAGTGCTCGTGGCATCAAGGTGATTGACGCTCGTGGCATCGAGTCGGTCGTCGCCGAGCTACTTGCTCGTGGCGAGAAGATCTAAGGAGTCGAAGCTAAATGGCTAAGAAAGACAAGGACATCCGTCCGATCATCAAGCTGAAGTCGACTGCCGGCACCGGTTACACCTACGTGACCAAGAAGAACCGTCGCAACGACCCAGACCGCATCGTTCTAAAGAAGTACGACCCAGTAGTGCGCCAGCACGTTGAATTCCGCGAGGAGCGTTAATCCATGGCTAAGAAGAGCAAGATTGCCCGTAACGAGCAGCGCAAGGTTGTCGTTGAGCGCTACGCCGCTAAGCGTCTCGAGCTGAAGAAGGCCCTAGTCGACCCAAACAGCACCGACGAGCAGCGCGAAGCCGCACGTCTCGGACTGCAGAAGCTTCCACGCAACGCATCGCCAGTTCGTGTTCGCAGCCGCGACGCGATCGACGGTCGTCCTCGTGGTGTGCTCACCAAGTTCGGTCTGTCGCGTGTTCGTTTCCGTGACATGGCTCACAAGGGTGAGCTGCCAGGCATCACCAAGTCGTCCTGGTAAATCACAACTTTTTGAAAAGCCCGTCGGTCACCCGGCGGGTTTTTTGCTTAAATCCGCGTGGTTAAGCCAAAGTAACGCCTTCGCAACACGCCGAAACAAATAACAAGCGGATTTGCGCTGGGGGCTAGTGTGAAAGGGACAGTACGTCAAAAAACGTCTATAGTCCAGGAGGACATCATGGCTAACACCCTAAACAAGGGCGAACTCGTTGCAGCAGTTGCAGCCCACACTGGTGAGTCCCAGGCAGCCGTCAACCGCGTTGTTGACGCTCTGTTCGAGACCATCGCAAAGACCGTTGCCAAGGGCGACAAGGTCACCATCCCAGGCTGGCTTTCGGTTTCGAAGGGACACCGCTCGGCTCGCACCGGACGCAACCCTCAGACCGGCGCAACCATCCAGATTGCAGCTTCGAACACCGTAAAGGTCGCCGCAGGCAGCAAGCTGAAGGCAGCCGTCAAGTAGTCTTCACTACTCAAGCTTTAGGCGTCGACGAAAGTCGGCGCCTTTTGCTTTATCCCGAGGATGCGCGAGCGCGTGTGGCAGAGTTGACTCATGACCGACGACAACAAGCCCAAGCTCCAGTTCGACCAGCTGCTGGTTTATAGCGGCCTCGCGATCATCGCGTGTTTGTTCACAATGCCAACCGGCTTGTTCGCCCTGCCGGTCTCGATCTTTGCTCTGGTTTTGGCAATCCTGCGCCGCAGCTTCAAGCCGATTCCTGGCAAACGTTTCATTTCGCCTGGGCTTTGGTGGGGAGCGATCTACGCCTTATTCGGCATCTACAGCGCCGTGTATTTCTGGGTGAGCCCAGAGAGCGATGCCGAGCGTGCTATCAGTCAGGTCATCTCGCTGATTTTTGTTGTCGAGGTTGTTCTGCCAGGCATCATCGTGACCGTCCTCGGTTTGATTCGCACGCGCAAGGTGAACGCTGAGCTGCTTGCGGACGCCGCCAAAGATGTGGACAACCCGAACTAAACGAGGATTCGCCGTCGGCGTTTGTGCCTAGGCTTAACCCTGTGATTCTCAACCAAAAAACCTCGCGAACCGGCATCGCTGCTTCGTCGATTTTGGTTGCGGCAACAGTGGTTTCGGTGGTCGTGATTGCCGCCGTGGTTGGTTTGACCAAGCCCTATCTTTTAGGTGACCCTGGCGATGTAGTTCGTTGGGGGCTGCCTGTTGTCAAAGCCCTCGCCAACATCTCGATGGCCGGCGCCATCGGTGGTGCCGTGTTTGCCGCCTTCGCGCTAGGCGACCGCAGCCATGCGTTGCACCGAGCACACAACCTGATTGCTGCATCTGGGGTTGGTTGGGTGTTCTTCGGCTCGGTCAGCTACCTGTTCACCTACCTGTCGATCACCGGCACGACTCTTTCATTTGATGCTCAGTTCTCGGCGGGGCTAGAACTCTTTGCAACTCAGATCGCGCTCGGCCAGTCGCTCGCGCTGAACCTCGCCGGCGGCCTCGTCGTTGCGACGCTTGCATTCGTGGTGCGCAGCATCAAGGGGTCGTTCTATCTGTCGGCACTCGGGCTGGCCTCGCTGGTGCCACTCGCGGTTTCGGGTCACGCCTCCGGCACGACCGGGCACGCAATGGCGGTTAACGCAATCGGCATGCACCTGGTGGCCATCGTGATTTGGGTCGGTGGGCTGGTCGCCTTGATGGTGGTCTGGGGTGGCGTCGAAACCGACGAGCGTCACCGTCTGCTCAAGCGTTATTCCACGCTGGCTCTCGTTGCATTTGTGTTGACCGCGGTCTCGGGTGTTGCCTCTTCGCTCGTGCGCATCACGGTGCCTGAGCTTTTCACCACCACATACGGGCTACTGATTTTGGCAAAGGTTGTGGCGTTAGTTCTGCTCGGATGCTTCGGGGCGGTCTATCGTCTGAAACTGATTGGCGTGACTCCGGCCGACCTCAAGCAGCGCGTTCTCGTGGCCGTGGTTTTGGTCGAGTTAGTTGTGATGGGCGTGGCCGTTGCGCTCGCGACCGCGCTGGCTCGCACCGGTGCTCCAGCCCCGACAGACATCGTCGACGATCCGAGCCCTGCGCGCATCCTCACCGGAAGCGACCTGCCACCCGAGCTGACCGCCGACCGCTGGTTCAGCGAGTGGCGTTTCGATCTGGTCTGGTCAACAATCTGCCTGATCGCCGCGGTTGCCTATGTTTGGGGAGTCATCCGCCTGCGTCGCCGCGGCGATGTTTGGTCGCTCGCCCGCACCACATCGTGGCTGGCCGGCATCGCCCTGCTGTTCTACATCACCAACGGGGCCATCAACGCCTATCAGGAATACCTGTTCTCGGTGCACATGATCGGCCACATGCTATTGAGCATGGGCGTGCCGGTGTTGCTCGTGCCGGGCGCTCCGATCACTTTGCTTCTGCGCACCGTGACGAAGCGCACCGACGAATCTTGGGGTGTTCGCGAGTGGGTGCTCTGGGCGGTGCACACCCCTTGGGCCAAGCTGGTTTCGCATCCAATCTTCGCCGCCGTGAACTTCGCCGGCTCGCTCGTGCTCTTCTATTTCACGC
>ERZ650311.1038-NODE-1038-length-14817-cov-5.535090_pt1 | contig 14817 bp, 33 predicted proteins | sample MGYA00376247_ERZ650311 | MGnify/ENA primary metagenome ERZ650311 (study PRJEB26733, sample SAMN07839324) | wastewater metagenome | biome: small river; feature: stream; material: water | place: USA: North Carolina | collected 2016-07-28 ... | reverse complement strand
GGATTCAATGGAGGGAGTGATGCAGCACATGGTACAACCATTGCATCCCCGCACCTGTAAAGGCTCCGGGTCTTCATCACTCATCACCTTCTCCAAGTTTTCCAGGTCTTGAAAAGACCTGAACCATCCCCCATAGGATTTGGAAACCGCTTCCCTTGGAATTACCCAATTCATAGGCCGTAACTTTTAAATTCGCGAGCGATTTCCCCTCCATCTACGGTAGGCCATTCCATCAAACGCCTCATGGCCCTAATGGTTGTGAAAGCAGTCAAAGACGTTTTCCTCCAAGTCATTGCTTCCGTAAAGAAAGCCGCCAACCTTGGATTAACGGTGAAATGCTCCATCCTGCCCCAACCCGCCAGGGACAATTTGTGAATCGTCACCTCAGAGTTGGTGGCGGTTATTACAAGCTCATCCATCCCTATCTGGGAGCCTCGATAGAAGCGGGTCAGATGCACCGCCGCGTATGCGAGCGGAGATGACTTAACTGAACGCCAATCCAATACCTCCCCTTCGGGCATATTGGATAGGGCATCGATGATGTCGTTCGGTTGAATCTCAATTGAGATTGTTGCTGCTGGATTTTTCTTCCTTTTCATTTTTTTCTTCCTCTCATCCACCAATATACCCTGTCAAAAAAATGTTTGCAAACAAAAAAATGGCCTCTTTTTGGGAGGCCATTTTAAGAGCAAAAAAGGGAGGGAGGGTTCTTTACATCACGTCAAAGCGAAGCAGCACGTCCTTTACGTCCGTTGTAGCTGTGGCCCCCGTGGTGATGGAGATCAGGAGAGCACGGCCCCCTTCAATAACCTCCTTGGTTGCCGCTAGGGTGAGGTCTTGCGTCAGCCCTTCCTTGTCGGAATCCGCCAAGTCCGTAGAAGCCACCAGAGTATCGCCCACCGTCCAATCCAGCCCCCCAGAGAGCGCGGTTTCAGCCAAAGCCGTCACCACCCCCGTCCCATTATTGGACGATTTATTTGCCACCGTAACCAGGGCAGCGGCATCTTCGTTATCCTCGATAGCGGCTAGGATTTGCGCTGCCGTAGAGGTGATGGCCCCGGCACCGCCAGTAGCCAGATTGACCACGATGTCGGTCCCCGTAACCTCGATAGAAAGCTCCTCATCGTTCCCACTTGGGTCAATGTAAGCAATAGTAACTGAATTACCCGCAGCCCCGCTTGGAACAGCAGTGAAAACCAAATCATTGTTAGTCCCGGTTAGGTTGGTAGATAGGGTAGCCGCCGTGGGGGTGGTGGGGTTGACCTCTTTGACGATGACCGTTGCTCCGTTGCTTACGGAAGAAACCGTCTTGCTCACCAGAGCAATCCGGGAGGGGACGAAACGTAGGTTTCGTTTAGGGAAGGTCACAAGAAGGTCTTGAACCGTTTTGCAGTTTACGTTTGGTATGACCGCAGATACGGAAGCACCCGACTTGTAACCAGTAGAGGGGAGGGAGATGTTCATGGATCAAGAATCGCATGATTTGCAAATTTTGCAAGTCAGGGATAGATTGCCCTTATGAATATCAACCGACCCATGGGTAGAAGAGTTCCTTTAGATTGGAAACACGTCGAGAAATATCCTCTCCGAGCCATCCAGCATCCTACGGTAGCTACCGTTGAACGAGTATTATCCCTGCCATCTTTCCATCGAAGCTGGGACCAAGGCGATGAGGGAGCCTGTGTAGGGTTCGGGGAATACGAGTATGTGGTTCACATCTTTCCGAAGGTACAATGAAATTTGTTGTTCAATTATCCAGGGAAGAGGTCCTCAACATTTTGGGAGAGGCTCTTAGGGTTAAGGGTTTTGCTGTTTCAATGGAGGCTCCGTTCCCAAATATCCAGCAAGACGTGAATGATGTCTGCGTGGCTTTTAACGCAGAGCTTATTGAGCCTGTATCCGAGAAGGCCTGTTACAACAGTGACAAGGAGTGTCCCCTCAATGGGTCCCTCGATGACATGTGGAGACGAGAAGACCTTAGGAAGTAAAATTACTATGACAGCTGAGCAAATAGAGGGTCTCGTTTCAGAGCTGAGAATGGCTTTGCAGGATGCCGAGGAGGTTTTCCGTGAGAATAAGTTTCTGAAGAGGATCCTGAAGCAGGCGGTGCTTACCCATGGTGGTAAGTTGCGTATAGACCCGCTTCTGGCAAGAGCCGCGGAGGAAGAAAAACGCGTATTGGAATGTTGCCAAGGAGGGATTCGGTTGATCGAAGTGTACTATTCCAACGATCAAATAATTACACCCGAAGAATGAAACAGATGAGTGATAAAGATACAAGTAAACCACCCACGGATAGGTGGGTTGAGTTTGAAAAGATTTTCATCAGAGTCAAAGGTTTTGAACCAAGGCGGGAGGACAAGTGGGTGCAAGACCTCTATTTCTGGTACGCTAAAGGTTTCACCAACGGAGCAAAAGCGACTCTCAATGAAGTTGCCGAGGCGTTTGGGATTTCATCACATGATGTTGAAGACGGTGGCGAGGAGGAATATGTATGAGTGATCTGGGTGATGTAAAAAAGACGAGTCGAGGTTTCGAGATCATCATGTTCAAGGACAGCTATGACATGGATTGTTCCTTGCAGCAGAGTAGCCGGACTTCCGATGCGTAGGCCAGAACAGCCACCACCCTTCCCTACCTTCATCGCTACGATCCCCGATGGCTTTGGAATGAAGCGAAGGCCATAGATGAATGGTCAGACACCAACCCAGGGGATGACAATGGAACCTCGGTGAGAGCCGCCTGCGATGTTCTGCGCCGTAAGGGGCATGTCCGAGTCCGTGGATTAAAGACGTACGCTCCCAATTTGAAGGAAGGGATCGCGGTGAACCGCTGGGCAGAATCGGTTGACGAAATCAGGACGGCCATCTCAAAAGGCATTCCCCTTTCCATCGGTGTGAACTGGTATGAGGGATTCCTTTACCCTGAGCGCCGGGGTAGCGATTACTGGATCAACATCGGCAACAGGGGTTGGATCGTAGGGGGGCATTGTGTATGCCTCTACGGTGCCAGCGACCAGAGGCAGGGGTTTCGTCTAAAAAACTCATGGGGTAATTCCTACCCTGAAGTCTGGATCAGTTATGTTATTGTGGAGCGCCTACTGAATGAGGAAGGGGAGTTTGCCCTTGTGACGGACAGGTAAACTATTCTAAAGCTCCCCACCACCGCTTGCAAAAACCGCTTCCACTGCCTCCCGTTTCTCCTCTCCTTCACTATCTATACTAGACTTGTTCCACCAATTACCCTTGCGCCAATCCCGATCATCTTCCTCCCGCCGCTGCTCCCCATTTGTTAAGGGGAGGTTAGCAGCGATAATGTATGCGGGGTAAAGAATTCCTTTCTCCATGCCCAGGTAAAACTGAACCGCTCCGCCCTCTTTTAATCGCGCGGTCCCTATGGCCCATTCATCAGGCCGAAACCGAAACCGAATCTGTTTTACCGAATAGCCCCCCAACAGAGAGTAAAGATCATTGAAGGGCATGGATAAATCAGGTGGGGCACCAAAAACAAGCTGCTTTCCCACGATAATTGCAGCACCATAACCCACGGGTACCACCGTTGCTTTTACTTTTTCTTTGTTATTCATCGTTATCTATCAAAAAAACAAGCAGCGCGTAGAGGAGAGCCGCCGCGCAAAAAATACCAGCCAAAATCAGGGGGATGGATTCCATTTGCCGCATTATAATCCCGGAGCAGATCAGAATCAAGATTCCGATGAAGAGATTAAGGACGGCCCAGGCCGTTCGATTGTTCATCCCGCAACAATTTTTCCCAAAGGTGAGGTTTCAGCCAGAAATTCATTTTCCGTGAGGAAAAACGAAATTAATACCTGTTTGAGGTGTTCCCTTGTTTCTTCATCCCGGCAGATGCGCCATTTCGCGAGAAGATTGTTTACTATGATTTTACTTTGCTCCTCATGGCTAATCATCACAGGAACTGCAAGAGCGCGGTCAGCCTCCCGGATAGATTGCACGAAACGCTCAATTTCGGATTGTATTTTTTCGTTCTTCATAAAGTCTTCTTTTCCTCCACAGATACGAAAGCGTTCGGACACGCAATACATCTATCAGCTTTTCGTAGTTGCCTTTATGTTCTTTTGGTGTTAAGTGGCTATATCCTTGACAGGGTGGTGATGCGTGAATAAAATCGTATTCCTTGCCGTGTTCTTTCAGGTAGGTAATTGCATCGCTCAAAATGAACTGCGCTCCCTCCCCGGATCGCTTCTCCACCTGCTTAAGAAAGGCAGACGCTTTCAGTTCCACCCAGCCCCAAGCTGTTTCCGCAAACAAACGAAGCCCAGCACTGAGTTCCTCCTTTAACTCAGTGAGCGAGTGGGATGACAGTTCTTCACCAGGTTCACACATACTGCAGATGCTAGTTTGTTCTTTCTCGTCACTCATTACTTATATATTCTGAACGAATGGGAGTCAACCACCACGCCAGATCAATGTGCGAACTGTTGCTTGACACGGCGCCTGCGAGAAGCGTTCCGTCCCACGAATCCATGGAATACACCTGAGGAACCGAATGCCGGCCCCAAAGATCTGGACATGAGCCAATGTGATCGAGAAGACCGGAACGCAAAGAACTCATAACGCGCAAACGATTTCTAGATCCCACAGCAACACACTCCCATAGAATTCCTTTGAATTTAACAACTTTCACTTCCCTTTTAACTAATACCTTCATTTCATTTCATCATAAGCTTCTCCCGTGCCTGCTGTGCTTCCTCCACAACCTCCTTGGACAGCTGGATACCGTGAATTCTGGCGCCGGTCAAACCATCCAGGAAGCCCATAAACCAGGGCCTCAACTTTCCGTCGTCCCAAAACACCTGTTGCCAGTCGCCGGCCCCGGCCTCGTCCTCGAAAATAAGAGGATACGGGTCGCGGGAATTGAGTCCCGTCTTCAGGGGGATCTCCCGCTCCCCGCAGAACAGCCGCACGTTGAAGCAATACAGACCTCCGTCGGAAGGATCCTGCTCGATCACGAACGGTCCTCCCCCCGTGTAATCCAGCCGAAGCGGCCACCTGTGAGTGAATCCATCCTCAATCATCAAGGACAACTGACCCAGACATTTCAACAGCTTGGCCTCGTTGAAAAGGTCGCGTGGAATTTCTCTTCGATAACTCATGATTCTTTTATATGGAAACGACCAACAACGCTTTCCGCTCCCTGGGCGAGTTGTTCCTTTAACGCATCCTCAAGCCGGGGGCCCTTCTTTCCCAGAGCGATCCACCAGTCCCAAGTCGGCACATCCGTGGCGATATCTGGATGGTAGAAAACCAAATTCTCCTTCGACCTCACGACCTGCATAATCGCGTAGGTGTCAATCTTCTCCCAGTAAACCAGAATCGGTCCAGCCTCCTTGGGAAGCTCCGATCCCGGGATCTGGGAGCAAATGATGTGTTTGATTTCCTCAGGCATAATGTTTATCGATTTTTTCAAACTCCCTCACAACGTCATGATACCCGAGATACTTCAGGAATCCGCAGAGGAGCTCGTCCGCCTTGCAATGCGCCGCCTCGATGTCCGGGTTATCCTGACAGTCCCTGAGATTCTGGATAACATCCCTCAAATTGATGTCGATTATCGCCGACCCTCCATCGTGATCGATGAGCTGATTCTCCCTCCCAGCAGGGTAGGCCGGGTAGTCAAGTGAATGCGCTCTGCGAACCTCAGCCTTCTCCAGCTCGGATAGTGCGCTTGTTAATCGCGTGTTCCATGAGAGTAACCAAGGAAAATTTATCCCGTGAACGACGAATTGAACAACAACGAACCCGTCACGCTGCATCTGAACAGAAAGCGGCTTCCATCCTTTCGGTAATTCCAGATCACAAAAATTGCTGTCGATACGGTATTTGTAAATGATATGCATATTTGTCTTCTCAGTTATTCAGGTAACTCCAAACAGAAAATCCAGTCGCTCATGTCAGCCTCGCCGGCCTCACCCTTATATTGAACCCACCAATACCCATCATCGGTATCATCGACATAGACCCGCGCCAGATCCCACCTGATCCGCATGTCATGAGTCCACCGGGCCACCAGGTAGATCCCCTCCTTGGTGGGATACGCCACCCTCAGCTTCGAATCTTTCCTCATCCTCTCGAAGTAGAAATGCACCCGAATGAAAGCCCGGTAGCCGCGCTGAGGATGGGGGTAAACTCTCAACTCCGCTTTCTCCCAAGTAGCATCAATATACGCTACTGCGGTTAAAGGAGGGAGGGCAGCTTTGATAGCCTGACAGGCTAGACAGTTGGTCCTGCTCTCCGGGAAAAACCAACCCTGCTTATCCCTGACCAAATCCCTCAGGTCAGCCAGTGTAAGGTTGACGGAGAATTCCCCAACCTGCCCCTCCATTTGATTCAATCGTTCTCCGATGTCATGTATGCCATTCATATTCAGCAATATACCCCCTTTACAAAATGTTTGCAATGAAAATCTTTACTGAAATAATTGCAAAATTTGCAAAACCAACGCCACCGCTACCGCCAGCATTCCGAGGAAGCAAAGGAAACCGAAAATCAGCATGTACCTCGCCTCATCGGTGCTAGGGAAGCGGGAGCGCCAGTTTCCACAATCGGGGCAGAATCGCCCCTTAGCTCCCCGCTTACCGCAGTAACTGCAAATGTTATTGTTGTCGAGATTCATCCTTCGTTTCCTCCTCTTTACCTCGTAAGCAAGTCCCGAAGATCGTATCGTAGTTCTCGAACAGGATGTCCCTGGCTTTCGTCAACCCCTCCACCCTGCCATCATAACGGCCAATCCAGTAGGAGCAGAAGCAAGCCACCAGGACCATTACCCCTCCTAGCACCGTTATCATCATACCTCCACCTCCTCTTCATTCGCGGGTTGCTGCCCGGCAAGGCAATTCACCTCCTCGCCACCATCCTCCATTGCAACCACCTTGGCCAGCACTTGCACCAGCCCAGAGTCGCGCCCCTTGCCCTCACCAGGGAGAAGATACACCCAATCCTGTTTCGCCTGATTCCACATAGTCAAGATGGGGCGGGTGATGGTATTCACGTCATCATCTGGGTCTTCCAGCAGAATGCTCCGCTGAATGTAAAGCCCTCCGTTCCGAAGGGGAGGCGAGTCCGGCCCCGTCACATCAATCCAAGCCCAGTTCTGATTGGTTTTCTCCTGCTCAAGAAAACTATCAATGCACTCCTCGTAATAGGCGTAGGTAGCTTGAGCCGCTTTCGTTTCCTCAAGTCGTTGTTGAGTATCCGCGACAGCCTTTTCAATCCACATCAAATCCTCCTGATGCTCTGTTAATTCGCTTGCAATCGCCTCAGCTCGCTGGTTGAATTCAACTGCTCGAACATGAAATTCGCGGCTGGTATCAATCAGGATATTCGCATCCTCATGAGTAAATGCGTTAAGATCTTCCCCTTCCTCCTCTTCTGGCCCTGGGTCATCTGCGATTTGGTAAAAATCCTCGTCCTGAGTGAAGACGTTGAGGTCTTCCCCTTCACCCCCTTCTGGTTCAGAATCAGCCACTTTAGCTTCACGCCAATTCATGGGGGTAGCCTCCAAACCAACAGGATCACCTGCAATGGTCCCTTCCTGAATAGATGCTTTGGTAAGATGCTCCGCAATCTTCCGTTGAAGCGTCCCACTGGCATTGAGCTTCCGATTTCCCTTCTCATCATACATAGCGTTAACGAGTTGGGTAAGCTGGCATAGCACATCGCAAGGGGCTTCCGCGCTGCCAGGGTTAGTGGTGGTGATGATGGCCATTGCTGCCATCAGATAACGACCTTCTTCCGTCGTGGTGTCGATTTCTGTTAATGATTGCATTTTTTTGGTTCTTTCTACTTATGGTTCAATTCACCCTCATTTGAGTTAGGGTTGAAAAAAATAATTCCTTACATTAAAATATTACATTCCTTCCAGCTGCGTAAGTTCTGCATTCGTTGGTCAACATTTTCCGATATTGATACCAAGGTGCTCTGAGATTACCCGTGTTATTAATTTGAAGAGATACCCGAGCTTGATGTTCAAAAGGGGACATGTGACCCGCAGCGGCCAACTTGTTAAATCTCTCATCCACCTCTTCATCAGAAAGCATCTCCTGATGTTTAAGGTAAGAAACGCGAGCACAATTTACGACGCTCCTATGTAACGCCTTCTCGAACCTCGCCCTCTCATTATGATGTCCAACGGTGCTGGTAGCAGCCCATTCGCTCTGTTCGCTGTAAGGAATGTGCCAGCCGCCATAATCAAGCTCCTGCCGGGGGGCGTTAATGTAAGCGTTTAGCATTTCCCGCGCTAACGCCTGTATGTGAATCTCGGCATCTGGATGATTTCTTAGGGCAAAGAAATTACCAAAATCCGTTGCAGTTACAATGACGGTGTGCCACATGAAAGGCTCCAGAATTCGATTGCAGATTTGCTTTGTAATCCCCCGCTCAAAAAGATCCAATGCTTCACGGCAGGCGGAATCCCTGGCGGTTAACCAAGCAGCAACAGCCCCCTCATGCTCTTCCCCCTCCAAATACTCCGCTCCCTGCATCCCAGTATGGTGACGCTGAAATCGCAACGGAATAAATGGGTCTTGAAGCACGGCCTCCAAATTCTTCTTGAATGGGATGGCCCGTGAACTGGCTGAATTCCTCGAAAACACCCGATGGGTGTTAAACTCAGATAGAAGAAACCTTGGAAATACCACCTCCATAGTAGTGAGGGGAACTCCGCTTGCGATGCTCGCGAGTATTATCTTTGCGTTTATAGTTGTCATTTTTTTAGTTTATCTGGTTCGTCAAAAAGATGGCATAACTGTCCGTAAATAGCCACGCTCCACTTCTCCCCATCCTTCAATTCTGTTTCACTGTCGAGTTGAAGCTCCGCATTCCTCTCCTCCATTAAAGCAATAGCCTTATCTGGATCATCTACGGTATCATCTGTCCACTCCCACAAGTTATCATGCCCATCAGGGGGAATGAGCAGGCAGATGAGGTTTTTTCCATGGCAGCCCGTCCGCAACGCCTCTTGAATAAACTCCCTCTGCCCGTCCCGCTGCCCCGCGAAATAGAAGAGGAAGAAGCCTAAGATGGCTACCAAAAAAAATAAAATACAGGAAATCGTCATCATCATCATCATCCCGCCACCTCCTCACTCTCAATCATTATATCCTGTGGATGAACGCTTAACGTCGCACCTCCATATTGTGGAGACTCGTCATCAAAAATCACCACAAAATTAGCCGCTTCATTATGACCTACGATCGTGCCAGAGTTTCCCATCACCGTCACTCTCTGACCGCATTTAAGGGACGGAATACCACGATCCCGCGCAGTGCTCCGGAATCGCTCTGAAGTATGTGGCCCCCCAATCTTCCGGCATCTCAACGCCGTAAATGGAACATCCGGCCATGCATCAATCAGGTCATTATAATAGGAGCGCCTTGCCTTGCCTGCCGTCCGTTCATTGATAATCCGGACCCAATCGGTTCCATCAACTCGGACCTCAAATGAAAAAATTTCACTCATCCCGCCACCTCCTCATCCTCAAAAGACCCCGTATCCAGCCACCGTTGCAAGCTTTTGATCAAAGCCGCTACCTGATCCTGATTCAAGTGCATCCGCGTCGTGATCGAAACCTCCGGCGGGATGGGATACGGCATCCACCCGCTCACCTCGCCCGGCGGTAATTCCAACCCGAACTTCTCCGCATGGGTTTTCAATATCTGTGGCTTTGCATCATCCACCCCCAACCAAACCGCTGAATATCCCGGTTTATCTACATCCCGACACAAACTACTTTGCTGTAACGAGCAGTTAGCCAGGTAACAATCGCTGAATCGGATAATCTCAAAGCCCCGAGCCGTCTGTTCTATTTTTCCAAGCATCATTTTTCTTCAAAATCCCTCCAAGTTTTTTTGCTCTTTCTCCCGCTGCTGGTTCACCTGCTGAGTGATCCTTTCCTGAGTCATAATGGTTAAAACCCTATCCTTCTCATCCCATACGGCAAGCAGGGCGTCTGTAATCCAGGAAGTGAGAAATGGGTTGTCCCCTTGCTTAAGAACTTCCCATTTATCCCCATAGCTCTTGAGCAGCCTAGCAATCTGCCCCTCAGTTAGCGGGGTGGGCACTCCCCCCTCAAAAGTTGCGGAATGGTAATGAATCTGAACGCATTTGCCTTCTTCGAAGACGCAAGCTACCACCAGCCCTGCCTTGAGGAATTGAATGGTATTGTCTTTCCTTTTTGCCACCCCCCCGTAACGGGCCTCACACTGTTTCACATCCTCCCCCAGACGCCCTACTACAATGCAAGACAGTGCTGAAATTACCCTGACCAAAAAATACAACCAGCTCATCCAATCACCTCCTCCGCCATAGCGTAGTCCCCGTAGAGATCCTGGCACCGTTCCCAGACGTTGCCGTGCATGTCGTAAAGCCCCCAGGGGTTGGGCAGCTTCTGGGCGACCGGATGGGTCTCCCAGTTGCTATTCTCCGCATACCAGGCGTAATCGCCCAGCTGGGACGGATCATCCCCGAAGAAGAAAGCCGTGGTCGTGCCGGCCCGGCAGGCGTATTCCCACTGGGCCTCTGTCGGAAGCCTGAACTCAAAACCCTCCACCGGGTAGCTCTCATTCAAGACCTTCAGAAAATCCTGGCAATCATTCCAGGAGACCGACTCGACCGGCCGGTCCTCACCATTGAAGTTGGAGGGATTATTTCCCATCACTTCCTTCCACACCTTCTGGGTCAACTGAGTCCTGGCGATCCAGAACCCTCGGGTCAACTCCACCTCGATCTGCTCCTCGTCGGCAAAGCGCCCCGGCTCGTCGTGAGGCGAACCCATGATGAAGGTGCCCGGCGGACACCACACCATATCGAGAGGACCGAAGGTTGAGAATCCCTGACCTCGGAAATCGGCGATAGCCCGAGCAGCCATGTCAGTTGGTAAATTCACCAGCATGGATTCTTTGATTTGTTCTTTGTTCATTTTGTTTTCTTATTGTTAGGAACCAAAATGGGGCGAAGTCCAAGCGTGCCGTAGGCAAGCGACGGAGCGTAGCGGTGGCGGTTGGCGGACCGGCAGTCGACCACCTGGGCGTTCGCGCTGCCGCCGCGGTCGACGCGCTGCGCACTTCTTTTCCCTTCAGGATTCTTTTTCATGCTCTTTTTCATTCTTCTTCTTGGGAACCAGAACGGGGCGCAAGCCAAGCGTGCCGAAGGCATGGGACGGAGCGACACGGTAGCGGTAGGCAGACCGGCAGTAAATTGCCCGTGTGAACGCATCGCCGCCGCGATAGATATGCAAAGTACCTCGCTTACCCTCAGGATTCCTTTTCATTTGTTATCTGAATGTTTGACAAAAAGAATGGTGAAAATGGGACCAGCCAAAGCCAGCAGGACAATCGCCAGAGTGGTGAGAAAAACAAACCGCTCCTCCTCCACCTGCACCTCCTCATCCGGTGGAACGATGTTAGTTCCAGGAATAGGGGGAACCGTCGCCGCTGCCCGCTCCTCTAACGTAATGGTGAGGCCAAGAGCTATGCCCATGGAAGCCATGGCCAAAAAAATCCACAGCTTTTTCATTGCCGCCCCCTTTCTATGTTTTCCCGGCAAGTCGGGCACCTCCGAATCAATTCTTGCAGGTTAGCAAAGGAATCAACCCTCCCTTCGACTCGCTCCTCAAAGGAGGGCAAGGGGGATTGGTGATTGTAACCTCTCCTCGCCATCTCTGCCGCCAATTCCTCATGGCGCTTACGAAGGGAATGAACTTCTACTAGCCCATCCCTAACATACCCCGCAAGGGAAATCCCTTTGCGAATCGTGCCTACAAACATGTGAACTTCCACATGCTCTCCAAGCAGATGCTTGCGGCATAAGAGCTTTGGATTTACCCCCCACATTCTCATCCCCTCCTCCTTCGCTTGATAATGTTTTCTTCCATCCCTCACCATACGCTCGAAAAAAATGTTTGCAAGTAAAATTTTTTGCAAACATTGCAATTTTTTAATCGTCGTCTTCGAAAAGGTAGGTGGTGACGCCTTCCTCCGTCCCCAGCCAGAAGGGGACCCCGTGATCATCCAGGTCCAATTCCCCTAAAGCGTGAAGTCTTTCAATGGCCACAATCAGGGTTTTTCCTGAATCGCTTTCAAGATCAATTCCATCGCCTTCTGCCCAGGCTTCCAGGGCTGCTTTTGAACTTTTGGTCATTTGCTTTTCTTTGGTTGATACGGCTCCCCATACCCCCCATTGATAAGCGCATCCGAAAGGTCTTCCCATTCCCCTTGTGGATTTTTGAAAATAATGGATGAAACCCAGCGCCCGTAAACATCCTTCCCATGCGGCTGAACGATGAGCTTGCGGTTAGCCAGGGAAGCCATGGTAAAATCCTGCGCCTTCTTTCCAGCCTCCGCCATCTTACCTACAAGCTCCGGGGTATCTACCCGCGCCAGCCGTAAAATCTTTTGGGTATAAGTATCCCAGCCAAGGTTAATCATAACCACTACCGTATCCCCATCCACCACCCGAACCAAGGTAGCAGCATAACCAGGAGGAGCCGCTGCCTCTTCTTGAGCAGCAGCCAAGGTAACAATGAAAATCAATAAGGAAAATAAGACTCTTCTCATTGCAAATTACCTTACTTGATTTGCCTCTGTAATCAAGTAACGTTCTTCAATGAAAAACCTCAATAAAATCATCACCTTTCTGGCTATTCTATGCCCGTGGATTTACCTAGTAACCGCGATTGCAAAAGTGAAAACCACTTCCGCTGCCCCTACCACTGATGCCCCCATTGTGGTAACCGTGGAAGAGGAGGCTATCAAGGCCGACTCCTTCGCTGATCTTGAAAAAGTGAATGACGATCTCTTTGGCTTCGACCGCGAAATGGAAATCCAGCAAGCTGCCAGCAAGGAGGAGGAAAGCCACGCTCCGCTAACCCCTCTACCAGTCATTCAGCAGCCCATGAAATTCCCAGGTGCGCCAAATTATGCGGAGATAAAGAAAACAACCTCATCCCCAATAATCAAGAAAAAGCCGTCGCCACCAGCAGCTAAGAAGAAACCATTCCAGAACCTATTTCGTAGGTCCAATAATAGTGGTAGAAGAGCCTGCCCCACCTGACGGTAATGAAAAAGGGGGTCAGTTGCCCCCCGTAATTATGAACCCTGCTCCTTCCGAGGAATCACCGCATGAGGCGCCCAGTTCCAATAATGACACCACAAGTTCCCATCCCAGTAATGGAAATAATGCTTCCCGATCACCTTCCATAAAAACGGTGGCAACGGACCTTCTGCATCTTCCCCAATCCTCCAGGGTTCTATACGCTCCTCCAGCCACACCGCCACCACGCGGGATCTCCCCTCAAGTTCACCAACTGGAAAAATCCAGCGATCGCCTTTTATCAGATCCATCAGCACCGCATCAATTACCTCCGCCGAAAACGGAAGGTCTAACATCTCAGATTGCGCCATCATATAATGAGAATCATTTCTTTCTTCTTTTTCTTCTTAGCAGCAGCTCGCTGTATTGCCTGATTAAGCAGGAACTCAATAGTTGCTTTTTTCGTGCCCTTGAACTCGACCCCCAGCCTGTCGCATACGTCGAGAATATCAGAAGCGTCAATCTTCTCCAAGGAAGCCCCCAGCTTAGCAGCATCAGCAGCTTGGTAAGCAGATGCGATCTCGCCCACCGTAATGAGCTTATCGACTATCTTCTTAGCTTTCCTGAGGGTTGAGAATGCGATCCTGTGAGCAGGGGACAATCGAAGATACGGCTTGATCCACCAGGGTACATCTTCGACGTTTTGCAGCCCTTGATCCAGATATTTCGATGCCTTTTTCAACATCTTCATGGGAAGGGTTTTCGCCCAGGATTTAAATTCGGAGGGGATAAACCCACCACCCTTCGGTTTTGGTTCACTGGTATCACCCTGCGACCCCCGAGGAAGGCTACCTCCTCGATGACCGGGACGGCCTCGGTGCCCGTGATTCCCACTGCCGGGACCGCCCTTAATGACTTGAATTTTCCTCATAAAACGATACGAAACATTACGGGCATTTTGGGATTTTTCCAGCTACTACTATTCCTTACCATTAATTCATTCGATCTATCCCGTCCAATGGGAATATCGAATCGGTTAGAGGGTTGGCCCTTAAACGCGCTCCCCGTATCATGAACGTAACCGGGAACGTCCCGAAGCAGATGGAGTTCCCCCTTGTAGTAGAACGGCAGGGTTGGAAATATAACCTTTCTCCCATACCATTCCGGGGATGCCGCCAGGGTAACATACTCACTGTAACCTCGCACCCAATCCTCCAAAGTCCTCACCGTAGCCCTACCGTCCAGCCCCTTTCTGGAGGAGTTGTAACCTCCCTCCATGCTATCCCCTCCATAGCGAGGGGAGTAGGCGGTGAGATTGGAAATCTGCTCCGGGGCCAACCTCCGGTTAATGGCATTGATAATCCTCAGGGCATACTTGCATTCCGAGCAGCCATCAAAGCAGGCTCCGCTTGTTCCCCGATCCCCGTAATGCCCGACAGTGAAAACCACCACACGATAGGGGCTAGTCGCTATGGCTCGAAGGTAGCTTTCAGCCACCGCATCCACCCCTTCATCTGTCATGGACCAAGCTGCTGCCTTCTGTCCTAATTCGGGATCGGACATGCAGAATGGCTCCACAATTACCGAGGCAACATTTGCATTATTGCCATGCCTCAGATAACCCAAACTATGCTGCCGAGAAGTATCCACCATGTAGGGTCGATCACAAACGCAAAATCCATTTGAACAGTAAGAGCATTGAAGCTCCCTTACTATCGAAAATCCTACGTCTTTACCCGAGGTATTCGTC
>ERZ650311.1037-NODE-1037-length-14833-cov-6.980376_pt1 | contig 14833 bp, 11 predicted proteins | sample MGYA00376247_ERZ650311 | MGnify/ENA primary metagenome ERZ650311 (study PRJEB26733, sample SAMN07839324) | wastewater metagenome | biome: small river; feature: stream; material: water | place: USA: North Carolina | collected 2016-07-28 ... | reverse complement strand
GCACATCGCAGTCTAGGTATTGCCGTGCTGGTTATGTTATTGCTGATTCCTTTTGGCCGTGATGTAAACGGTAATACCAACTGGATCTCATTCGGCCCTATTGATTTTCAACCTTCTGAAGTTGCCAAAGTATTTCTTATTCTCTGGGCGGCATACATAATTGAGAATAACTACGGTAATGCTCGAAAGATTACTTCAAGTCTTGTAATCGGTTTCTCTTTGGTTCTGTTGGTAGTTTTAAAAGGTGGTGACTTAGGTTCCGCTGTAGTTATCGGTTTGATTCTTATGTCACTTATCTATTTAGCAGGCGCTGATATAAAAGTTATTGCAGCATTTAGCGCTCTGGGCGTAGCGGGTGTCGCAGCGTTGGTATTTTCAGCTTCATATCGCATTGATCGTTTTACCGCTTTTATTCATCCTTTCGCTGACGGTGTTTACAAGAATGCCGGCTGGCAACCAGCACATAGTTTGATCGCACTTGGTAGCGGTGGGCTATTCGGTGCAGGTATTGGTGCCGGAAAGCAGAAGTGGGGCAATTTAGCTGAAGCTCATACCGACTTTATCTTCGGAGTTATCGGAGAAGAGTTTGGATTATTCGGAACACTTCTAACCGTCGCAGCCATGTCACTCTTGGTTTTCAGCATTATTAAAATTGCACTCTCTGCTCGCGACAATTTCAGCAAGTACCTGGGACTTGGAATTGCATTCTGGATTGGTTTTCAATCCCTAATCAACCTGCTCTCTGCAACAAGTTTGATTCCGGTAGTAGGTGTGACGCTGCCATTTATCTCATATGGCGGATCTTCACTACTTGCACTGGTTGGAGCGCTAGGGTTTGTCGCAGGAATTGCGCTTCGAAACCCCGAACTTTCGAAGGAGATAAACGTCCGCTGGCCGAGAGGAGCAAAGTAGATGAACCGAATCCTCTTTGCAGGTGGCGGAACTGCTGGGCATATTGAACCGGCTTGGGCGGTAAGCCAAGTTTGGCACCAACGTCATCCTGGCGATGAGATTGCTTTTCTTGGAACAAGAAACGGATTAGAAGTCACCTTAATTCCAGAACGTGATGGCGTTCTCTATTTGATTCCAAAAGTGGTTGCACCTCGAAAATTAAATTTAGCTGCTTTACTTTTCCCGTTCAGAATAATTAATTCAATAATTAAAACATCGGCAATTGTTAAGCGCTTTGATGTGGTTGTCGGATTTGGTGGATACGTAGCAGGTTCTGCATATATTGCTGCGGCGATACTTCGTAAACCAATTGTGGTCCATGATCAAAATGCAAAGGTTGGACTAGCTAATAAATTCGGCGCAATTTTTACTAAAGAGATTGCCACTGCTTATCCAAACTCTGGTTTAGCCGGGGCAAAAGTAGTCGGGAATCCATTGAAGGCAGCGATAGTTGACGCCGCGAAGCAGAGCGATTGGAAGAGCGCTAGAGCAAAGGCTAAGTCAGAGCTAGGTGTAGTTGGAGATTTAATTTTGATTCTCGGTGGTTCAACTGGATCGCGAGCAATCAATGAAGTCATTAGTAATTCAAACTTTGGAGATTGCACCGTAATTCACTCGCTTGGTAAAGATAACCAAATTCCTCCAGCGACAGAAAAGTATCGCCCAGTTAGTTATATAGAGGATATGGCGACAGCGCTGATTGCGGCTGACTTAGTGATTTCAAGAAGTGGCGCAATTGCCTGCACTGAGTTTGCAGCTTTAGGTAAGTACGCGCTCTTTATCCCGCTTCCAATTGGAAATGGCGAACAAGCGTTAAATGCAGACGAATTAGTAGCTGCAAAAAAGGCAGAAGTTTTGCCACAGAGTGAATTTACGAGTCAATGGCTAACGGCAAACCTTGATCGATTATTAAAGCAAGGTTCGGTCGAACCTCACGGTACGCCACTAAACGCCGCTGAATTAATCGCCGATTGCATTGGTCGGTTAATTAAATGAAATTGCAGGAGTTAAAAGGCAAGAGAATTCACTTTGTAGGTATTGGTGGTTCAGGCATGAGTGGCTTGGCGCGCATCGCGCTATCTCACGGAATCAAGGTATCCGGTTCTGATGCTTCTGATTCATCTGTGCTAAATGCGCTTCGCGCACTTGGCGCTGAAGTAATTGTTGGACATAACGCCGAAAATGTGGCCGGTGCAGATTTAATTGTCTTTTCAAATGCAATCAAGGCAAATAACCCAGAGCGAATGGCTGGAGTAGCAGCAGGAATTCCTGAAATTACACGCGCATCTGCACTTGCGCTCTTGATGTCAGAATCCATTTCAATTGCAGTAGCAGGAACGCATGGTAAAACCACAACTTCATCAATGGCAACTGTTGCACTACAAAGTGCTGGCATTGATCCATCTTTTGCAATTGGCGGAGTTTTGAAGTCATCTGGTTCAAATGCCCACCGTGGAACTGGAAAATATTTTGTGGCTGAAGCAGATGAGTCTGACGGATCATTTGTTGCTTATCATCCCCATGCGGCAATCATTACAAATGTTGAATGGGATCACGTTGACCACTTTGCATCAGAGGCGGATGTATTTAACGCCTTCGATGATTTTGTAAAAACTATTTCAGGATTTTTGGTTTTTTGTGCGGATGATGAAGGTGCCGCAAAAGTCGCTGCAAAAGCTTCAGTAAAGAAAATCGGTTATGGAAAGAGCGAAAAGGCGGCGCTCAGAGTTGATCAGATTTCACTAAATGCAGGTGGGTCAACAGCTCGAGTACTTTGGAATGGCGCAAAGATTGGAACATTAGAGCTTTCAGTGCCAGGCGAACATAATGTCCTGAATGCTGCTGCAGTTTTGGCGGTGGGACTTGAATTAGGGCTACCTGCGACAGCGTTACTTGATGGGCTGATCAAATTCCATGGAGCAGGGCGCCGCTTTGAGTTAAAGGGCGCGGTAGGTGGAATAAGAGTCATTGATGATTACGGCCATCATCCAACAGAGATAAAAGTTACGTTAGATGCCGCAAAGCGATATGCAGGTGGCGGGAAAGTTTTGGCAATTTTCCAACCACATCGATATTCAAGAACCAAAGCATTCACTACACAATTTGCAGAGGCGCTATCGGTTGCAGATTCCGTATGGTTGCTCGAAGTTTATGCAGCAAGTGAACAACCGATAACAGGCGTAACTAGCGCAAATATCGCCAAACTAATTTCGCATGCGATCTTTGAGCCAAATTTCCTTGCAGTAACTGAAGCTATTGCCAAAGCGGCAAATCCAGGGGATGTAATCATGACTTTAGGCGCAGGAGATGTTAGTTCACTTGGCCCTTTGATTATTGAAGAGCTTCATAAGAGGTTTGATAGTGCGTCATAAGCGCGAAGTTTTTCTTGGCGTCATAATTTTAGTTGTTGCAACTTTGGCATTTCTATTTGGTTGGACCAATTTATTTACAGTTAAATCAGTAACAGTATCTGGATCACCTAACTCTGAAATTACCAAACAAGTTCTCTCGATAGCCGATATTCAAAAAGGGGAGAAGCTGGCACGTGTTGAACCACGAAATATCTCTGCGAAGTTGGCATTAGCAGGAATAGATTGGATTAAAAAAGTTAATGTTTCACGTAATTGGGTTACCAGAAATGTTGATATCAATTTAAATGCCAGAGAAGCGATTGCATTTTCAGGCGATAGATATATTGATTCAGAGGGAATTCTCTTTACCTCGCCGATAACAATAGAAAAGAAGTTACCTGAAGTTAGCGCGGCTAATACAACCGCGAGGGTGGCCGCTATTGGGCTATACCTCTCGCTTCCGCCCGATTTCTCTGAAAAAATCATCAAACTCTCAACCTCTTCTTCAAATAATTTTCAAATGACTTTATTAAATGGAAAAGAAAATCTTCGAATTAATTGGGGATCAAATTCAAATAACGCAGTAAAAGTGAAGATTTATAAGGCTTTAGTGGCACTTCCGGAGAATAAAAAAATTAATCAAATGGATGTTAGTGATCCAACAAAACCCACAGTTAAATAACCGTGTCGGTAATTGATTACTCACCCTGCTACAACTAATTTTCGGCCACCAAATGGGCACGAGTTGTAACCCTTAAGTAGAGGTTTACATACCGAGAGGAAGATCATGGCGGCACCGCAGAATTATTTAGCAGTCATCAAAGTTGTTGGCATTGGTGGCGGCGGCGTTAATGCGATCAATCGCATGATCGAAGCTGGACTCAAAGGTGTTGAGTTCATTGCAGTAAACACAGACTCACAACAATTATTAATGAGTGATGCCGATGTGAAATTAGATATCGGTCGCAAAATTACTCGTGGACTAGGTGCAGGTGCTGCGCCTGAAGTTGGTCGAGAAGCTGCGCTAGATAACGTAGATGAAATTGAAGAAGCGCTACGTGGTGCAGATATGGTTTTCATTACCGCAGGCGAAGGTGGCGGAACCGGTACAGGTGGCGCACCAATCGTTGCAAAGGTAGCGCGCGAACTTGGAGCGTTAACTGTTGGCGTTGTTACTAAACCATTTTCATTTGAAGGAAAACTTCGCACCGCTGCAGCCGAAACTGGAATTGAAGCGCTTCGTGCAGAAGTAGATACATTAATTGTTATTCCAAATGATCGCTTACTTGCAATCTCTGATCGTGCGATTACCGCACTTGATGCATTTAAGAGCGCAGATCAAGTTCTACTCTCTGGCGTACAAGGAATCACAGAGTTAATTACTCAACCAGGTTTGATTAATCTTGACTTTGCTGATGTTAAGGCAGTTATGACCGGAGCAGGCGCTGCGCTTATGGGTATCGGCTCAGCACGTGGCGAGAACCGTGCGATTCGTGCAGCTGAACTTGCAATCTCATCACCACTTCTTGAAGCATCAATCGATGGTGCAATGGGAATTCTGTTATCAGTTGCTGGTGGAAGCGACCTTGGTCTATTTGAAATTAACGAGGCCTGCCAATTAGTTCAGGATGCCGCACATCCAGATTCCAAGTTCATCTTCGGAACGGTCATTGATGATGCACTGGGCGATGAAGTACGAATTACTGTCATTGCAGCTGGTTTTGATGGTGGAGAACCGAAGAAGATTGAACGTCCAACCATCACAACGAATGAAATTTCCGGTCAGGCAGATCCAGTAATCGAAAACGATCCACTTCAGGTCGCTATGGAGATCACCGGAGAAACTCCTCGCCGTCGCGTCTCATTTGAAGAGTTAGTCTCTGAAGATGAGATCGATGTACCTGATTTCATGAAGTAAAAGTTAACTTCTATGCCTTTTATCTTCACCAATCGTTTGGGTGGAGTAAGCGAAGCTCCCTTTGATTCAGCCAATCTTGGTGACCATGTTGGAGATTTGCCAGCTTCGGTAGCTGAAAATCGTGCCATGCTTGAATCTCAAATCGGCATGTCAATCGTTTTTATGAATCAAGTACATGGCGATACCGTGGTTTTAGTTGAAGATAACTCAAATACACCAACCTGTGATGCGCTAATAACAACTGAACGTAAGTTGGCAGTTGCGGTAATGGTTGCAGATTGCATACCGCTACTTCTTAAATCTGATGTTGCAGTAGCTGCTGTTCATGTAGGTCGCAAAGGTTTAATGAATGGGATAGCACGGAAAACGATTGATGCGATGCGAGATCTAGGTGCCGAAGCAATACATTCTTATATTGGGCCAAATATTTGTGGTGGATGTTATGAAGTTGGCGATGATATTTTTAAAGAGGTCACAACTAAATATCCGGCATCAGATTCATCTGGTCGAACCGGTAAAGCAACCCTCGATTTAGTTGCCGGATTAAAAACAGATTTGAAAGATACCGTGCTCCTAGATTTATCAAGTTGTGTGCTGGAAGATAAGAATTCCTTCTCGTATCGCCGTGATGGAATAACTGGTCGACAAGCAGGTGTGATTTGGCTTTAGATAGAAAGAGCGAACTGGCTCAGAACTTAGCTGCAGTAAGAGCAACGATTCCAAACGATGTTCATTTAATTGTAGTAACTAAGACCTTTCCAGTAAGTGATGCGCAGATTCTTCACGAACTTGGAGTCTCTGAATTCGGCGAGAATCGAGATCAAGAAGGCAAAGAGAAGGCGCCGCTGGTTCCGGGAAAGTGGCATTTCCAAGGCCAGTTGCAGAGCAATAAATTGAAATCAATCTGCAGTTGGGCAGATGTAATTCAAACCATTGATACAACTAGATATGTAGAGCTAGTTTCAAAGGCTGCGCAGAAAGATATTGAGGTATTTATCCAAGTCTCACTTGACGGTCAAACCCATCGAGGTGGCGCGCTTCCTTCTGATTTAAATGAAATTGCAGATTCAGTGTTGGCGACTAAAAATCTAAAGTTACAAGGGCTTATGGCAGTGGCGCCATTAGGAGAGGATCCAAACGAAGCTTTTCAACGTCTCTCCAAGATACATTCTGATTTTAAAGAGCGCTATCCAAGCGCCCCCTATTTATCTGCTGGCATGAGCGGGGATTATTTATCGGCAATATCTCATGGCGCGACACATGTTCGGGTGGGCTCTTCAATACTCGGTTCGCGTAACTGACCAATCTAAAATTATGCCTATGTCTAGCCTTAAGAAACTAGGAAATTTTCTCGGTCTCACTGACGACCTCGAGAGCGAAGAAGTAACCCACGAAGCCGAAGCGCCACGTGTTCGCGTTCGCGAAACACGTTCCTTTGCATCTGTGCAAGCAACACCAGCACCAGTTGCAACATCTGCGCCTGCCGCATCAAATCAAATCTTTACCGTTAACCCACGTTCTTATAACGAAGCTCGCGTTATCGGCGAACGTTATCGCGATGGCAACACAGTGCTAATGAACTTAACTGACATGGGCGATGACGAACGTAAGCGTCTAGTTGATTTCGCAAGTGGCCTTGTTTTCGGCCATCACGGAACAATCGAACGTGTAACTTCAAAGGTTTTCTTGCTCTCTCCTGCAAATGTAACAGTCTCTTCTGAAATTAAGACTGCAGCTGCAGAAGCAAGTTTCTTCAATCAGAGCTGATAAATGCTCGGTATCTGGATTGCACGTTTTCTTCAAGTCTTTATCTTCGCGCTCTTCGCGCGTTTAATTCTTGATTATGTTCGAATGTTTAAACCATCATGGAGCCCAAGAGGCTTAATGCTCTGGTTTGCTGAGAGCGTTTATACATTTACAGATCCACCGATTAAGTTTTTCCGCCGCTTCATTCCACCACTTCGCCTTGGCGGCGTTGCGTTAGATTTATCGTTTATCGTGCTCTTTTTTGCAGTACAAATTTTGCAGAGCCTTGCTCTCTCGTTTCTTTAATTTAATTGTAAATTAAAGGTAAATCCAAGTTCAGTATCGCAAAGCAGGGAAGCATCGTGCTTCATCTCTACTGCAAGCACTTCACGCTTGATATGTTCTAGCGCTTCGTTAACCGCAGGAGCAATTTCAGAATTTGCGTTCCAAGTTACGATGATGCGATCTGAGATATCAAATCCCGCGTTCTTACGCCCCTCTTGGAGCGCGCGAATAACTTCACGCACGTTACCTGCATTAATTAACTCCTGAGTAAGAGTTAAATCAAGGGCTACAGATTCGCCATTATTTGAAGCTACAGACCAACCGCTCTTAGGTTGTTCTGTAATCACTAGGTCATCCACGGTGATCTCAAATTCGCCAACTCTTGCTGAACCATTGATACGAACATCAGCTACTAGCTTTGCAGCATCTGCCGCAGCAATTAACTTTGCAACTTCCTGAACCGCTCCGCCGTACTTAGCTCCAAGTGAACGGAAGTTAGCTTTAATGCTTACGCTAACTAAATCACCAGATGCATTTGCAATATCTTCTAGTTCGAGCACATTGAGCTCATCTGCGATTTGATCGCGCATATCTGCAGGCAAGTTTGCCCAGCCACTTGCTGCGATTAGCGCACGCCCCAGAGGCTGACGAATCTTTACCGCTGACTCTGCGCGAGCAGCGCGGCCCAATTCAACTACGCGGCGAGTCAAAGCAACTTGGTCGCGTAGCGTTTCATCAATTAGCGTTTCATCAACTGCTGGCCATGATGTTAAGTGAATTGATGCAGCTGCATCTGTTTCAACTGGACGGATAAGTTCTTGCCAAACATGTTCGGTGATAAAGGGAACCATTGGCGACATCAATTGAGTAAGTACCTTGATGCACTCATGCAAAGTTGCAAGCGCTGCTGGATCCCCATCCCAGAAACGGCGACGGCTACGACGGACATACCAATTAGATAAATCATCGATAAATGTGGCAAGCAAACGACCTGCGGTCTGTGAATCAAAGTTTGCATATGCCGCGTCAACATCTTTAACCAATAGCTGAAGCTCAGAGAGAATCCATCGATCCATGATTGGACGAGAAACTTGAGCAGGGGATTGTGATAAATCAAAGTTAGATGCGCGCGCGTAGAGCGACATAAATGAGATGGTGTTCCAGTAAGTAAGCAGTGTTTTGCGAACCACTTCTTGGATTGCATCATGGCCAACTCGACGGCTTGCCCACGGAGAACCTGCCGCCAACATGAACCATCGAACTGCATCAGCGCCATGTTGCTCCATAAGCGCCATTGGTTCTAGAACATTTCCAAGGTGCTTAGACATTTTGCGACCATCTTTATCAAGGATGTGGCCAAGACAGAGCACAGTCTTATAAGAAGATTGATCGAAAACTAAAGTTCCGATGGTCATCAAGGTATAGAACCAACCGCGAGTTTGATCAATCGCTTCGCAGATAAAGTCCGCTGGATATGAATTCTTAAATTTCTCTTCAGAACCAGGCTTATGTGGGTAGCCCCATTGCGCAAATGGCATTGCGCCAGAGTCATACCAGCAGTCGATAACTTCTGGAACGCGAACCATATCTTCTTTGCACTCTGCACAAGGGAATTTAATGTCATCAACAAAAGGGCGATGCGGATCTAAATTAGATAGTTCTTGGCCTGCAAGTTCTCCAAGTTCCTTTAATGAACCGATTGCGATTTCGTGTTTCTTTTCGCAGCGCCAGATTGGAAGCGGAGTGCCCCAATAACGATTACGCGACAACGCCCAATCGATATTGTTATTTAACCAATCGCCATAGCGACCTGTCTTAATAGTCTCTGGGTGCCAATCAGTCTTCTGATTTTCACGGATTAACGCATCCTTAATAGATGTAGTGCGGATATACCAAGATGGCTGCGCATAATAAATAAGTGCAGTGTGGCAACGCCAGCAATGCGGATACTGGTGCTCATATGGCTGATGCTTATAAAGAAGGCCGCGTTGTTTTAAATCTTTAACGATTGGCTTATCTGCATCTTTAAAGAAGAGATCGCCAACTAAATCAATTCCAGCTTCAAAATGTCCATCAGGACGGACTGGATTTACAGTTGGCAAGTCATATGCGCGGCAGGTCTTTAAATCATCCGCACCGAATGCTGGAGCCTGGTGTACAAGACCAGAACCATCTTCGGTAGTTACGTAATCTGCCAAAACCACAAAGTGTGCATTTGGAATATCTACAACATCAAATGGACGCTGATAGGTAACACGCTCTAAATCTTTACCAACGTAACGCTTAAGTATTTCGACTTCGCCATCAAGTTTTGAGAGAAGCGCTTCAGCCAAAACGAGAATCTCTGACGATTCTTCTTTAGTGACTTTAACGGCAACGTAATCAACCTCAGCATTAACTGCAACGGCAGTATTTGAAATCAATGTCCATGGGGTAGTGGTCCAAACTAAGAAGCTTGCGCCTAAATCTTTAAGCTCACCGCTAGTTACCGGAAAGCGAACATAAACAGATGGGTCGGTAACTGTCTCGTAGCCTTGAGAAAGTTCGTGATCAGATAAACCAGTACCGCAACGAGGGCAGTAAGGAGCAACGCGATGGTCTTGAACTAGAAGACCTTTCTTCCAAACTTCCTTTAATGACCACCAAACAGATTCAACATACTCTGGGGACATAGTCCAATAAGCTTCATCGAAATCAACCCAGAAGCCCATTCGGTTGGTCATATCTGTAAATGCACTTACGTGGCGTTGGACTGATTCTTTGCACTTTGCATTGAATTCTGCGATGCCAAACTTTTCGATATCGCCTTTGCCTGAGAAGCCAAGTTCTTTTTCAACTGCAATCTCTACAGGTAAACCATGGCAATCCCATCCAGCTTTACGTACAACTTGATGGCCCTTCATTGTTTGATAACGAGGGAATACATCTTTAAATACTCGCGCTTCAATATGGTGCGTGCCTGGCATTCCGTTTGCGGTCGGTGGACCTTCAAAAAATGTCCAAGATTCTTGACCCTCATGAGCTTGAACGCTCTGGTGGAAGATGGCATTGGTTTCCCAGAACGAGAGAACCTCGTGCTCCATCTTTGGGAGATCAATCGAGGCCGGAATTGCGCGGTAGCCGGTCATCTGGAAATTCTAATTGACGCCAAGATTCGCGCCTAATCGCGCGCCTAATTGGCGCAGTGACCTATAACAAATTAAAGTTTCGCCCCTCATGGCATTAAAAAAATTAGCGAAGAAGCTGGCTAAAAAAGCAGCAAAAAAAGCCCCTGCAAAAAAAGCAGCTCCAGTTAAAAAAGCTGCACCTGTAAAGAAGGCGGCTAAGAAAGCAGCTCCCGCTAAGAAAGCAGCTCCCGCTAAAAAGGCGGCACCTGTTAAGAAGGCAGCACCTGCAAAGCCTGTTAAGAAGGCAGCGCCAAAGAAGCCAGATAATTCAATTAAGACCTCTGCAATTGCAGGATCAAAAGCAACTCTAAAAGTTGATACTAAAAATCAGACAGTTCAAGTATCAATGGCATCATCACAGATTGCAGAAGTAGTTGTTGAAGAGAAACGTTTAATGATGCCACCTCCGCCACCACCAAAGAAGAGCGGAAAGCAGAACCATTTAAAGCCTCTCAAAGCAGCTCCTGCTGCCTTGGTGGTTGAAAATAATGAAACTTGGACTGCTACAGAGCTAAAAGCGATGCGCGCAAATCTTTCAAAGGAACTCGAGCGACTTCGCGTTGATTTAGCAAAAGTTGAATCTGAAATGGATTCACTTATTAAAGATGGCGGCGAAGGTGCTGGCGATGACCAAGCTGATGCTGGCAATAAGACTTTCGAACGCGAACATGAAATGTCACTATTGATTAATGCACGTGACATGGTCATCCAGACCGAGCGCGCGATTGATCGTATTGATAACAAGTCTTACGGAGTCTGCGAAGTATGCGGAAACCAAATCGGAAAAGCACGACTAGAAGTTTTCCCACGCGCAACTCTCTGCATGTCTTGCAAGCAGAAGGAAGAGCGTCGTTAATTTCAAATCACCTTGGAAAGTAACTTATCTAGTTGCTTGGTTAATTTGGTTAATTGATTACTTAACCAAACAATGGGCGCTACATTCACTCCCAGGTAAGTCAATCAAATTTCTATTTTTAAAGTTTGAACTCACCTCAAATAGCGGAGCCGCATTTGGACTAGGCGCAAATGGCGCAGGGATATTTCTTGGGCTATTTGCAATCGCAGCATCTGCCGCAGTCTTTTACTACGCGCCTAAGATCACCAATAAATATTGGGGTTGGGTATTGGCTCTAGTTTTAGGTGGAGCGTTAGGAAATCTAACTGATAGAGCTTTCAATTCACCGGGATTACTACGTGGCAGCGTTACCGATTGGATTGTTCTCCCGCATTGGCCGAATTTCAATTTGGCGGATTCAAGCATTGTTTGCGCCGCTATCCTTGCTTTCGTGCTCTCAATGAAAAATATTTCACCTATCGAAAGAAAAAAAGATGCGTGAAAGTAGAGACGTTGAAATTCCAGAGGGCCTCGATAACGAACGTATTGATAGCGCGCTAGCTCGAGTACTGGGGCTATCTAGAAACGTAATTGTTAAATTACTAGAATCTAAAGAAGTTTCACTGGGCCATCGAATTTTGAGTAAGTCTGACAAAGTTCAGAGTGGGCAAGTTATTACCGTTCTACTACCCGAACCACCAAGTGGGGAAGCAATCCCACCAACTCCGCTTGAAAATTTAGAAATCATTTATCAAGATACCGATTTAGTAATTGTTAACAAACCTGTTGGTTGTGCGGCGCATCCAAGTCCTGGCTGGACAGGGCCAACTGTAGTTGGCGCGCTAATTGCAGCCGGAATTCCAATTTCATCTAGCGGCCCTGCTGAACGCCAAGGAATCGTTCAACGTCTTGATGTTGGTACTAGTGGTTTGATGATGGTTGCAAAAACGGAAACGGCATATTTAAAGTTAAAAGATATGTTTCGCAATCGTGAAATTAAAAAGATTTATCATGCTCTGGCACAAGGACATCTTGAGCCTGCAATCGGAACAATTGATGCGCCAATTGATCGCCACCCTAAAGATGATTACAAAATGGCGGTGATTGTTGATGGAAAACCGAGCGTTACTCATTACGAAGTCATCGAGTACTACCGATCTGTATCTCTACTTAAAGTTGAACTTGAAACCGGTCGCACACATCAAATTCGCGTTCATATGGCAGCAATCCGCCATCCACTTGTCGGGGATTTAACTTACGGCGCAGATCCAAACTTGGCAGAGGAGATTGGCGTAACACGTCCATGGTTACACGCTCAAGCTCTTGAATTCACCCATCCAATCTCTGGCCTGCCAATTTCCGTTAGCGCGCCATACCCTCGTGATTTAACTGACTCTCTATCGCGCCTAAGCGACGCGGTCTTGCCTTAGGACTAATCTCCACCTTCGTGAACGAAAAATCTTTTGCCCATCTCCATGTTCACACCGAGTACTCAATGCTCGATGGAGCAGCGCGCGTCTCTGATTTAGTTAAAGAGGTTGCGGCGCAAGGGATGCCTGCAATTGCAATGACAGATCATGGAAATCTCTTCGGTGCATTTGATTTCTACAAGCAGGCGAAGAAAGCCGGCGTAAAACCAATTATCGGTCTTGAAGCATATGTGGCACCAGAGACTCGTTTTGATAAACGTCGAGTTCAATGGGCCGAAGGTGGAGAAGATGATGTCTCTGGTGGAGGCGCTTATACCCACATGACTTTGCTTGCCGAGAATAATGAGGGTCTTGCAAATCTTTATCGCCTTGCTTCGTTATCTTCACTCGAAGGTTTTTACTACAAACCACGTATCGATCGTGAACTATTAAATAAGTATGCCAAAGGAATTATCGGAACCACTGGTTGCGTCGGTGGAGAGGTTGCAACACGTCTTCGACTTGGCAATTACAAAGAGGCGCTAAAAGCGGCATCGGAATTTCGCGATATTTTCGGTAAAGATAATTTCTTCGTCGAAATTATGCATCATGACATAGAAGTTGAAAATCGAGTCAAGGCAGATTTACTCAAACTGTCGAAAGATTTAAATATCCCGCTACTTGCTACAAACGATCTGCACTATACATACAAGGAAGATGCCCAGGCGCACGAAGTACTACTCTGCGTCCAATCAGGCTCAACGATTGCTGACCCAAAGAGATTTAAATTTGATGGAGATCAGTTCTACCTAAAGAGCGCAGCAGAGATGCGTGAACTATTTAAAGAGCATCCTGAATCGTGCGATAACACCTTACTAATTGCCGAACGAGTCGATGTAAAGCTTCGCGAAGGCGAGAACTTACTTCCACAATTCCCAGTTCCGGAAGGTGAGACTGAGGATTCTTGGCTTGTAAAAGAATCAGAAGCGGGACTTGCAAAAATATTTAACGGAAACGTTCCAGATAAATATAAAGAGCGTTTACGTTTTGAATTAGATGTTATGAAGAAGATGGGGTTTCCCGGTTACTTCTTAGTTGTCGCGGACTTAGTCGGGCATGCAAAGCGAAGTGGAATTCGAGTTGGACCTGGCCGTGGCTCTGCAGCTGGTTCTTTAGTTGCATATGCCCTTGGAATTACTGGGCTAGATCCAATCGAACACGGATTACTTTTTGAGCGATTCTTAAATCCAGAACGTATCTCCATGCCTGATATCGATCTAGATTTTGACGAACGCCGTCGCGGTGAAATGATCAAATATGCCACAGAAAAATATGGCGAAGACCGCGTTGCGCAGATCATCACTTACGGAACCATTAAATCTAAGCAATCAATTAAAGATTCAACTCGCGTTCTTGGCTATCCATATGCAATCGGAGAGAAGTTAACTAAAGCGCTTCCTCCTGCAATTATGGGTAAAGATATTTCGCTTGCAGGCGTATTCGATCCAAAGGATCCACGTTACAGCGAAGCATCAGAATTCCGATCACTTTATGAATCAGATCCGGATTCAAAACGTGTTGTAGATACTGCTCGTGGCCTTGAAGGTCTGAAGCGTCAATGGGGAGTGCACGCAGCTGGCGTGATTCTCTCTCGTGAACCGCTGTTAGATGTAATTCCAATTCATCGTCGCGAAAACGATGGCGCAATCATCACGCAATTCGATATGGGAGCCTGTGAATCAACAGGTCTTCTCAAGATGGACTTCCTTGGACTTCGAAATCTTTCGGTTCTTGATGATGCGCTAATTAATATCAAAGCCAATAAGGGCGAAGATGTAGTTCTCGAAGAGTTAACTCTCGACGATAAGAAAACTTATGAGTTGTTATCACGTGGCGAAACTCTTGGCGTCTTCCAGCTCGATGGTGGACCAATGCGTTCACTACTTAAATCAATGGCTCCTGATCACTTCGGTGACATTTCGGCGGTTATTGCACTTTACCGACCTGGTCCAATGGGTGAAAACGCACATAACAACTACGCCGATCGTAAGAACAAACGTAAACCGGTCGAACCAATTCACAAAGATTTAGCTGAACCGCTTGCAGAGATTCTCGATGACACCTTTGGTCTAATTGTTTATCAAGAACAAGTAATGGCGATCGCGCAGAAA
>ERZ650311.1036-NODE-1036-length-14852-cov-3.646618_pt1 | contig 14852 bp, 18 predicted proteins | sample MGYA00376247_ERZ650311 | MGnify/ENA primary metagenome ERZ650311 (study PRJEB26733, sample SAMN07839324) | wastewater metagenome | biome: small river; feature: stream; material: water | place: USA: North Carolina | collected 2016-07-28 ... | reverse complement strand
ATCGGCTAGGACACCAGCCTTTCACGTTGGTAAGATGGGTTCGATTCCCATACGGAGTGCCAAACTTTATACACATGATAATTTGCTGTAGATGTCGAGAAAGTAGGAGCCTCGAAATTCCTATGAGTCTGGTCTAATTAACCGAGAAGACAAGTATCGACTAGCACTACGTACCACTAACCGAGCAGCTGCTTTATATCATCGGTAAAATGGTCATGAATGAAGGTGGCATGACTAGCAAGTTGTCAGTTGTATAAAGTTTATGGAGATGTAGGAAAATTGGTAACCCCAGTGGACTGTAAATCCGCCGCCCGAAAGGCACTACTGGTTCGACTCCAGTCGTCTCCACCAAATCGAGCAACGTCAGTTGCTTGTCAATCTCGACATAGGGTCGAGCGTGTACATGTGCGGGTCAACGCCAGTTGGTCTATTCGGTCACCACGTAGAGTGACGGCTAAAGTTCGTAATGCCACATATACTAAGACGATGATGAGTAAGATGAGTAGATGGAAACCGAGCCATGCGAGACTGCGTGGTCTTCAGCAGCATGTGAGGTGGCTGACGATGCGAGAGTAAGTCGGTCCAGTAGGGGTAAGAAAGTCATCGTTAGCGGACAAGCTGCCATGAGACAGAAGTTATATTGATCCTATATCGAAAGCGCGGATCATAATAACGCCGTGTACTCTCTAACTAATTTGGTTTCAAAGTGTTCATGGACGCACGTAGCACTGTCACTGCTAAAGAGGGGGATCGTTACCCCCTGGAACCGCCAGAGCAAACAGAAGTCTTGTTTTGATGCATGGCTTCTCAACGGTTGTAAGAGACGATGGGTGATATCGGAACTTTCACGAATTTTGATGACTAAATACAGTTATGCTTCTATGGCAGAGTGGCTTATGCGACCGTCTCTAAAACGGATGAAGGTGGGTTCAAATCCCGCTAGAAGCACCAAATTTATGAAAGGAAATGCTATGGAGAAATTCTCAGCATAGATTCGACCGCCGTAAGGTTCTTTTGTTTCTATATCATGTCAATCAATCTTAAAAACAAAGGAAACTAAAATGTGTATCGAATTAAAAATTAAAGCAAAACATCTCGCTCTTGAGCCTAAAGTTATCAAACACGAAGAACGTAAGCTGAAGGGTCAAATCAAGTACACCAAAGGTACTGACGCAAACCTGATTGTCAAGTTGGACAGCCTAGTTGCTCATCGCCGTTGGAACGTACGAAACGAATCACGCGCCACTGAACTAGCAAGAGCGTATCTTGCAGGAAAGTCTTACACTTCAGTAGAAAAGAAGCGTAATGATGACGTGATGTTTAGAATGTATATCGTGCCACGCATTGTCGCTATGGTGACAAAGTATGGTCGCGGTGAACAACGAAAGATTACTCGCGACACAATCGTTGAGTGGTCCAAGTTGTAAAGGTTATTGCGGGTTAGGGAAATGGTTATCCCGTCAGTCTCATAAGCTGAAGGTAGTTGGTTCGATTCCAGCACTCCGCAACCAGTTTTAGGCTTCTTTCAGCAACAATAAAATTTCACTGTCTATGAAAAGAAAGCGAAGCCTGTTGATTATTGCCCTTGTAGTATAATGGCTATTACAGTTGCCTTGTAAGCATCAAAATGCGGTTCAATTCCGTACTGGGGCACCAAGATTTATGGTGATATGACGTAGATGGATGCGTAGCGGTTTCATAAGCCGACGAGGGTGGATCGATACCACCTATCACCACCAGAGAAGAATTATCCGTGTGTAGCGCAGTCTGGTAGCGCATCTGGTTTGGGACCAGAGGGTCGCAGGTTCGAATCCTGCTACACGGACCAGTTATAAGTAGAAGTTTATGCCCTTGTGGTGGAATGGCAGACACGCTGGTCTTAGAAGCCAGTGCCGAGAGGCGTGCGAGTTCGAGTCTCGCTGGGGGCACCAAGTTATTATTCCGAAGTAGCACAGCGGTAGTGCAGTTGACTGTTAATCAATTGGTCGTAGGTTCGATCCCTGCCTTCGGAGCCAAATTTTAGAGGATACCATGAAAGGTAATGCAAAACATCAAAGAGTGCACAAGAAGACTTGCCAGAACGGTAGCAAGACTAGCACACAGAATAAATGCCGCAAGGGTCACAAGAAGTATCGAGGACAAGGTCGATGAGTGACGGTGGTAAAGGTTCAGCGCCACGCCCATTAAGTGTAGCGCATGACGAATATTCTAAACGATGGGATGCGATCTTTCAGAGAGATTTACCGAAAGAAGAATTCGTGGTAAACTCTCCAGATCCAAATGAGCGCGATTGGTACTACGATGATCATGGTATCAAACGCAAAAAACCAATGGGGGATTAGTCTAATTGGGAAAACACTAGCCTTGCACGCTTGAGTCAACGGTTCGATTCCGTTATCCTCCACCAATTAAATGAGAAATTATGAACGTAAAACCTCTACATAAAAAGGTTCTCGTCGCTGAGAACAAAAGTGAAGTGACCTCGGAGTCTGGCATTATTCTTGACGGTGCCAACTCTGTTCGTGAATCAAAGAGAGCGACTGTTCTTGCAGTTGGTCCAGAAGTGACTACTGTCAAGGTTGGTGATGTCGTTCTTCTAGAATGGACTAAAGCCTCTGTTGTGAAGATTGGGGATGCCCAACGCGCAATGATTGACGAAGATAATATTGTAGCGGTTTTTGAATAAATGCTGAATTAGCTCAGTTGGTAGAGCAACGCACTAGTAATGCGTAGGTCGTCAGTTCGAATCCGACATTCAGCACCATTTTTGCGGGTATAGTGTTTAACGGCTAGCACGGCGGTCTTCCAAACCTCAAGTGAGGAGTTCGAATCTCCCTACCCGCTCCATCTTTTTACCAACCGAAGAAAGCGAAGGTGCATTATGAAGCGTATTGACATCGATGAAGTTAAGGCTTTCATTGAATCTCAATCTCCAGAAACTAAAATTTATATCGGAGCGGACTCTGAACGATTCCCTATCGGTAATGACTGGTACGCAGATTACACCCTCGCTATTGTAGTCCACATCGATGGTAAGCATGGATGTAAGATCTTTGGTGAGGTACAACGTGAACGTGACTGGGATCAAAAGAAGAACCGTCCACGTATGCGTCTAATGAACGAAGTATACAAGATTGCAGAATTGTATCAAAAGCTACACGATGTTCTGGAACACAGAGATGTGGAAATCCACTTGGACATCAACCCTAACGAAAAGTACGGGTCTAGCTGCGTTATCCAAGAAGCAACTGGATACATTCGTGGTATGTGTAACGTAGTGCCTATGGTTAAGCCACAAGCATTCGCTGCATCTTACTGTGCTGACCGTCTGAAGCACATTATGAGCCATCAAAAGAAGGCTGCATAGAAAGAAAAAAATAAATGACGATATACCCCAGAATTTCAGTTCTGGGGTATTTTTTGCCTAAATACATCTACCCGACAGTAAGTTGGGATTCCACCGAAAGGTGTTTGGAGCAGCGCTAGTCGCTGCTCATTTTTCTAAAAATCATCAAAATACTTGTTGACTTGCAACTATCTTTGATGTATAATTTATGTATGACTTGGGATGAATGCAGCATACTTAAAATACTGCACTAAAGAGTAGCCCCACCATGGAGGAAACGCCGTAAGGCGTCAATCGGGGGCTAGGTTGGAAAGGTTCTTGCATACTCTTTTGCCTTGTGACACCTAGTAGGAGTCAGAGAACTGTGCCCGAATGCACACCAACGTTCCTGTCGCACAGGATAAGCCAGTGAGAAGTTCTGGTTGATTTTTCGTGGGGTTCACCTTGACAGGGACACGATGTTTTTAAGAAAACTACTCGATCCACCCGCTCATCCCGTTGATTTTTGTTGACTTGTAACTCTACTTGATGTAGAATTATGGTCTTGTTAGGTTAGTTTCAGCAATCCTACTAGCGACTAATAATCGCATCGTTTGATGGCGCTTTTACTCGAAAGAGTAACCCGAAAGGGAGCGTTATCGCTCGTGTTAGCTCATTCACGAGAAAATAAAAAGTGGGCAAAGAACTAACCTGTTGTTTGATCTAGGCTTTCGTTGCCTGTTATTGGAGATGTTATATGAACTCTTTTGTTTCTGCCGTTCAAAATCAATCTGCACGCACTACTAACGGCATGCGTGCTCGTGCGTCTACTGCATCCGCATGCGTAGATCTTTTCTTCAAAATCGGTGCCTCTCGTGGCAAGGATGTCACTAAGGACTTCGTGGCTGCATACGCAGAGAACCGCGAAATCGCCCTGCGTATCGCGCAATGGGTTCGTGACGTTCGCGGTGGCGCTGGTGAACGTGAAATCTTCCGTCAAATCCTGACTTATCTGGACAAGCACAACCCTTCTGATGCAGCATTGCTGTTGATGAAAGTGCCTGAGATCGGTCGTTGGGATGACATCTTTGTTCTTAAGAACAAGGAAAACCGTTACAAGGCATTGTCAATGCTTGGTGACGCACTGCGTGCAAAGAACGGTCTTGCTGCAAAGTGGACTCCTCGTAAGGGTGAGTTGGCTGCAGAGATCCGTAACTTCTTCGGTATGAGCCCAAAGTTCTACCGTAAGTCTCTTGTTGAATTGACTAAGGTCGTTGAACAAGAAATGTGCGCAAAGAACTGGGATGAAATCAATTTCTCTCATGTTCCATCTCTGGCACACTCTCGTTACAAGAAGGCATTCTTCCGTAACACTCAAGAGTATGCAAAGTACGTTGCTGAGTTGACTAAGGATCCTAAGGATCGTAAGGTCAACGTTAAGATCAACGCAGGTGCGGTATATCCGTACGATGTGTTGAAGGGTGTTATCGGTGCATACCGTAGCAACTACAACAACGTAGAATTGGGCGCATTGCAAGCGCAATGGGACGCTATGGAAAACTTCATCGGTGACGCTAACGTGTTGCCTTTGGTTGACGTTTCTGGCTCCATGACTTGCAAGGCTGGTGGCGCGAAGTCTACTTCGGCTACTACTTGCCTAGATGTGGCAGTTTCTCTTGGTCTGTATGTTGCAGACAAGAACAAGGGTAAGTTCAAGGATACCTTCCTGACTTTCTCTTCATCTCCAGAACTTTTGCACCTGAAGGGTAACATTGTTCAGAAGGTTAACCAAATGGCATCTTCTAACTGGGGTATGAACACTGACTTGGTTAAGGCGATGGATAAGATCCTGAGCACTGCCAAGAATGGTAATGTTCCTCAAGAGGAAATGCCAGAAATGCTGTTGATCATGTCTGATATGCAATTTGACCGTTGTGCTCGTTTCGACGACTCCGCAATGAAAATGATGGCACGTAAGTTTGAAGCAGCAGGATACGAACTTCCAAAGATCGTATTCTGGAACTTGAACGCGCACGACAACGTGCCTGTCAAGTACGATGCTTCGAACGTGGCATTGATCTCTGGTTTCAGCCCACAAATCATGGTCTCTGTTTTGGGTGGTGACACTGAAAAGTTCACTCCTGAAGCAATCATGATGAAGGCGATCGGTATCGATCGTTACGCTCTAGCGTAAAACCTAGTCGCTTAGGGACGGGCGCATTGACTGGTGTGCGTAATCACCAGTCACTATAATGAAGTGCACTCTCAACGCCTTTAGCGAGGGAGCCTAGCATAGTGTGGATTGTTCTTCGACGCTATGCGACACGGTCACGCTACCCAAGAGTAAGAGAACATGAGGGGTAGCCTGTTAGTGTATTTCATTATGGTATTCTGTTAGCTCAGTTGGGAGAGCGACCGATCAAAATTCTAGATAGCGGGGACATGTATGCACAGCGCACTGGTTCGAGCCCAGTACAGAAACCATAATGAAGCGCATCAGTGGTGGTAGAAAGTAACCGAGACGACTACCTTAGCACAGATAGAACTGCTGGCAAAGCCGATAAATTCTTTCTCAGGATGTGCAGTTAGTGACGTTGGTGTTCTTCATTATGGTTATAAATACAATTATGCGGGTATAGCTCAGTTGGTAGAGCACTTCCTTGCCAAGGAAGATGTCGAGAGTTCGAGTCTCTTTGCCCGCTCCACTGAATATATGATTAACAAGTCCAATCTTGATGTTGATCTGAATCCATTAGTCTCATGGCTAGACTCTAAAATGGAATCTGAACCTGCAGGTAGAATCAACAACTCCACAGGTACGCGCAAACCAAATGGCGCGCAGCATACGATCTCACAACGAGATCGTATTTTTCATTTCCTATTCGCAAAAATCAATTCCATAGCTAAAGAGAAGTTCTCTTCCTATGCGATCACTGACGTATGGACAAACGTCAATCTCCCAGAAGGCTACAATAAAAGCCACATACATATTGGAGCAGATATCGCTGGCTGCTTCTACATCAGAGTACCCGAAAACTCTGGTGATATTGAGTTTGAGACAGGTGAACGTTTCACTCCAAAAGCTGGAGATATCTACTGGTGGGATGCATCAATCCCACATTGGGTTCATAAGAACGAATCAGGCGAGGTTCGTTACTCTGTAGCATTTAACGTTAAGCGACTCGATGTATAAGACTCTCTATAATCTTCCACAATTCCCAGCACAGTGTATCCGAGAAGCAACGACTGCCAAGTACACGCAAGCGTACAATCCAGATCAACTTCGCGCATTCTCTTCGTTTAACTCTACTCCATTCGTCGCTAATCTGCAGAAAGAATTTGGACAGTGTGGTGGTTTGTATATGAAGAATCTCCCTATGTCATACTACGACTGGCATATCGATATGGGAAGACAGTGCTCAATCAATTGGCTACTTCAGAACGTAGGTGGTTCTGCTTTCTATAGAGAAGAAGTAGTGCCTCCACGTGGCAAGAAGTCCATCACATACAAGCTGACAAAGGTAGAGTATCAACTCTACAAACCAACCATTCTCGATGTGACAAGATACCACTGTGTCATCAATGATACGCAAGAGGATAGAATCATCTTCAGTCTTAGCATTAATGCACCATTCAGTGATGTCCATAAATACCTTTCGTCACTGGAAATTCCTGATTATGAATCTTGCTAATGTAATCGATCCGAAACTTGCCAACAGTCTATTCCTAATTCACGTAAAGGAAGATGGCACATCCCACAAGTATACCTATAGAGATCTGGATAATAAGTCCTCATGGTTTGCCAGAGGATTGGTCAAGCGAGGTATAAAGCAACAGGACTATATCGCGATTCTAGCGGATAATAGCTTCGACTACATCGTTGCCTACTATGGAGCGCTAAAGGCTGGTGTTGTTGCTGTTCTGGTCAACAACAAGATGACCGATGAAGAAGTTGAGTATGTTCTAAAGGACAGTGGCTCTAAACTACTCTTCACTGACTCTGATCGAATGTTTAGTGCAGAGACAGTTAGGTTCTCAGAACTCGATACGTTTCTAGATCATGGAGACTTCACTACTGTCGAATTAGAAGATGGTGAAGCCATCTGTCTATACACTTCTGGATCCACTGGAGTGCCGAAGGGTGTTGTCTATACCCACAAGAAGCACTTTTGGATCATCAACAAACACGCAGCTGAAGATAGTTCATACGATAAGTTTCGTCGTGTTAAGACGATGATCATTACCCCTCTCTACCATCTGAACGGTCTTGCTGGTATCGAGATTCAGGCTAAGAAGGGTAACGTTATCGTTATGCTTTCTAAGTTCAAACCTGACATTGCGATCAGAGCAATCGAAGAACATAAGGTGAACGTTATTGCCACCATTACTACTACGATGGCTATAATGGTTAATGATCCACTTATAGAGACTGCCCAACTACACACGGTCAATTCTATTCGTGTTGGTAGTTCTATTACCACCGAGTCTACGATCAATAAGATCAAGAAGTATTTCCCAAGAGCGCAGGTAGTTATCACGTATGGTACTACAGAGACTGGTCCAGGGATGTTCGCACAACACCCAAAGAGAAAACCAACTCCAAAGACTAGCGTTGGCTATCCAATCGAAGGTCTTGAGTACAGAATCGTTGATGGTGTCCTTCAGGTGAAGACTCCTTCTGTGATGGTTGAGTATAAGAACAAGAAGGATCTTTACGATAGTAGATTCACTGAGGATGGATTCTATATCACTGGTGACCTGTTCGAAGTAGATGCCGATGGTTTCTATTTCTGTTTGGGTAGAGCAGACGAGATGTTCAAGTCTGGTGGTAATATCGTTTATCCTTCTGAGATCGAAAACATACTTGAGTCTCACCCAAAGATCTCTCTGTCTGCAGTCATCGCTGTTGAAGATGAGTTGAAGCAATTCCTACCAGTTGCCTTTGTGGTAGCGAACGATATAACTGAGGGTGAAATCAAGGAATATATACTATCTAAGACCGCTGCATATAAGCACCCTCGTAAGGTAATCTTCCTTGATAAGATTCCTACAATCGGTAGCGGTAAAGTTGATAAAGTGAAACTGAAGCAATATTATAAGGAACATTATGTTTGAACAACTACATTCATTGATTGGACAGACTGTTGTTATCACTGGAGCCAATGGAGCAATTGCCAGAGCAACAGCAAAGCGCCTTAGTGGTCTAGGCGCTAAAGTGATCGGTATCGCAAGAACTGATAGTAAAGAAGTGCGCGACTTCTACGCATCTGAAGGTGTCGAAGGAATCCTATACTTCGCCGACGTAACAGACACTGCTGCTATCAAGCAGATCGCTAAAGAAATCCCTCAGTGTGACATTCTGATCAACAACGCAGGTTGGACTAAAATTGTCCCACATCACGACTTGGATGGAATGAGTGATGACGATCTCGATAAGATGATCAGCGTCAATCTGAAGTCTGTCTATACTACAACCAGAGAGTTTCTACCTCTACTGCGTCAGAGCAACTACGGTACAATCATCAACATCTCTTCTGCTTCTGCCAATGGTGCAGGATATGGAAGTAACGTGATGTATTCAGCTACCAAGTCTGCCATTAACTCACTAACCAAAGACTGGGCTAGAGCACTGGCTCCGAAGGTTCGTGTACTCTCTATTTCCCCACCTCTTGTTATGGACTCTGACTTCTCTGGATGGAGCAGGGATGACAAGATCAAACGTGGAATGAAACTGCCTCTGAAGAGAGGGTCAAACACTGAAGACATCGCCAACGCAATTGAAGCATACCTAACGAAGATTAGATTCGCCACTGGTGTTGATGTTATCGTTGACGGTGGAAGGAACTTACAATGATTACTCGTAAACAAAAGACTGTTCTTACCTGTGCCATTACTGGTGGTGTCACAACTAAAGAGAACACTCCATTCCTACCTTGCACTCCAGAAGAGATCGCGACCTCTGCTCTCGAAGCAGCTGAGTACGGTGCTTCTGTTGTTCACCTACACGCCAGAGAAGATGACGGTAAACCGTCTATCAGTCTGGAGAAATACCGAGAGATCGTTGAGTTGATCCGTAAGGAGAACGATAAGGTCATCATCAACCTAACCACTGGTCCAGGTGCAAAGTTCATCCCTGACAACACTCGCTTAACTGCTGGTCGTCCAGAGTCTACTATGCTACCTGCTGGTCGTCGCGTTAGTCATATTCTTCAAATCAAACCAGACATCTGCTCTATCGACTTCAACACTATGAACGAGAGCGATCAAAAGCGTATCCGTATGAATATGCCGTATGTTGTCAGAGAAATGCTTCGCGCAGTACAAGCAGTTGGTGTTAAGCCAGAGTTGGAGATCTTCGGTTCTGGTGACTTCTATCTTGCTCGCGAGATGGAACGTGAAGGATTGTTCACTACTGGTAAGCCACTATGGCAATTCGCCACTGGTGTCAAGTACGGTATCCTACCAACTCCAGAGGCTATCCACTACTACCACAGTATGCTACCAGACGATGCTTTGTGGTCTGCTTTCGGTATTGGTAAGGAAGAGATGCCAATGGTTGCCACTACTTGGTTGTATGGAGGTCACGTACGAGTCGGTCTAGAAGATAACGTATATCTAGAGAAGAACGTTCTGGCAGAAACAAACGCCCACCTAGTTAAGAAGGCTGTTAGAATTGTGAAGGATCTTGGTGGAGAGATTGCAAACTTTGAAGAAGCTAGAGAGATCTATGACCTACCCAATCGTTAAGCTAAACCTACCACCACTACCACCAGAGGTTGAGAACCGTCTGTTGGAGATGGCGAAGGATAGTGCAAACTTTAAGTATAGTAGCGATACTCTCTTGGCGAAGAAGGATCTAGCTAAGAGACGAGGATTAAGTCGTCTTGTTGCTGAGGTTGATGCTGTTCAGAAGTTGTATGGGTTTGATTACATCCCAACGCACAAGGCTGTTCGTCTTCAGTCACCACTGACTCAAGAGCTAAGAACATATGTGCCAGTAGAGTTGCCAGAACAAACTGATTTTGTTATTCAGGTCATTGACACTGAGAACACATTCATCCACGACGATGGAAGCCGTAAGGTATCGTTCTACTATCTAATGACTGATGACACCTGCCTGACTAGGTTCTACCACTCTGACTCTAAACCAATTCTGGAGACTACGTATCATCCAGATGAAGTCGAAGAATACTATTCGATACATATGGAGAAGGGTGGATGGTATATGTTCGACCACCAGAGTATCCATGCGGTGACTGACGTCACTAAACTGAGAATTGGATTCTTGGTCGATATGTCAAAGGTTTATACATATGAAGAGTGCTACGAAAAGTACAAATCTATTGTGGAGGAATAATGGAAGAAAAGAAAATTACCTATTTGGAACACAACAAAGAAGTTGTGGATGAAGTTCATAACCTCTGGCATACTCCAGTTGTTACTGCCAAGCCATTCGATGATGTATTCTTAGATAAGCTATGCGCAGATGTCAAGTATCTTCTAAAACCTGGAGCACCTGGAACATTGAACCAAACTAATCTGTGGGATCTGCCTGATCTTCCAGATACTATGATTCGTGTAAAGAATATGATGGTCGGGTTGACTGACAAGTACTACCGTCCATTGACTGAAATGCCTTTACCAGAGTTGTATGGTAGCAAGGGATACTTCCGCGAGATCAAACAGAACTCAGTCTACAGAATCTCTCCACATAAGCATGCTCAGACGTTGGGTGTTGGTATCATTTACATTGATGTACCAAAACGTAACGCTGGCAACCTAATGATGATTGATCCGCGTGGTGGTGTTCTGTGGCACAACCAGTTCACTCCATTCAAACGCATTGCTGTCGAGCGAGGACTAATGGTTATCCATCCAGGATACCTGACACACTTCGTTGAGCCGACTGACTACAATTGCGCTCGATTCGACTATCGCTTGGCTATCATCTCTAACATCCACTGGAAACACTCTGACTTCATCAAGGAACTTGAGAAGAACGAGGAATCAGTCTACCGTATGGGAAGCATCGAAGTATAATGTTTTTCGATCAATACACTGAGTTCGTTGAGAATGATGTAAGAAGTCAAAGAGGAACAACTCAGGTAACTTCTGAGAGTCTGACTAAGAGATGTCAGGCTCTTTTACCTGCATGGTTGGTTAAGGATAAGACTATCCTCGATCTGGGTCATTGCCTTGGAGCATTCGGTCATTGGAGTCTAGCCAATGGAGCTAAGCACTACACTGGCGTAGACATTCAGAAATCATTCTGTGATAAATCCGAGCAGCTACTGTCAAAGTACTGGGATACCGATGAGTTTACAATCGAACAGGACGAAGTCCAAGAGTTTCTATACAAGACTCCACACAAGAAGTATGACATCGTCATCGTCTCTGGTATCATCCACTGCTATGTAAACCCAATTACGTTTATGGAAGCTGTATGTAATGCAGCGAACGAAGTGGTTGTTATTGAGACTCAAGAAGCCGATGAGTCCACTGGTATTCCAGCCATTCAATTTAAGATCTTCAACATGGTCTCCGATAATATCGGTAAGCCATACTCTGGATGGTCTTCTGCTGTTGGATTCAATGCCATGCGCGCGATCATGGGTGAGAACAAGTTCGAATTGTATGGTGAGAGAATCTATCCTCAGAAGATTGAGGGAAGTCACGATGCATACAACGATGAGATCGAGATCAATACGTCTAATGTCTACGCTGCGCCGAAGCGATACATGGTTAGATATAGAAGAACACGAAGAGAAGTAAAGACGTCTCTTCAGTACAACGTTCTTCATAATGTACAGAAACATAACCCTGCGTATGTTAGTGCTGCTCACTCTAAGATCATTAAGACAGAGAAGTGGGAGTTCGACGATAGCGTTGCATCGAGATTCCAAGAAGAGGCTCGTTCCAACATTCCTGACTATGATCGCGTCATCGAGATGTGCGTTGATCTTGCCAAGAGAAAGCTAGGATCAGGCGATCTAATCGTTGACGTTGGTTCTGCTCTTGGACATACAGTTGATGTATTCAAACAGATCGGATATACTAACGTAATTGGCGTTGAGTCTAGTCAGGCTATGATCAATAACTCTCTACATAAAGAGAGTATCGTTCTGAGTGATATCTTTCCTGACGTCCATCCAAAGTTTGTGATGGCTAACTGGACTCTCCACTTTGTCGATGAGCGACGTAAGTACATCGAAGACGTCTATGCTTCTATGGAATCTGGTACGTTTATCCTTACTGATAAGACTCCACAGTCAGATGAAGTTAAGGAAATGTACTATGACTTCAAACGCTCGCATGGCATCAGTGATACATACATCTACGAGAAAGAACACAAGCTGAAGGGATATATGACCCTGCTCCCGATTCAGTGGTATCTAGATACATTAACCTCTGTTGGTTTTACTAACGTACAGATAATCAACAGCAAGTATGGGTTCGTAACATTTTATTGTGAGAAGAAATATGGCTGAAGAATCTGGTCAACTAAAGGATAACCATCGTGACAGAGTCTATGTGATCCAATCACCAGACGAGTTGGATGATCACATTAAGAGTGGTCGTAAGTGGGTCAGTAACTATTTCCTCATCGATAAACCACGTATTGTCCACTTCGCCGAAGCCACTGGTGATACTCAATGGATCCACAGTGCCGATGATACAGAGATTAAGAAAAGACTTGAGTTAGTTTCCCATGGATTCGGAGAAGATCCTTTCGATAGAACTATCGCCCATGGATACTACATCTTGTCTATGTTCGGTAGCCTACTCGGTAAGGCTGTGAACTTCAAGTTCGTTAAGTTGGTTATCAACTATGGAATCGACTACGCCCGATTCACCAATCCTGTTCCAGTAGACTCTAAAGTTCGCGCTGTTGTTTCCATTAAGAAATGGGAATGGATCGTTGATGAAAAGGATCCTACTAAAACACATGGTGTTAAAATTTGGTGGGATCAAGTCCTACAAATTCAAGGTAAACAAAAACCTGCATGCTATGCTACATCTATTATTCTTTACTACTTCGACAAAAACTATGCTCCACAAAAACCATCTGAATGACGCTAGAAAATACTCTCGCATGCCAGAGAGCAAGTGGTTCTATTTCACTCACATGTGGTGGGCGATTAAGTTCTCAGTTACTCTACTTGGTTGGTCGTTTGCAATGTTAGTCCATGCGGTCTTCCCGCAACTTGTTGGATTCTCTGTTCTGGAGAATCTAGTTAAGTTCTTGCGAAAGATGAAGGAACAACATCCAGACGATCCAATTCTCAAGGACATCAATTTATAATTGCCTTGCAGAAGTTATTGAGATAAACTCACTGTATGTTTTATCTGATAACTGTTAAATGGATGGGTGGCTTTACACATAAAGTTCCCTGTCGTGGTTTTAATCTGAAGTCGATGGTTGAATTCACTAAGTCTCTACATTATGTGGAGGAATTCTCCTACGAAACTGTTCCTGAAGAAGAATATAACAAATACGTATACGGAGAACCCGAATGTCAATCACCCTCACCTGCGGTCACAAAGTCGAAGACCTCGAAGAAAGCCGCACCATCAACACGAAAGAGTGGGAAATCGACCACGAAGGCTGGCACAAAGCGATCGCCCACAAAAGCGTCTGTGAAACCTGCTACCAAGAGTACAAGAAAAACAACGCCATCCTCGAAACCGAAGCCGAAGAATTCGACTGGCTCTCCAGCCAAGAAGACTGGTAAACCCACAGCAAAGAAAGTTAAGAATGACACTAGCAAGCCTAAAAGAGTACGCAAAGCATAAGGATGGCACATACGTAGCCTTCCAGATGTCTGAGCAATCCCGTGATATGCTCGACCATTTCGTTGAGATGAATCTTGGTCTGACAGAACGTGTAGACCCTAAGTCATATCACATCACTGTCATCTACTCTCGCACTCCAGTTCCATCTGCAGAGAAGCGTAAGGGTAAAGTTGATGCACAGGCACAAGCGACTGGTTACGAGATCTTCCAAACTAGAGATAGTGGTAAGTGTCTTGTTCTGCGAGTCGTATGTCCGCAGGCAGCACAAATGAATTCAGAGCTAAAGTCTGAAGGTGCTACGTCCGACTATCCTGACTACAAAGCACACGTGACCATCGCGTATAACTTCACGCAAGAGATCGCTGCTTCAGATCTACCTCTACCTAAGTTCCCTCTGCACTTCGATGAAGTCCATGTGTCTCCATTGGATCCAGAGTTCACTCCAGCGAACAAGTAATGTCAGCATTACCTCCACAATCACCATTTCGTCCATGGGACGCTCCATTTGGTGATGTTGATTTTGATGTCAAAGATTACGCCATCGGGGGTAAGATGGTTCGTGTGTCTGCCTCTATGTCCGATGAGTTTACTCAAATGCTTATGACTGATATGCAGGCAAGAGAGAAAATCAAAGAAGACTTGGCTATACAGATGGCGAAGATCATGCTCGAGAATAAGTTGATCGAAATCAATCAGTTTTCCAATCCAGCGACAATGGGTATCACTGTTGTTG
>ERZ650311.1034-NODE-1034-length-14872-cov-6.696767_pt1 | contig 14872 bp, 13 predicted proteins | sample MGYA00376247_ERZ650311 | MGnify/ENA primary metagenome ERZ650311 (study PRJEB26733, sample SAMN07839324) | wastewater metagenome | biome: small river; feature: stream; material: water | place: USA: North Carolina | collected 2016-07-28 ... | reverse complement strand
TGAACCACTTCGGCACCGCGACGCTGGACCAGATCGACCAGTTGGCCGTGGACAAGGCCCGCAAGGTGCTGCTGCGGGCCAACGCCGGCCCGGCCACCGTGCTGCGGGCGTTGATCACGCCGCTTCGGGCCGTAATGGTCCACGCCCACAAGCGCGGCCTCGGCCCCCGCCCCGCGTTTGACGTGCCGAAGCAACCAGCCGGCCGCGTGGCCTGGCTGACCCCCGTGCAGGCCCGAGCGCTGGTCACGGCGGCGGCCGACCATCTGAAGCCCCTGCTGGTGTTCCTGTTGGGCACCGGCGCGCGGCTGGGCGAAGCGATGGATCTGGACTGGCAGCACGTGGACCTGCCGCACGCGCGGGTCGAGTTCGCGCTGACCAAGAGCGGCCGGCCGCGCCGCTACACGATGCCACCGGCCGCCGTGGCGGCGCTCGCGAACCTGCCGCACCGGGATGGTAAGGTGTTCCTGCGTCCCGTGACCGAGCGGCGCGCCCCCAAGGCCGTGACGCCCGCGGCGCCCAAGATGATCGCCTACCGGGACCGGCAGCGGTTGGAGGGCGGGCAGATCAGGGCCGCGTGGCGGGGCGCCTGCAAGCGGGCCAAACTGGTCGGATTCACCCCGCACGACCTGCGGCACACGTGGGCGACGTGGCACCACGTGCTGCACCGCGACCTGCTGCGGCTGCGCGATGATGGCGGTTGGGCGAGCATCGCGCAGGTCGAGACCTATGCCCATCTGGCGCCAGCCGGGCTGGCAGGGGAAATCGAAGCGTTCTGGGGGATTTCCCGTGCAGTGCCCGTGCAGGTCGATCAGCAGGGGGCGCTAAGAGCGTGACGCTGAAAGGGTTTTCTGGCGTCGGCGGCGTCCTTACCAAGGACGTGCGCTACCCCTACGCTACGGCAGCAATCAGGCGGGGAATGGCGGACTTCCTAGGGGTTTGCCCCCGGCACGTCAACCGCGCGCGTCCGCGAAGAACCGGAACCATCCGCGAACACGCACCCTTTATCCGTGCAAATTCCGTGCAGCCAATATCGAGGTGTTCCCATGCCGCCCGCTGATCCCGCTGCCCCGCAGGTGCCCATGACGTTCGCCGGGTTCTCGGCTGAGAATAGAGCGCGATGCGAAGCCCGGAGCGGGTTCAACCATCCGATCGGTTCATGGTCACGTTCGGACTGGTTCACGGCCACGATGGGCGAATTGGGCGAGGCCGCGAACATCGCCAAGAAATTGAACCGTGCCCGCGACGGCATCCCCGGCAACAAGGAAGCGGTTGAAGTCCTGCGTCGCAAGCTGGCCTTGGAACTGGCCGACACGTTTATCTACCTGGACCTTCTGGCGCAATCGGAAGGCATCGACCTTGGGGCAGCGGTGCGTGACGCTTTTGATCGCAAGTCAGTCGAGATCGGATACACCCATGCCTGACGCCCCGCCGCTCGCCCCCGCCGACCGCGCGATCGTGGAGGCGGCGTTTGTGGGCTACAACCTCCGCGCTGGCATTTCGTCGCCAGACGGCGACTATGCGCATCGTGATCGCATGCGCGCTGCCCTCGCCGCCGCGCTGCCGCTGGTGGCGGACAGCATCGAGCAATCGGCCCATGATCCCGGCTCAGGCGGCGAAATCTACGTGCTGGTGCGGGAAGCCAAGAGACTGCGCGCCCTCGCCGCCCGGCTCGCGGAGGCCGGCAATGAGTGACGCGCGCGAGGCGACGGATGCCGTCGTGGACTTGTGCCGAAAGACAGCACACGAGCGCATGCCGCAGGTTGGTTACTCCTGGATGGCGGCAGACAGGGTGCTAGCCCTCTGCGCCCGCATATCCGCCGACGCCGCCCGCATCCGCGAGTTGGAGGCGCGGCAGGTGCCGGACGGCTGGCAGGTCGTGCCGAAGGTCGTCACGCGGGCCATGCACGATGCCAGCGACACGGTGCTTTCGTCGCCATGGGGTTCAGTCGTGATCCCCGGCATGTCCTACGACGATTTTGTGCGGCAACACGAATGGGCCGCCATGCTGGCAGCGGCGCCCCGGCCATGACGGACCCGATCAAAGCGGCGCCTGGCCGCGGAGGATGCGGCGGCCAGGGCGCGGCCGACCAAATATGAGCCACTGCTCGATGCATTGCAGGCCGCTGGCGACGATGGACTGACGCTGGACGATCTGGAGAAACTGGCCACGGACCATGACCTTCGCATCGAGCGCGGCTCGCTTCGCTCCTGGGCTTGGCATCTTAAGCAGCAGGGGGCGCTTGCGCAGCTCGGCCCCGGTCGCTTTGCCTGGAAAAAGCAAGAGCCGGCGACCGAGGCCGCCGGCTCCGTTGACGTCATGAGTTAGGGCGCAGCAGGTTTGCCGGAGGGGAGCCTTCCCAACTTCCGCCGACGGGTCCAATTCCCGTTGCGTCCATCCCTAACCGCAGAGGGGCCAGTGCTTGGCCGTACGAAACCCCCGCGCGGTGCCTTCTACCTAAACGCCGGCCGCGACCGGGCTAGGAGTATCCCATGTGGCACGCCGTCTGGAGAGACATAGGGGGCTAGGCCCCCGCTAACCACACGCGCAGCAAGGACTACAGTTGTGGCTAAAAAAAGTCAAGGAATCCGGCCGATTCAGAAGGCTGGGAAGGATAAGTGTGGCTCGGACGACACGCAGTCCGAGGCTGAAATCGTTCAGCGTCGCGATGATGCGTTGCGACGGGCGCTATCTACTCCGCGTCCGTCAAACGCTTCCTCCAAACGAGGAAAGCGCGGGCCTGCGAAACCGGCCCGGCGGTAACATGAGGGGGTGGTTGCAGGGGACGGATTCGAACCGCCGACCTTCTGGTTATGAGCCAGACGAGCTACCGGGCTGCTCTACCCTGACACCACCTCAACGCCGGGCGATCAACCCCGGCGGCCCTCGCGGGTCTTGAGCGCTGCGGGCCGGGCTTGAGTACCGGCTGCCCCTTTCTACCCTCAATCGGCGCGTCTCCGATCGACGTTGGGGCGCGACCCCCATACGCTGTCAGGTCTAACGGCAAGGGGGCTTGAGACACCCTGACATTGGATTAAAGCCTCGCGTGTCCTTCCACGCCGCCGCAGCGCCGCCTGTGTATCACCAACCGCCACTTCGCGATACACAAAGCCCGTTGTGTGGAACGGGTGAGAGTCAAAACCCCATCGGCGGGCGAAACCCGCAAATGACGCGCGGCTCCACGCTGCGCAGGCACAGGTGCCACTCGCCATCGCCGCTGCCCTGAAGGCGCGGATCGTCGGCCGGCAGCGTGATCGTGATCGGCGCCAGCACCATCGGGTGATCGCCCGGCCCCAGCCGGAACACCAGCCCGGCCGGCGTGACCTGGGGCGGCGGCACCCGCGCGCAGTCGCGCTGGGCACAGCAGGCGAGCGGATATTCCCACCCGCTCGGCGCCTGATGCCCGCGCGCGGGGCCACACACAGCCGCAATCGCGAGCGCGAGGAACATGGCGCGCCTCATGGCCTGATACCTTCGATGTGCTGGATGCGGCGTTCCAGATCCTTGATCCGCGTGTCGATCACGTTGAACCGGCCGGCGTCGCTGCGCTGGTCGGCCACCCAATCGCCGCGCAGGGCGTCGATCCGCTTATCGAGTTGCACCAGCGCGTCGTTGACCTTGCCGAGCGCTACGACGGCCTCGCGCAGTAGCAGCGGCCCGATCACGGCGAAAATCGCCATCGCTCCCCGAGCGGTCAGCCGAAGCCATGCCGCATCGGCCACCTTGTCCATGCGCCCGGTCGCGGTCATCGCAGCCTCCTACATCACCATCACGATGGGCCGGCGCGTTGCCGGCGGGGCCGGGGCGTTGATCGTCGGCCCGGTGGTGTAGGTCACGCTCGACGGATAGCTGAACGACGGCCGGCCGCCCATCTCGTTCGCCAGCGTGCTGTCCAGCGTCCAGTAGTCGGTCGGGCTGTAGTCCTTAGGGTTCGCGCCGGCCGCCAGCGCAGTCAGTGCGGCATTGCTCAGCGAGGATTTGAAGACCGCGTAGTGCGCGTACTCCGCCGCCCCGTGCCCCGTCACCTCGTTGTTCGCGAACCGGCCCAGGATGGCCTGGTTGATGCCCGACGCCATCAGCATGCTGGACGCGGTGCCGGAACCCCATGCTGTGCCGCCGACGCTGGCGAACACCTTGTTCGTGCTGTCCGGTGTGACGTTGTGGCCCTCGAACTTGAAGGCCGAGAACACCCAAGTGCTGGTGGTCGGCGTGGTCGCGGCAGCGTCGTCGGCCGACGATACGGCGATCAGGCGCGCGACCAGCCGATCCGGCGAGTCGTTGCGGAACCACATCAGCCCGTTGTCGCTGGCGGAATTGCCGATGCCGCCCATGCGGGCGCCGGAGAACGACGACTGCTTGGTCCAGCAGATCAGCGTGATGGGGAACGCCGTGTAGCCGGTCAGGCTCGCTGCGGTCAGGACATTGTCGCTGGTGCCGGGGAGGGAGACTGCCATCTCAGTAGCTCGCCGCGAAGTTGTTCTTGGGGTTGGTCGCAAACGATGTGCTGGACAGTGCGAACCGCGCCTCGATGCCCGACTGCGCGGCGCTGAGGCCGGTCGCGCCGGCCGCCACCATGTAGCGGATCGTGCCATAAACAATCGGCAGGATCAGGTCAGGCCCGGTGCCGTTCTGGAACGACCACCGATTCCCGAAGTTGGCGAGCCGCGCATAGATGGCCGTGCCGCTGCCGGTGCTGGTGAAATCGATCGCGCTGCCGCCGGGCGTGAGCGACAGTTTGCAGGTCTGCCCGCTGGCCTGCACCGCGTAGTAGATCTTGCGGGCCGTGGCGGAGAAGGGCGCGCCGCTGCTGAGCCACGTCGGATCGAAAGCGAACAGGTCGCCGTTCGTCGGGCTGAAGTCCATGTTGCCGTCGCCGCCGCTGCCGAAGGTCATCACCTCCGTGCCGGCGCTGTAGCTGAACGAACCGTTCGACAGCAGGGAGACGTTGTCCTGCATGTCGAGCACGCGCGCATTATTCTCGTCGCGCAGCCGGATATAGTGGGCCGTCGCGCAACCCATGTCGGCCGACGCGGCGATCCTGGCCCAGAACTTGGCCCGATGCGCAAACAGCGTCTGCGCGTTGGATCGGCCGCTCAGCTCGTACCAATGCGTGATCGCCTTATCGAGGTGGCCGAACATCCAGTGCCCGCTCACCGGCTCCGACAGGTTCATGAAATTGTACATGCCGCTGTCGTTCCAGGCCGAGCCTTGCCCCGCGTTGAAGGCATTCAGGCAATCGACCCCGCTGTCCATCACGTCGGAGAAATAGGTTTTCTCGGCCGTGCCATAATAGCTGGTATCCGGGATGGCAGCCCACGCTTCCGCGATGGTGCGCATGTGCCACGCGGCTACGCGCGGCGCATTCGACCCCCGAACCGTCGTCGGGTTGTAGTAGGTCGTGCCGTTGTAGATCAGGTCACGATTACCGGTGGCGCTGCCAAACACGGAATCGCTCGTCACCGCGCCGTCCAGCAGCGTCGCGTTGCCGATCGCATCGTTGCTGCTGAGCAGCGAGGCCGCCTGTTCGGTCAGCAGGTCCAGGAACTGCGGCTCGGCCGTGCGCAGATAGGCGTAGTAGCAGGACTGCTCCTGGTGAGAGCTTTCCCACTCGACATTCCATAGCGAGGTCTGGGTGGTCGGCGACTGGAAGCCAGCGATGCTGCCGGCGGCCATGTACCAGGACGGCTGCGAGTTCCCCAGGCCGGTGTAGTTCGTGCCCCCGCCGCGCACCGGCACGATCCCCTTGGTGCTCTGGCGGCGGCCACAGGTGCGGAAGCCGCCCATCACCAGCGCATTCGCCCGCACGGCCCGTTCGTCGTTGCCGCCGGCCTGGCGCATGAAGTCGCGCACGCACCAGGCCGGCAGCAGCCCTATCCCGTCTCGCTCGCCTGCGGTGTTGATGTCGCGCTGCATGTTGGCGCAGCCCATCGGCAGATAGTCGATGCTGCTGTTGGCGTTCGGCGAGAAGGTGGCGTCCAGCGAGCCAATCAGCCGCGACGACCGGAAGTAGGCTTTGTCGACTGCGGGCAAGCCCATCGTCATGTCGGCGGCAGCGCTGCCGCTGCCCTGCACGTAGTCCCACCGCCCATTCGTGCCGGCGGAGAAGATCGAGCCGTAGTGCGGCAGCCCGATGGTGCTGCCCGGCGTCTCCGTGGCGTCGTGCCCGCTCAGCGTGCGGATCGTGGTGCTGGACGATTTCACCGTGCCGGCGAACGACAGGCGCGTCGGCGTCGGGCTGCTGACGTCGCCCCACGGTAGGGCCAGCCGGGTCAGGTGGCGCGAACCGAGGAAGCCGGAGGCCCCCTTCAGCACCTGCACGAAGTGCCAGCCATACAGCTGGCCGTGCGCCGCGCCGCCGCTGTCGTTGGTGAAGTCCTGGCCGATGCGCAGCAGCATCCCGGCATCGCCGTTGGCATAGGTCACCACGTCGTCAGCGTCGGAGACACCCGTGTTCAGCGCCGATGTGAAGGTCCCGGTGAATCCCGCGCTGCCCGTGATCTGCATTTTCCAATCGGCAGTCGAGAGATTGGCCGTGGAGAGGCCCGAGGCGCTGGGCGCGGAGCCGCCGGAATAGATCCGCACGTCGACGGTGCCGCTGCCGGCCACGCTGGACGGCACGCGGATCATCGCGCCGAAGAACCGCCACGATCCATCAGCCGGATGCGTCGTCTTGCCCCAAATCGTGGCCGGGCAAACGGTCGTGCCATCCGTCAACTTGAACTGCGGCCAGTCGGAGGCGCCGAGCGCGCCCTCCGGCAGCCACACCCCGAACGGCAGAGAGACCCAGTTGGTGGCCTGCGTACTGGCGCTTTCGTTGGGAAAGGTCAGGGTGGTCAGCAGCACGGCCGCACCGCTGGCCGAAACCGCGATGGTCAGGTCCTCCTCGTAAGGCGTGCTGGTGCCGTCGTCGGCGCGGATGCGCACCGTCTTGTCGCCCGCCGTCAGGGTGCCGGTGCCGCTGCGCTCCAGCACGATCGTGGCGGCCGGGTTTGTGCCAGACAGCGCGAACGGGTTGCCGCTGGGTTGACTGACGATCGTCCACGTGAACGACGAGCTATCGCTGTCCGTCGCGCTGAGCGTGCCGATGTCGGTCCCGGACGTCGCGGCATCGCTGATCGTGTTGGCGCTGAGCGCGATGTCGCTGGGCGACTGCGGGCCGGCAGGCGCGCCGACGCGGGCGCGCATCTGCGAACGCGGCATGAAGGGCAGGGTTGGGATCATGGGAGGCGGAATTCCAGGCCGACCGCGCCGCCCTTGGCCTTGGTGGTCTGCACCGCATCGACGTCGAGATAGATGATGTCGCCGGTCGCCACGTCGTCGTTCGACGTGTTGATGACAGCTGGCGTCGCGGCCGTGGTGGTGCTGGTCTCCGTGCTGTCAATCGTGATCTTGGTCGAGAGCATGTCGACCGCGCTGCCGCTGCGAACGCGCCGCAACTGGAAATCCGCCGTGCCGGTTGTGCCTGCAGTGGCGACGGTCGCCACCACGCCGACAAGGTTCATGCCGTTGAGGCACGCCGGGACGACGAACCAAGCCTGCCCGTCGCCGGTCGCGTGGTCATCGCCGACCAGCGCGGTGATGGGCAAGGATACCGCCTTGGTGCCGGCATAGGAGGCCGCCAACCCGTCCGGGTGGATGGCGCGGCCCGTGTCGGTGCCGGTGTTGACCTCAGCGGCGGTCGCGAGCTCGACCTTGCCGACCACCGTCTCGCTAGCGGCCAGAACGACCGGGAACCGGACTTGGATGTTCGACGCGCTGGCGTCATAGCCGAGGTAGTAGTCGCCGCTTGTCTCGGTCGCGGTGCCGAGTTTCGACAGGTCGGCGTCGCCGTCGTAGTTGAAGTTGCTGCCGTTGTCGTCGGTGTAGAGCGTGTAGATCGAGGTCGTGCCGCTCGCGACGACCAACAGAGGCGCGACGCCCTGCCCCAGCGTGATGCCGCTGCCCCACGTCAGCGTGCGGTCGGCGCCGCTGGCCGTCACGACATACTGGACGAAGAACCTCTTGCTGCTGCCGAAGGTGCCGGTCGGCTTGTTGATCGTGAGGTTGCCGGCCAGCGCGGTGATCTTGACGATCGTGTTGCCGGTCAGTGTGCTGGCCGTATAGGGCGACGACGGGTTGCTGGTGCTGACGATATCCCAGTCGTCCGCACTGCCGCCGCTCGCGTTTTGGAACGTCGGCAGCGCACCCGCGCCGTTGCTGGTCAGCACCTGCCCGGACGTGCCCACGCCTGCGATGCTCTGAAGCGCGCCCGTGCCCGTGGTGCCACCGCACAGGACCGCATAGGCGGTCGCGGTTGCCAGTCCGGTGCCCCCCCCGGCAACCGGCAGGCCGGTCGCGTTGGTCAGCACCAGAGCGGACGGCGTGCCCAGCGCAGGCGTGGTCAGGGTCGGCGACGTTGCGAAGACCAACGAGCCGCTGCCAGTCTCATTCGTTACGGCTGCCGCAAGGTTCGCGCTCGTGGGTGTGCCGAGGAAGGTCGCGACGCCACTGCCCAGTCCAGTGATGCCGGCCAGCGGGGCGGCATCGACCGTCATCGCGGTGCCGCTGCTGCTGACGGTTACGTCGCCATAGTCGCCATCACTCAGCCCGCCGCCACCGCCGCCGCTGCCGTAACTCGTGACCGTCACGCTGTTGGGCGCAATCGCGCTCACGCGATACTGCGGCACGTCGGCGGCGGTCTCGACATAGATCACGTCGTTGACGCGCAGGTCCTGCCACTTCTCAGCGAAGTAGCCGGTGGCCGTGACGGTATCGCCGCTGGCCTCGTAATACCACGCGCGCCAAGGCCCGACGTCTCGGAAGAGACGCCAGCGGTCGTTGCTGAATGCCATTGGGGTTACTCCGGGAGAGCCAAGATGGCGTCGGGGTCGGCCCCGCACGCGGTCAGGAACGCGCGGGCTTCTGCATCGTCTGGGTAGATGCCTTCTTGCAGGCCCATCAGTCGGGCGCGCACATCGGGCGCTTCGGCCAGCGCGGCCACGACGGTTGCCAGCGCGCCGCTGGCGATGATTCGGTTGGTCACGACCGCCAGCGGGACGATGGGCGGCGCAGGGGGCGTGGGCGGGTTCGGGTCAGCCCAGCCGACCACCGCGACGCGGCTCATATTTCGGCCAGCACGAGAAAATACCAGTTGGCCACCGTCATGCCGCCCTGCGCGCCGCTGGTCAGGTTGCCGATCATCACGGCCCCGCTCGGGCTGCGCATGGTCGCGACGGTCGCGGTCGCGCGCCCCCCGAACGTGGTCGACGGCACGGTGTCGGAGCCGCCATGCCCGTTGGGGATCAGCACGACATCGCCGCGCGCGTAATTCAGGTCCGCGCTTGAACAGATCGCGACGCCTGAGATGCGGGTCGGCGTCGTGCCAAGCCCGTGCGTCACGCTGTAGAGGGTCCCCAGCGCGAGGGCGGCATACCCGCCGGCCGCGCGGGTCTTGGACAGCGGCAGCACGAACAGCAGGTTGCCGCTGCCGTCCGTGCCGCAGACAGCAATCAGGTCCCGCTGGTCGTAGTTGGCCGGCATGGTCGGCGCCGTCGCGCTGGCGCTGAACAGCACGTCCACCACGCCCGTGTCGCTGCGGCGGATCACGTGCAGGAAATACAGCGTGCTGTTCGCCTTCGTGCTGGCGTCCAGCCCGCCGGCATTCGTCCCCACCGCCCACGCGGCATCGAGCTGCTTCGTGATGCCGGTCGCCAAATGGATGATCCGCCACGGCGCGGCTGCGCTGCCGGTCTCCCCTGCCGCAATGTCGACGTCGTTGTTCGAGTCCGTGGCGTTCAGCACGCAGACCAGCCCGGCCCGCAGGCTGCGGTGCGCGTGCCACTCGGACGCGATGGCGGGCGAGACCACCTTGTTGGTGACGGTCCCGGCCTCCATCTCGGCCGAGTTCGCGTAGGTGACGCCGATGGTCGCCCGCGCGTCGGCCGCCGTCAGGTCGTCGATGAGGGTCTGTCCAAAGGGCGAGACCGTGAAACCGCCCTGCACCGGGTCGGCGGTCCGGATCGTGATCCCGAGCGCGCTTTTCAGCACGACCTTGTAGTCGCCGGCTTCGAAGAACACCGGCCCGGCGCGGCCGGCGGCGTCGAGGATCAACGGGTTCGTGTTGGGCGTCGTCAGGCCGGCGTCGGCATAGGTCGCCTTGGGCGTGCTGGTCCCGCTATCGAAGAACTCCAACTGCCCGCCGGCCAGCGGAACACCGTTGTCGGTAAAAAACTGGTAGATGGGCAGCGGGGCGAGCGTCGCCATGCTATGGTGGCTCCGTGGGCAGATTTCCGCGCGTAAAGGGCCTGCTGCTATTCGCAGTCGGCTACGTGCTTGTGGTTTCGATGGTCGATGCGAAGGCGTTCGGTGCCTTCAGCCGTGGCGGCGGTGCCCTGTTGGGCACCATTCTGTTGCTGCCTGTATTCGCTATTCTGGATTGGCGGGCCGATCGGCAGGAGCGCCGAACAGCGGATGCACGGCAGCAAGCCCTGAACGCAGCAGCAGTTGGCTTGCGATATCCATCGCGGCCTGGCTGGTCGGGGACAGCATCCGAAGCCGACGCAGCCCTTCAAGATTCGCCGGGTCGGTCATTGCCGCCGCCAGCGCTTCCTTCCCCTTCTGCGTCAGGCCCCAAGACAGCCGATCCGCAGCCGCGCCGGCCGTATCGGCCAGACGCAATGGGCTGAACAACCGCCCGGCCAATTGAATTGCCCGGGCGCCTGTGCCTTGCGACATGCGCTCGACCATCTCGGACGACATCAACTTGTTCGCCGTCGCACTATTTTCAGGCAACGTGCGCGCCACGTGTTCGACCACCTGCATCAGCCGCTCGAAACTGGCGAACTGCGGGCCGTCCATCGCAGCCTTCATGGCGGCACGCGCGCGGGGATCGGCCCAAATCTCGGCGCGCAACCGCGTGGCCGACGCCCCGCCGTCGGTTCCACGTGAAGCGGTATCCAGCGTGCTCTCGATATAGGCCCGCAGGCCCTGGTTCCACTCGTCCAGTTTGCCTGCCTGGGTGAAGTCGGTGCGGGCCTGCGCGATGCCGGCAGGCGAAATGCGCCGGAAGTCGAACATCGGCCCGGTGATCTGGCGGGCCGGCGCGTCGGCCGAGGCGTTGCTGATACGGCCCGTCGCGGTTTCCTCAAGCCGGGCTGCCGCCTGCTGGCCCGGGCGCGCGGCGGCAAGCGCCTGCTGATACTCCGGGCTTTGCAACAGCGCTGCCTGCACGTCTTCGCGTGCGCCGGTCAAAAGGCGAGCGCGGTTGTTCTCGCCGGCCTGCCGGGCAGCGCTGATCTTGTCGTCCAGGTGTTTGCGGACCTGATCGAGGAACTTCACGCTATCGTCCGGGAAGCCGCGCAGGCTGCTGCCGATCAGCGGGTCGCCGCGCACGGCCGACATGGCATCGCCGATGATCGGGACGTTCTCCGGTGCGAAGCCGCCCAGCGCGACGGTCTGCGGCTCGGCCGCCTGGTAGAACGGCCGCGCGGTGGCGTTCGCCTGCCGCCGCAGCGTGTTGCCCACCTGCCCGGCAGCCTCACGGAAGTTGCCCGCCGCCTCGTCTGCCGATCGGCCTGGCGCCAACGCGTCGGCTTCGCGCAGCACGGCCGCGCGCAGGCTCGTGCGCTGCTTTTCATAGAACGCCTGCATGGCGTCGGCCGTGACCGGATCGGCCGTCAGGGCGCGCTCGGCCTCGCGTGCGCTGCGCAGGTTCGTGGCCTGCCCGAACGACAGCGGCACGCCCTGGGCCTGTGCCTCAGCCTGTGCCGCATCGGCCGCACCGCTACGGGCCACCACGCGGGCGTTGCTGCGATCCAGCGCGCCGACGCCAGCCGGATTGTGGGTCAGCAGCCGACCCACGCCCAATCCTACCGCCTGCCCGCCGGCTGCCGTGGCGGCCTCACTGGCGGTCTGCCACGGATCGTATTCCGGTTGCGTGGTGCCGGGCGGCCCTTCGGGCACCACTGCCTGCGCGGCGAATTGTCTGGCCGCGTCACCCGCAGCCGCGCCACCGGCCGCACCCAAGATGCTCATCGGACCGCTGCCGACGCCGCCGGCTGCGCCACCGATGAAAGACATCGCCGGCCCCGCCAGCGTGGCGCTGCTAGCCACTAGGTCCTGCGGATTCGCCGTCACCTGCGGCTCGGCCCAATAGGGCTTGTTGTCCTGCGCGACGTAGAACAGCCGACCGTTCGACAAACCGAACCGGCGGGCCGCCATCCCGATGTCCATGCCGGGGAACAGGTCGGCGGCCAGCACGCGAATGCGCTGGTCCGTATCGGTCGGTAGCGATGCCCGGGCCAAGCCCATGTTGCTGGGCAGACGCGAGCGGTCGTAGGCAATCGGCTGTGTGACCGACCGTGCCCCCGCATCGTCAGCGCGCGGCGCCGCCACTACCGTGCCGGGCCATAGTTCGCCGGGCCGCTCGGGAAGCCCCGTGCCTGCGCCGGGTGGCGGCGTCGGCGCGGGAGGCTGGGCCGGGGCGCCCCGAATCACCTGCCCGGGCCACTGTTGCTGGGTGCCGGTCATCGGCGGATCAGCTGGTTATCGGGTGTGATGTAGAACGTCCCGGCGGGCAGGTTATTGGCCTCATCCGTCGTGGTCGGGCGCGGGAAAAGCGGGTTCTCGCGAACCCACTGGTTCCACTGCCCTCGGAATTCCGCAAACGACTTGCCCTGAGAACGCGCCTGCAACCACAGTTCCTCTTTCATAAGGGACCGCTCGGCCGCCGCGCGCAGACCTTGCATGATAATCCGGTTCGCGATGGGGTTTGTGGAAAGTTGCGGGCCGATCTCACTGATGAACTTGCGGTCGGTATCGCTGAAGTTGTTCGCCGGAATGCCGTCGCTGCCGATGAACGAAAGTGTGATCTCGTTTGCGATCGAGGCCATGGCGTCGCCGTTGATGGCCGCCGCCGGGTTCAAGCCGAGAGAGCGCATCCTCTCCGGAGATATGCCGAGCGCCCCAGCCCAGGCCGCAACCGTGCGCTGTGCGGGCGAGAGGCGGCCGGTCTCGAAGCCGTTCGCCAAAGCCTCAAACTGCTCAAGGCGGCCAAGGCGGTTTCGCGACTTGTCCGCATCAGTGAACACCGCAGCGGCTTGGGTGCCCATCTCGCGCCCGAACGTCTTCGCCTCTTCAGTCTCGCCCCGCTGGTCAATCGAGACGTTGGTCTGCGGCGTGCCTGGCAGGCGGATTTGCCCACGGTTGCTGATCTGCGCCGGAACATTCGTCGGGACCGCATACTGGCGCCGCTGGTCCGGCGTCATCGCCTGCCACGTCTCAACCTGCTCCGGCTGCTGGCGAAGCATGAACGGTTCCCACGCCTTGACGAAGGCCGCCGCCATCGGGTTGCCCGTCGCGGCGAGGCGCACCGCAGCGGCGAAGCGCTCCGGCGAAGGTGCCCCAGGGATGCCGGCGGCGAGCGGTTGACGCGGGGTCGCCTGCCCACCTTCCCCGGCAGTCGGCAACGGCTGGCCGAGTTCCACCTGCGCCATCGCGGGGAGTATCCGCTGCGTCACGGCGGGGTCGGCCAGATTGATCGGCGCGTCTGGGTCAATGCCGGTCGCCTGCGCGACCCGCGTCACATAGGCGTCCGTGTCGTTCTCGCTCGGCGGCGCCCACCGGCTGATCGCGCCCCGCAGCGTGTTGACGCCGCGCGAGGCATACAGGCCCAACTGACGCTGCGCTGCCGACAGCCCCGCCTCAACGCTCGGGAAGCGGGCAAACCCCCCCTCGCCCTGCTCGGCGCCATCCTGACCGGCGAAGCGCAGGTTCAACGGGTTGTTGTTGCGCAGGCCCAGCGGCATGGACACGGGCGTGGCGTTCGGGTTCTGCGGCGCCGCGGCCGGCGCTGTGGCGGCAGGTGCCGGCGCTGCCGGGGGTGTGGCGCCGCCGAACACGGCGTTGAACTCGTTTTGCTGCCGGGCTTGGTCGGCGCGCGGCACCGCCATGTTGAATCCAGGCAGGCCGGTCGCAGCCGCTTCGGACAGCGCGTTGGGGTCGTTCGCGATATAGCGGCGGAAGAAGTCAGGATTCGCGATAAGCGTGGTCAGCCGGTTCTGCGCGTCAATCTGCTGCTGTGCGGCAGCGCCCTGCTGCTGCATGTGCTTGATCTGCGCGACGCGCGCCAGCGCGTTGCCGAAGTCCGGCGCCGGATTGGAGAGGCCCACCCACTCGGGCATCTCAGAGCTTCCCCATGGCGTAGAGGGTCAGCAGGTTGTTGCCGAAGCCCTGCACGGCGTTGCCCAGCCCGGCCGTCGCGGCACCGGCGGCACTGCCCTGCCCCTGTGTGGCCTGCGAAATCACCGGCATGGCGCTTTGCGTCGCGGTCTGGCCCAGCCCGGCCAGACCGGCCAGCCGGTTATACCAGTTGCCGTATTCCTGCGACGCCAGCCCGGCCGCCGTGCGGGTCAACGCATTCGCGCGCGCGCCGCTGCCATACAGGCCTTGCGCGTTCGCGCCCCGGTTCGCCCCGCGCAACGCCTGGTCCAGCACATACTGGTAGCCGGGAGACTCCTGGAAGCCCTGCCCAATCTCGCGCTGGATGATCGGCAGCGCGGACGCGCCGGCATTGCGCCACGGCGCCGACGCGTCCAGCGCCATCTGCGCGGCCTTGCCATAGGCGTCGGCCTGCTGCTTGCCGCCGAAATACGACCCCAGCCCGCCCGCGAGCGAACCCAGGCCGCCGAGTGCCAAGCCTAGATCCATTGCGTCAATCTCCGTCTATGCGCAGCCGGATCGTGCCGGCCGGCAAGTCGATGGCGCTGCCCGTGAAGTTGCGGAACGTCACGATCACCTGCCCGTCGGTCACGCACTGCGCCGACACGCCCACCCCGGGATCACCCGGCACGAAACTGGCCTGCACGAACTGCCCGGCCCGCACGCCCGCAACCGCGA
>ERZ650311.1033-NODE-1033-length-14872-cov-7.253898_pt1 | contig 14872 bp, 16 predicted proteins | sample MGYA00376247_ERZ650311 | MGnify/ENA primary metagenome ERZ650311 (study PRJEB26733, sample SAMN07839324) | wastewater metagenome | biome: small river; feature: stream; material: water | place: USA: North Carolina | collected 2016-07-28 ... | reverse complement strand
TTTTGGCAATTTTTCAAGATGACTTTCCAAGTGATTCTCAACTTGCTTTTCTGTTTCAGCAACAAAACCTAAACTCCACTTATCGCCCGCTAAGCCTGCTGCCAAGCCAATCGCAAAGGAACCCGCATACCAAAGTGGATTGAGATAGCTAGTGTGTGAACCAAGTTCTTGTAGTCTCGTTTCGCACCAAGCAAGATGATCCATTTCTTCTTGACCGGAGTGATTAAGCATCTCCTGAATTTCTGGATTTCGAGCAACTAATTTTTGTGATTGATAGAGTGCTTGCGCGCAAACTTCACCTACGTGATTCACACGCATGAGTCCTGCAGCATGTTTACGTTCGGCAGCGTCTAAACCTAAATTACTGCCTGCATCAGATCCCGGAGTAGGACGATGAGCATTTGCACCTCCAACCACCGACCGAAGTGCGGTATCAAACTCAAGAATGAAGCGATCGATCGGGGACATTTTGAAAATTAGACTAAAACCTCTGCCTTGCAGCTTTGTTTGGTCTTCAGGCCAAGCTCCGCCAAGAGCTCGCGGTCTTGCTCAGCCTCTGGATTACCGGTAGTAAGTAGTTGCTCACCATAAAAAATCGAATTAGCTCCAGCCATGAAGCACATAGCCTGAACTGCCCTTCCAAGCTCCTGACGGCCTGCAGAAAGGCGCACGCGCGCCTTAGGCATGGTGATCCTTGCAACCGCAATGGTTCTGACAAACTCCAATGGATCTAAGGGCTTTTGCTCGGCTAATGGCGTACCAGCTACTGGCACCAAATGGTTAATTGGCACTGATTCTGGGTATGGACTCAAATTGGCTAAGCGCGCCAAAAATGCAGCTCTTTGCTCTCTAGATTCACCCATGCCAACAATGCCACCGCAGCAAACTGACATGCCGGCTGCACGAACATTTGAAATCGTGTCCAAACGATCTTGATAGCCCCGAGTCGAAATCACTGAGCGGTAAAAATCTTCACTAGTGTCGAGGTTATGATTATAGAAGTCCAAGCCCGCCTCTTGTAGTGCCTGGGCTTGATCCGCCTCCAGCATGCCTAGGGTTGCGCAAGTCTCCAAACCCAGCGCCTTAACACCCTTAATCATGGCGGTTACTTTTTCGATATCGCGATCTTTAGGCTCGCGCCAAGCAGCGCCCATACAGAAACGGTTAGAACCAGCCGCCTTAGCGGCTTTAGCCGCCTCTAGAACCTCTTCCAAGCCCATCAGCTTCTCAGCCTTTACATCAGTGTCATAACGAGCGGCCTGAGGGCAGTAACCGCAATCCTCGGGACAACCGCCTGTCTTAATAGACAGCAAAGTAGCCAATTCCACATCCCCCTCAGGGAAGTAAGCCTTATGGGTTTCCTGAGCCTTGAGCATTAATTCATTCAATGGAAGGGCAAATAAAGCCTCAATTTGCGCTACTGACCACTCTCCGGATGTGGAGGCCCCTGTATTTGCGCCCTGATGCAAATCCGACTTCGATTTGAACTGGGTTAAGGGTTTTTCAACGGTTTGAGTGTCCTGCATGGCTAAATTCCAGAAAATGGGTAGATTCAAGGCATAAACATAACAGATACAGGCTCGAAATTGGAAAAACTAGTGGTCAAATATCAAACATGAAGGTTATTTCGGATTTAAATCAAGCTCCCCTCGTTGATCGCAGCCTAGCCGCCGTTTGGCACCCATGCACCCAGATGAAACAGCATGAGTCCTTTCCGCTGATTGCCATCACCAAAGGTAAGGGTGCTTGGCTCTATGACGAAAACGGCAAAGCGCTACTTGACTCTATTAGCTCATGGTGGACCAATTTATTTGGTCACTCTAATCCGCGCATCAATCAAGCAATCAATACACAACTGGAAAAAATTGAGCATGTGATGCTCGCTGGATTTACACATCCGCCAGTTGTTGAATTATCTGAAAAACTTTCCGCCTTAACCAACCATCATTTAGGTCACGTCTTCTATGCATCCGATGGTGCATCTGCCGTCGAGATTGCACTGAAGATGAGTCACCACTACTGGCAACTCAATGGTAAGCCACAGAAGAAAAAATTTGTTTGCTTAGAGAATGGCTATCACGGTGAAACTCTAGGGGCACTAGCGGTAACTGATGTAGCCATTTTTCGAGATGCATATGGCTCACTCCTGCAGGATGTCTTTACTATTTCTTCACCCGATACACGCAAAGCGAAAGTTGGTGAAAGTGCTGAAGATGTTGCAAAGCATGCAGCAAAACAACTCGAAGAATTATTGATAAAAGAACATCAAAATATTTCTGCCCTAATCGTTGAGCCGCTTGTCCAGTGCGCAGGACAGATGGCGATGCACTCTCCCGAATATCTGCGTTTAGCAAGGACTCTCTGTGATCGTTATGAAGTGCATCTGATTGCCGATGAGATTGCTGTGGGCTGTGGACGGACCGGTAAATTTTTCGCTTGCGAGCATGCGGGAATTTGGCCCGACTTTTTAACACTTTCAAAAGGCATTAGCGGCGGCTACCTACCGCTATCGCTTTGCCTGACAACCGATCGGATCTATCAGGCTTTTTATGGTGAACAGACTCAGCAAGGGTTTTTGCATTCCCATTCTTATACCGGCAACCCATTAGCATGCGCTGCGGCACTTGCTTGTTTGAAGATTTTTGAAACTGATAACGTGCTCGTAAAAAATATTGAACGTTCTCAAGACTTAGCAAATGCTTTTGCTTGGGCCAAAACAGATTCTCGTATTGAGCACTATCGTCAACAGGGTATGATTTTAGCGTTCGATGTAAAAAGTAGTTGCTTAAAGAATCCCAAAACATTTGCACGAGAGATGTTTGCAAATAGCTTGGATGCAGGCGTTTTAATCAGGCCTATTGGCAATACCGTCTATGTGATGCCGCCATATATTTTGTCGCCAGAAGAAACGACCGAACTAGGCAGTGCTGTGCAGCGCGCACTTGAGAAGACCTTGGCATGACAAACTCCACGAATACCTTTAGCGCTCTACATTTAGTGCAAGAGCAAATTGCCGATCTTGAATCGCAACTACTCAAACGCAAACTCAGAGCAACGCAATCTGCCTGCGATACCAAATCCTTGGTTGACGGACGAGAGCTAAAGGCTTTTTGCAGTAATGATTATTTGGGACTTGCAAATCATCCTGTGCTGATTAAAGCACTTGCTGAAGGCGGGCAGAAGTATGGCGTTGGAAGTGGAGCCTCGCATCTCATCAGCGGCCACAGCATCGCACATGAGCTTCTTGAGAGGCAGTTAGCGTCTTTTCAAAAGCAACGCATTCCCAATGCACGCGCACTCTTTTTTAGTACCGGCTATCTAGCCAACCTCACTGCCATTACCGCATTAGCTAGGCTTGCGCCCCAAGCCAATACCAGTATTTATTCAGCAAAACTCAATCATGCTTCTCTAATTGATGGGGTTCGGCTTGCAAGCGCGCAGACGCAAGCAAACGTCACTTTGTTTGATCACACACAAATAGACTCATTAAGTGAATTACTAAAAGCAGATCAAAGACCACTGAAGATCATTGTGACTGATGGCGTCTTTAGTATGGACGGCGATCTCGCTCCAGTAAAAGACTTATTAAAACTTGCCGAACAGAATGATGCTCTGCTTTTAGTGGATGATGCACATGGTTTTGGTGTTCTCGGAAAACATGGCCACGGCATTCTGGAGCAAGAAAACATTTCTTCTGACCGCATTATTTATATCGGCACACTCGGCAAGGCCGCCGGAGTAAGCGGTGCGTTTGTATGCGCACAAGAATCTTTTATTGAGTGGCTTGTCCAAAAGGGTCGTCCTTTTATCTACAGCACCGCCACACCACCTGCGATTGCACATACGCTCTCTAAGAGCTTAGAGTTAATCGATGGAGATGAAGGTCGTGCTCGCCGCATGCAACTCAATAAACTCATTCGTATTTGGCAAGATGAAATGCAATTCTCTCAGTGGGAAAAGGTCTCCTCTTGCACTGCTATACAACCTGTAATTTTGGGTAGTAACGCCAATGCGCTACTGGCTGCTAAATTATTGGATGAAGCAGGTTATTGGATCCCAGCTATTCGACCACCAACCGTACCAAACGGAAGTGCGCGATTACGTATTACTTTTTCAGCCAATCACAGCGAAGTAGATTTACGTCAACTTATCGCTACCTTGCAAGCAATTGAGCAGAAGGTAATTGAAAAGGCTCAACATGCATAAGCCGAATGGCTTCTTTGTCACGGGAACTGATACCGAAGTTGGTAAAACTTTGGTCAGTGGTGCCCTGATTCTCAAATTACGAGAGGAAGGAATAAAGACGCTAGGCTTTAAGCCGGTGGTTGCTGGGACATATCAAGATATCAATGGTGCGATCCTCAATGAAGATTTAGAAACACTACGCATTGCTTCAAACCTTGGAATCGATGAATTGCCCCCCTGCCCCTATGTTTTAGATCGCCCAGCTGCCCCACACCTTGTGGCAATAGAACAAGGCTTAAGACTAGAAATGAGCGTCATCAACCAAGCTCTGATGAATATTCAACAGCAAGCTGATTGCGTCGTAGTAGAAGGTGCTGGAGGCTTATTAGTACCACTCAATGACAAGGAAGATCTGGGTGATTTCGCAAAAGAAATTCACTTGCCTATCATTCTGGTCGTGGGCATGAAGTTAGGCTGCATTAATCACGCCCTACTAACTTATGAAGCTATCAAGGCACGTCATTTAAATATTGCGGGCTGGGTAGCCAACACCCTCTCCACAGAAATGCCACTGCTTCAAGAAAACATCGAGACCCTGCAAGACAGAATTGCTGCGCCATTCTTAGGCCTCATTCCAACGCTACCAAAAAATCTACAAAAATCGGATAACAATCCATATTCAATAGAAGCGCTTAATTTTGCTGCGCAGCACATTCAATTACCTCAGAATTCCTAATAAATTTGCAGTAACTTGGTGCAAAAGACACTCCCAAGAACTTTCGGATAAGATGAAGGGATGCATTTATCCCCAGAAATCATTGCCTCTGCAGAAAGCATTCAAGAGATTCGACGCAATATTCATGCGCATCCTGAATTACGCTTCGAAGAAAACCGTACGGCTGATCTCGTAGCAGAAGCCCTTTCGAGCTGGGGAATTACCGTTTACCGCGGCATGGGAAAAACAGGTGTTGTGGGACGCTTGGACGGAGATTTAGGTCCTGGCAAGATGATTGGCCTACGCGCTGATATGGATGCCCTACCACTACAAGAACACAATAACTTTGCTCATGCCTCAAAAAATCCTGGAAAGATGCATGCTTGTGGACACGATGGTCACACTGCGATGCTCCTCGGTGCCGCCCAGTATTTATCCAACCATCGCGATTTCAAAGGTACGGTGATTTTTATTTTCCAGCCTGCCGAAGAAGGTGGTGCTGGTGCCAATGAAATGATTAAAGATGGACTCTTTAAAGAGTTCCCATGTGATGCAGTGTTTGGTTTGCACAATTGGCCTGGTTTAGCTGAAGGTCACTTCGGCGTAACACCCGGCCCGATGATGGCTTCAAGCAATACTTTTGAGATCACTATTACTGGCAAAGGTGGTCACGCCGCACTCCCCCATAACAGTGCAGATCCCGTTTTTGCTGGCGCACAAGTAGTGCTTGCCTTGCAAAGCATCATCACACGCAATAAACGTCCTGTCGATGCAGCAGTTTTATCGATTACGCAATTTCATGCGGGCGAGACTAGCAACGTTATTCCTGATAGTGCTTTTATCGGTGGCACGGTACGTACATTTACCTTAGATGTCTTAGATCTCATTGAACAACGTTTACGAGAGATTGCTCACAGCGTTGCAGGTGCATTTGACTGCCACGCTGAAATTACTTTCGCCAGAAATTACCCGCCACTGATTAATCATCCTAAGGAAGTAGAGTTTGCTACCGAAGTGATGAGCGAATTAGTGGGCAAGCAAAATGTGAATGCCTCAATTGACCCAACCATGGGCGCAGAAGACTTTGCATTTATGTTGCTTGAAAAGCCAGGCTGCTATGTCTTCTTAGGCAATGGTGATGGCGATCATCGCTCGGTAGGTCATGGCATGGGCCCTTGCCACCTACACAATCCTTCATACGACTTCAATGATTCCTTGATTCCAGTAGGCGTGAGCTATTGGGTCAAACTAGCTCAACGCTTCCTAGAAAAAAACTAAATTCTCTTCAGTTTTTTTGGTTGCTCAATTAAGAATTGGTAAATTTAGCTGGGCGCTTTTCCATAAACGCAGCCATACCTTCTTTTTGATCATTCGTTCCAAAGCATGCATGAAAGAGGCGACGCTCAAAATGAATACCTTCAGACAGCGTAGTCTCGTAAGCGGTGTTGATGCTCTCTTTCACCATCATCGCAGTCAATAAAGGCATATCTGCAATTCCTTTGGCAATCACTTTAACTTCTTTCAGTAAATCGGCCTGAGGAAAGATTCTCGCGACCAAGCCCGAACGCTCTGCTTCGGCGGCATCCATCATGCGACCTGTCAATGCCAAATCCATTGCTTTTGCTTTGGATACTGCACGTGGTAAACGTTGTGTACCGCCAGCCCCAGGAATAATGCCCAGCTTGACTTCAGGCTGCGCAAACTTTGCGTTATCAGCAGCCATGATGGTGTCGCACATCATGGCTAATTCACATCCACCGCCGAGCGCATAACCAGAGACTGCTGCGATTACCGGCTTACGTACTTTTTTAATTTCTTCCCAGTTACGAGTAATGAAGTCGCCACGATAGACGTCCTTCAAACCGTACTTCGCCATGGAAGCAATATCTGCTCCAGCAGCAAATGCTTTTTCACTTCCAGTAATAATCATGCAGCCGATATTGTCGTCAGCATCAAATGCCAATAATGCAGCACCAAGCTCTTCCATTAATTGATCATTCAACGCGTTTAAGACTTCTGGGCGATTCAAAGTAATGGTGGCAACCTTGCCTTCTACTTCAGTCAAAATTGTTTTGTAGCTCATGATTTCTTTCGGTGATATGTGTTCAATTAACGTGGAAGCAGCAACCACATCCTGCCATTTTGTTTCATACGACCTGCCAACTCTCCAGCAGCATCCCCAGAACCCCAATAGTAGTCCGCTCTGACGCCACCAACAATAGCCTTGCCAGTATCTTGTGCCATCACCAGTTTTTGCAAGGGCTGACTGCTAAGGGGTCTAGTAGAGGCTAAAAATACAGGCGCACCCAATGGCAGGGCTTGCAGGTCGACCGCAATACTGCGCTCACTTGTGAGCGGAACCCCAAGAGCGCCATTGGGGCCTAAGTCAGCTGCTACATTGCCTGGCAACTCTTTGAAGAATACAAATCGTGGATTGGCGTTGAGCATTTCATTTACCTGGCCTGGATTACGCTTGGCCCACTGTGAGATGCCTTGCATGGTTGCCTCACTGCGAGTAATTTCTTTTCGGTCTAACAACCACTGCGCAAATGATTTAAAAGGTTGGTCATTCGTTCCCGCATAACCAAGTCTCAAGATGCGTCCATCTTCAAGACGAATTTTTCCTGAGCCCTGTATTTGCATAAAAGCTGCTGCCACTGGATCTTGCACCCAAGCAATTTCTGATCCCTGCAATATTCCAGAACTCATCAGCTCGGCACGAGTTGGCCCTGGGTTCGGTTTTGATTTACGCCAAGCATTAGGCAAGCCATAAAGCGGCACAGTGTAAGTACTGGTGCGGGTTTGTGAGCCATTCATGACGGGCTCGTAATAGCCAGTAATTAAGCCGGTATCACTGCCAGCGCTATTACGAATTTCGTAAGCCTGAAAGTTATTTTCAAAATATCTGCGAATGGATTGTGTATCGCGACTAGATATATTGGAAGCTTGGGCGCATACCTGGCGCCAATTGATATCGCCACTTTTTTTTCTTAAACCATCACAACTTTTTAACCAAGCTGGCCAAGCTTGAACCAAATCATCCTCTTGCCATCCAGGCAAAGCCTGCCAAGAAACCGCACTAAAGCTTGCTATAGAAGAGCTGTAATTGGACGGCGCAGCACCAGAGCCGCTAGAGCGATATCCGGGGCCACGAGTAGGGGGCGTAGAGCATCCTGCTATTAAGCTGGCGATCAGAATAGCGAATACACTTACTGGAACAAACTTATTGAATTTAAAAATCATGATCGCCAATTTACTCGATGAATACCCAATGCTACTGTTTGTTTTTGAGGGCGCAGTTGCTCTTGGGTTGTTGCTGTTTATTGTCCTCTGGACTGGCAAAGGCAAAAAATAGGATTTCAGTAGCCTTTCAGAATCCCAACATTAATGCAGGGTGCGTGGCATCACGAGGGCAAATTCTGGAATTGGGGCCTGAAAGAACTGGGCATCCTCAGTGACGCAGAAATACTCTCCACGCATCGTTCCAGCGGGAGTGGGCAAAGTAGCCCAACTGGTGTACTCAAAATGCTCTCCGGAGCGCAATAGGGGCTGCTGACCAACAACACCCAAGCCCTTGACCTCCTGGACATCGTTATCCCCATCTGTAATGAACCAATGGCGGGCAATCACCTGAATACTGGCGGTCCCGGTATTGCGAATGGTTACCGTGTAAGCAAAGGCAAATTGGCGGTTATCGGGGTCAGATTGCTCAGGAAGATACTGGGCTTTGACCGTAATGCTCATTTCGTGGGGATTCATGGACGAATTCTGCTCCATCCTAAGGCCAACTGCAAGCTAGAATCTAGGGATGGAAAGCCAAAAATCATCCTCAAATAGTCAATTTGTTATCGCCCCGTCGATTCTGTCGGCCGACTTTGCCTGTCTAGGCAAGGAAGTGCAAGACGTTTTAGTAGCAGGCGCTGACTGGATTCACTTTGACGTGATGGATAACCACTATGTGCCTAACCTCACTATTGGCCCCTTGGTTTGTGAGGCTATTCGCCCCTATGCAAACAAAGATGGCAAACCCGCAGTCATTGACGTTCACCTCATGATCGAACCTGTAGATCGCATCGTTCCGGATTTTGCTAAAGCAGGCGCTAACTTAATTAGCTTTCATCCCGAGGCAAGTCCTCATGTCAATCGCACATTGAACTTGATCCGCGATCAAGGATGTCAAGCAGGCCTTGTATTGAATCCAGCGACACCGCTTGATCATCTCGATCACACTTTGGAATTGCTCGATCTTGTTTTGCTGATGTCAGTTAACCCAGGTTTTGGCGGCCAATCTTTTATTCCGAGCACGATTAATAAAATCACTCAAGTACGTGCACGCCTAGATCGTTATCAAGCGGAGACTGGAAGACATATTCGTCTTGAAGTAGATGGCGGCATTAAAGTCGACAACATTGCAGAAGTAGCACGCGCCGGTGCAGATACCTTTGTTGCTGGCTCGGCAATTTATGCACAAGAAAATTACGCACAAGTTATCGCAGCAATGCGCACTGAATTAGGAAAGTCAGGAAAAGCCTAATGCAGCGCGAAGAATTTAATGCCCTTGCTAAACAGGGTTTCAATCGCATTCCTCTGATCAAGGAGGTTTTGGCAGATCTTGAGACGCCGCTCTCGCTCTACGTGAAGCTAAGTCAGGCTTTTGGTAAGACTAATACTTATTTATTGGAATCTGTTTTAGGTGGGGAGCGTTTTGGCCGCTTCTCCTTTATTGGTCTACCTGCTAGGACTATCGTTAGGACTGTTGGCACCCCTTTGGCGCCAGTCAATGAAGTAGTCACCGATGGAAAAGTTGTTGAGACTAATACCGATAATCCACTCGATTTTGTAGATGCGTATTTCAAGCGCTTTAAGGTAGCTGTACAAGCAGATATGCCCCGTTTTTGTGGCGGTCTTGCCGGCTACTTTGGCTACGATACCGTTCGCTATATTGAGTCACGCTTAGCCAAGCATCAACTACCCGATGAATTAGGTGTACCCGATATTCAACTAATGTTGACTGAAGAGTTGGCAGTGATAGATAACGTCGCTGGCAAAATTTACTTCATTGTGTATGCCGATCCAAGCATTGAGAACAGCTTTGAAAAAGCAGAAGCCCGTTTAAAAGAACTATTTGCCTGCCTTGGTAAGCCAGCAAATATGCCAGCTTCTTTACCAAGCGCTAAAACGGATCTCATCCGTAAATTCAAAGCAGCGGATTTTGAAAATGCAGTGCTCAAAACCAAAGAATACATTTTGGCCGGTGACTGCATGCAAGTTGTGATTGGCCAACGTATTAGCAAACCGTTTACTGATTCTCCGTTGGCGCTTTATAGGGCTTTGCGTTCACTCAATCCATCGCCGTATATGTATTTCTATGACTTTGGCGATATGCAAATTGTGGGCTCCTCTCCCGAAATCTTGGTACGTCAAGAAAAACGGGCTGCCGAGAAGATTGTGACCATCAGGCCACTTGCTGGCACCCGTCCCCGCGGCGCCAACCCAGAAGAAGATGAACGCTTAGCCAAGGAATTGTTGGCTGACCCTAAGGAAATCGCTGAACACGTGATGCTGATTGATTTGGCGCGTAATGACGTTGGCCGCATTGCCAAAACTGGCTCTGTCAAGGTTACTGACTCTATGTCGATTGAAAAATACTCCCACGTTCAACATATCGTGAGCTCGGTAGAGGGTGATCTTTTAGACAATATGAGCAATATGAATGTTCTGCGCGCCACATTCCCCGCAGGCACTCTCTCTGGAGCGCCAAAGATCCGAGCAATGGAAATCATTGATGAAATGGAAATTGTGAAGCGTGGTGTTTACGGCGGCGCCGTTGGCTACCTTTCCTTCTCGGGAGACATGGACGTAGCGATTGCCATTCGCACAGGTGTTATTCGTGATGGCATGTTGCACTCTCAGGCAGGAGCAGGTGTTGTTGCTGACTCCGATCCAACAGCAGAGTGGAAAGAAACTGAAGCTAAAGCACGTGCAGTGCTTACCGCAGCCGATTTAGTACAAGGAGGACTAGATGCTCCTAATGATTGATAACTACGATTCGTTTACTTATAACCTCGTACAGTACTTTGCTGAACTTGGTGAAGAAGTAAAAGTATTTCGTAACGATGAAATTTCCGTTGAGGATATTGCCAAGTTCAATCCTGCGCGGATTTGTATATCACCAGGCCCATGTAGCCCAGCAGAAGCTGGTATCTCCGTTGAGACCATCAAGCGCTATGCTGGACAAATTCCGATCCTCGGTGTTTGCTTGGGCCATCAAGCGATTGGCGAAGCATTTGGTGGCAAAGTCATTCGCGCCCAAAAAGTCATGCACGGCAAAACAGATAGCATTCATCACACTGGTATGGGCGTTTTTAAAAACTTACCCGATCCATTTAAGGTGACACGCTATCACTCTTTAGCGATTGAGAAGAGTTCATTACCAGCAATGCTAGAAGTAACAGCAACTTCATCCGATGGTGAGATCATGGGCGTACGCCACAAAGAGCTTGCGGTTGAAGGTGTGCAATTTCACCCAGAATCCATTCTTTCTGAGCACGGTCACGCCCTACTCAAGAATTTTTTACAAAATAAATAGGCCAATAACAGCGCCATGTCCATCACTCCACAAGAAGCTTTACAACGCTGCATTGAACACCGTGAGTTATTTCATGATGAGATGACCGCGATGATGCGCCTAATCATGAGTGGCGAAATGGCCCCAGAATTAGTGGCTGGCTTGCTGGTTGCTCTACGCACCAAAAAAGAAACTGTCGGCGAAATCGCTGCCGCTGCGCAAGTAATGCGTGAGTTTGCCACCCCAGTAAAAGTAGATGATCGCAGTCATTTAGTAGACGTAGTGGGCACAGGCGGTGATGGAGCCCATACTTTTAATATCTCGACTGCTGCCATGTTTGTTGCCGCAGCTGCTGGCGCAAAGATTGCCAAACATGGCAATCGCAGCGTGAGTAGCAAATCCGGCAGTGCTGATGTATTGGAAGCTCTTGGAGTGAATCTAGCGCTGTCGGCGGAACAAGTGGCTACATGCATATCCAATGTTGGAGCAGGCTTTATGTTTGCCCCCAATCACCATCCAGCCATGAAGAATGTAGTTCCTATTCGCAAGCAACTCGGTGTGCGCACGATCTTTAATATTCTTGGCCCCTTGACCAATCCCGCTGATGCCAAACGTATCTTGATGGGCGTATTTCATGCTGACCTTGTTGGTATCCAGGCACGTGTATTACAAGCCCTTGGAATGGAGCATGCCCTAGTGGTTTACGGACGAGATGGCCTTGATGAAATTTCCTTAGAGGGCGCTACTTTGGTAGGTGAACTCAAAGATGGTCAAGTTCGTGAATATGAAATTCATCCAAAAGATTTTGGATTAAATACTGCACCCACCAATAGCTTTAAAGTTTCCAATGCTGCAGAATCCAAGCAAATAGTTCTGGATGTCATTGATGGCAAGTCCGGTTCTGCAAGCGATATTGTTTGTCTGAACGCTGGAGCCACACTGTACGTTGCTGGAATTACAAAGGATATTGCTAGCGGCATTGCACTAGCCAAAGCGGCGATTACCTCTGGTGCTGCACGTCAAAAGTTAAATGACTTTGTTGCAGCAACACAATCTAAATAATTCATCTTCATGAGCGATATCCTCGACAAAATTGTTGCCACTAAAAAAATTGAAGTGGCTAATTGCCTGCAAAAAGTATCGCTCGGCAATCAACGAGAGCAAGCCCAAGCCAACAATCAAGACCCCCTCTTGAAACCAAGGGGCTTTATCAAGGCCATTGAGAGCAAGATCGCTGCTGGCAAAGCCGGGGTCATTACTGAAATTAAAAAGGCTAGCCCTAGTAAGGGCATTCTGCGTGAGAACTTTATGCCTGCAGCCATTGCTCAGTCATATGAAAAACATGGTGCTGCATGCTTATCAGTTTTGACTGATCAAGATTACTTCCAGGGCTGCAATGCCTATCTGCAAGAAGCGCGGGCTGCCTGCCACATCCCGGTTCTCCGTAAAGATTTCACGATTGATCCGTACCAAGTGTATGAAGCGCGGGCGATTGGCGCTGATGCAATTCTGTTAATTGTGGCTTGTCTTGAGTTAAATCAAATGAAAGAGCTGGAGGCTTGTGCCCATGAGCTCGGTTTGGATGTTTTGGTTGAAGTACACAACGCTCCAGAACTCGAGCAAGCATTAGAGCTCAAGACACCATTGCTTGGTATTAATAATCGCAACCTCAAGACCTTTGAGGTAACGCTGCAAACAACCCTATCTCTCATGTCTATGGTTCATAGCAATAAAACCTTGGTGACAGAATCTGGGATCTTGAATCGTGCTGACGTTGACTTGATGCGAAATAATCAAATCAATGCATTCCTCGTTGGGGAAGCATTTATGCGCGCCCCAGACCCAGGCGTAGCGCTCAGTGAGCTGTTTTCTTAACTTTTTGCAATAAATCGAGGCAGTACTTGATTAAAGAGATCAGTAGTAGTGAACCGAGCACATCCCCAATAAACATCACTAGGAAGTGATTAACGCTACCGGTATTTTCTAGCGTCATCAATGAGAACCACCACTGATGTAGCCCCGCTGAAAGCAAGGAATAAATCAAAATACAGGCGATCAGTTTTTGAAAGTTCAGATTACTTAAGTCAGACTCCAGTCGCAGATTGCTAAATACGATATGTCGAGCTAAATATGGGGCAAAACCGGAGATCAATCCCACCCCTATGCAGACCGTCAAGTCATGCGGAAAGTCGCCGAAATAGCTAATCAAAAAAGATGCGGTTGCGATTCCTAAGGCGCCAGAGAAACCAAAAATCAAAGTCAAAAATAGGCGCAGGCCAGCAGGCAGATAAATCCAATTGACCCCCAAACCAAATACCAAAGTATTGGTCAGCCAATCATTGAAATAAAAAAGAAATGCATACGTCGATGCACTAATTAGGCATCCGATAATCCACTCGGAAGAAATGGTGAACAATTTAGACATTGCAATCAGTATGGATTATTTTTTTGATTAGGATCAATTGCTAATTTCGTTCTTAGGGAATACACTGATATTGACCTAAGGGCCAAACTCACCCAACCACTAATAAACATGCCAAGCCCAAAAACATCGCCCTACATTAAGTTTCTAAATTTGATTGATGCCATTGACCGCATAAATCCGGGGAAGAAATTAGACAGCATTGAAGAGAGTTTGCTCGATAAGATTGTCACTTATGCGCATGCTCGGCAAGCAATCTTGGTTGGTGACCTCATTTCACTTGGAGAATTAGGTTCTCAAGCAACTCTGCACGGCCGCTTAAAAAATCTCAATGCGATGGGATACATCAAAATGGCAGCCAATGCTGATGGTCGTAAAAAAGAAGTGTTGCCTACTAAGTTGGCGCTTAAGCGCTATGAAGAAATCTCCAAATGCTTAGAGAAAGCAATTAAAGCGGGTTAACCATTTTTGCTGCACATCGTCTAAATAAAAAAGCCCTGAAAAGGGCTTTTTTATTGGGCAGAGATGGGGTTAGTTTAGACGTTGAACAAGAAATTCAAGACATCTCCATCTTTGACAACATACTCTTTACCTTCAGCGCGCATCTTGCCCGCCTCCTTAGCGCCTGACTCGCCCTTGAACTGAACAAAGTCATCGTAAGAGATTGTTTGAGCACGAATAAAGCCACGCTCAAAGTCTGTATGAATGACTCCAGCAGCTTGTGGCGCAGTATCACCAACACGAATAGTCCAAGCGCGCACCTCTTTGACGCCAGCGGTGAAGTAAGTCTGCAAACCAAGCAATGAATAACCCGCGCGAATCACACGATCCAAGCCCGGCTCTTCCATCCCTAAGTCAGCCAAGAATTCAATCTTGTCGGCTTCCTCTAGGTCAGCTATTTCAGCTTCAATCGCAGCGCATACAGCCACCACTGGAGCATTAGATCGGAAGAGCACACGTCTGAACTCCAGACACGATCAGC
>ERZ650311.1032-NODE-1032-length-14879-cov-5.575823_pt1 | contig 14879 bp, 16 predicted proteins | sample MGYA00376247_ERZ650311 | MGnify/ENA primary metagenome ERZ650311 (study PRJEB26733, sample SAMN07839324) | wastewater metagenome | biome: small river; feature: stream; material: water | place: USA: North Carolina | collected 2016-07-28 ... | reverse complement strand
TGGAAGAAGGTTGAAAGTGCGCTGATCGCTGATGAGAGCACTGCCATTGGATGCGCGTCTGATGGAAAACCATCAAAGAAGCGGCGCAAATCTTCATGAACCATTGTGTGACGGGCAATGTTTTGTTCAAAAGCTTCTAGATCTGCCTTTGATGGCAAGTCGCCGTAAATCAATAGGTAGGCAACTTCATAAAAGGATGAGTTTGCTGCTAATTGTTCAATTGGGTATCCGCGATAGCGCAAGATGCCAGCATCACCATCGATGTAGGTGATTGCTGACTTGGTCGAGGCGGTGTTTACGAACCCCTGGTCGTATGCGGTGAGGCCGGTTAGTGCGGTCAGCTTTGAAACATCAATCGCCGATGGGCCATCGACACTTTGGATGATTGGTAGGTCAAAACTGTTTTCACCATAGCTCAGTGAAACTTTGTCGCTAGAGGTCATCTAGGCTCCTAGTGCTTTATTTTGCGGTGGGTTTAGCCTATGGCATCGCGCAAGCGGCGTGCACCTTCGGCAATTTTGTCATCGGTTGCAGTGATTGAAAAACGCACATATTTATCGTTGCTTTGGCCATAGAAGGTGCCTGGCACAACCACGATGCCCAACTCAGCCATGCGGTCAACGGTCTTCCAGCAGTCTTCGTTTAGTGTCGCCCATAGATACAGCCCGGCCTCGCTCTCGGCCAATTCAAACCCGTATGCCTTAATTGCGTCCAGCAATACAGTGCGGCGCTCGCGGTAAATCTCTTTTTCAACCCTGACGTGCTCTTCGTCGCCAAGTGCGACAGCCATAGCTCGCTGCACAGGACCAGGGGTGTTTAGGCCTGAGTGCATGCGCAAATTGACCAAGCCTTTGATCAGCTCTGGGGCGCCGACTGCAAACGCCGCGCGATAGCCCGCCATGTTTGACTGTTTGCTGAGTGAATAAAGGGCAATTACGCCGTCAAAATTGCCCTCGATAACTCGCGGGTCAAGAATGCTTGGAATCACCTTGTCGGCCCATTCGTTCCAGCCCAATTCGGCATAGCATTCATCGCTGGCCAGCAGAGCGCCTAGCTCGCGTGATCGCTTTAGGGCCGCGCGCAATTCAGCAACATCAAGGACTCGCCCGTCTGGGTTGCCGGGTGAATTAATCCAAATTAGCTTGGCGTTAGCTGGCCATTTTTGAGGGTCGTCTTCACTAACCAGTTCGGCACCGCACAGTGCAGCGCCTACTTCATAAGCGGTATAAGCCGCTTTTGGCTGCACGACGACATCACCTGGACCCAAACCCATGAACAAAGGCAACCAGCTAATCAGCTCTTTTGAACCAATCGATGGCATGACTTGGTCTGGAGACAGACCTGGAACACCTCGGCGCCTCGCGAACCACTCAACGACTGCTGCTTTGAACTCCGGAGAACCGCCAGTGCTCGGATATCCTGGCGCATTTGATGAGTTGATTAGTGCTTGCTGGATGATCTCAGGGGTTGGATCGACTGGCGACCCCACAGAAAGGTCAACTGCCCCGCCCACATGCTGCGCAGCTTTAGCCGCGTATGGCTTTAGAGATTCCCAGGGATACTCGGGCAGTCGATCGAACATTAGGGCTACTCGCCCTGTGGTGGCAGAGCTGAAATCAATTCGTGGTCTTTAGCGACCTTGCCAAGCTTGGCAGCGCCACCGGGTGATCCGAGGTCGTCGAAGAATTCGACATTTGCCTTGTAGTAGTCAGCCCATTGTGATGGAAGGTCATCTTCGTAGTAAATCGCTTCAACTGGGCAAACCGGCTCACACGCACCGCAATCAACGCACTCGTCTGGGTGAATGTATAGCGAACGCTCGCCTTCGTAAATGCAGTCAACCGGACACTCTTCGATGCAGGCTTTGTCTTTTACGTCAACGCATGGCAACGCGATTACATAGGTCACTGGTTCTCCTAACGGTGCCCTGAGGCGCTCTTGCCCCATGACGACGGATGAATGCTCGGAAACAAAATTATCAAGGCGCAGAGGCCGATAGAGCCATAAGCCCAAATGTTGCCGGTTGAATTCCCGAGAATGAGAACTTCACCGCCGGGCTGGCGCTGAGCTAACTGAAAAACTGTGATGGCAAAGCTTGCGGTCATTAGATAGAGCGCACCGCGGCTGCTGCGCAAAAGACGCAGCGCCAAGGCCAATGAACCGACCATGGTTAGAGCGACGACCAAGCCGAGCGGAAAACTGCCGGCTTCAACCTGGTGCAGCAGGGTTCCAGCCAAGCCGAGAAGTGCACCCAGCGGTAATGCCCACAAGAAGGTAAACGCCGGTCTCAGGTGAACGAGTGGGCTTGGAGACGCCAAACGTAAGCGTTCAGGTTCGGTGTATTTCAAAACCTCACCGTTGCTGACGCTGTAAGTAAATTCATCGGCATCAACTTGGCTGCCGTGCGCCTCGAGTGCGGCGCGCTTGATGGCTGCGGTGGACTCGCCGCCGATTGCGACATCAAACGATTCGCCCTTGCCTGCGATAACCCAGAACTCAGGTGCGCGACGAGTTTTGCGAGAAATCTTGCGAATTGCCATTGCTGTGGCCTCGTGCGCAGCCTTGTGATCTGGGTGATTGTTGCCACCCTTGCGGTTATAGGTGAGCACGGCATCTGGCTTGAAATCGCGCATTACGGCGATGATGTCATCGGCGATCACAGATGGTGACGTTGCGGCGAGCGCTAAATCATCAAGGTTGCGAGGCTTAGCAAGCTTGCCCATCGAATTGAGTCGTGCGCCACTGTCTAAATAGGCACGAGTGCCGGCAAATGAGTGCTTTAGACCCGGATAATTTTTGATTGCCTCGCGAAGTTCTTGGCTGCGAAAGGCAGCCATCGCGTGAAAATCACCCTCAAGGGGCTTTAGTTCTTCGAGGCGAACTTTGCCTCGCTCGCCGCGAGTGAGGGTTAGAAGATAAACCTCAGCGCCTGCCTGAAGCCTTTCGGCAATGACGTGAGCTGTCGAAAGACTCTCGTCGTCAGGGTGTGCGTGCACGATCAAAAGTCGCTTTGGTGCAAACGTTCCCTTAGCCATAGAAATACTTTAGGTCAGAACCTATTCAGACAGGCGCTAGTGCTTATTCTGAAGCGCGCTTGCGTGCCGCGGTTGCACGAGCACGCACGTTAGGGTCTAGCTCAACCTTGCGAATGCGAATCGCCTCTGGGGTTACCTCGACGCACTCATCTTCGCGAGCGAATTCGAGGCACTCTTCAAGCGAAAGCTTGCGTGGCGGGGTCAGAGACTGGAACTCATCTGAAGAAGCGGCACGCATGTTGGTGAGCTTCTTTTCTTTGGTGATGTTGACTTCCATGTCGTCAGCGCGTGAGTTCTCGCCGACCACCATGCCGGCATAAACCTCAGAGGTTGGCTCAACAAAGAATGATCCACGCTCTTGCAAGCCGATCATTGCGAACGGTGTGACTGAACCGGCACGGTCGGCAACCATTGAACCGTTTTGGCGAGTCTGGATTTCGCCAGCCCATGGGCCATATCCGGCTGAAATAGCGTTAGCGATTCCGGTGCCCTTGGTGGTGGTCAAGAACTCAGTGCGGAAACCAATCAAGCCGCGGCTCGGAACTAGGAACTCCATGCGAGTCCATCCGGTGGCGTTTGAGACCATGTTCTTCATCTGGCCCTTGCGAGCAGCGAGAAGCTGGGTCATTGCACCAAGGAATTCTTCTGGCACGTCGATGGTCAAGTCTTCGAAAGGCTCGTGAAGCTTGCCGTCGATCTTCTTGGTGACCACCTGAGGTTTTCCGACGGTTAGCTCATAACCCTCGCGGCGCATCTGCTCAACCAAAATTGCAAGAGCGAGCTCACCACGGCCCTGAACCTCCCAGGCGTCTGGGCGCTCGGTTGGCAAAACGCGAATCGACACGTTACCGATTAGCTCCTTGTCAAGGCGATCCTTGACCAAACGTGCGGTGACCTTTGCACCCTTAACTCGACCAGCCATCGGCGAGGTGTTGATTCCGATGGTCATCGAAATCGCTGGGTCGTCAACGGTGATCATTGGCAACGGGCGAACGTCGTTCGGGTCGGCCAGGGTCTCACCGATGGTGATTTCTTCGATTCCGGCAACTGCAACGATGTCACCTGGGTTTGCCTCTTCAGTCGGAAAGCGCTCAAGAGCTTTGGTCTTTAGAAGCTCAGTGATCTTAACTGTCTGAGTTGTTCCGTCTTGGCGAACCCAAGCGACCTGCTGGCCCTTCTTTAGCTTGCCGTTGAAGATGCGAAGCAGGGCCAAACGGCCAAGGAACGGCGATGCATCGAGGTTGGTGACGTGCGCCTGAAGCGGTGCTTCGTCATCGAAGGTCGGAGCTGGGATGTATTTCATGATTGCGCCGAATAGCGGCTCAAGGTCTTTGCCGTCAGGCAAAGTGCCGTCGGCTGGCTTGTCTAGGCTGGCGATGCCGGCGCGGCCTGAGGCATAAATGATTGGCAATTCGAGAATGCCATCGATGTCTAGGTCTGGAACTGAGTCGTGAAGGTCTGATGCAAGACCCAAAAGCAAGTCGTGAGTTTCTTCAACAACCTCATCGATGCGAGCATCGCTGCGGTCGGTTTTGTTAACTAGCAAGATCACCGGAAGCTTGGCTTCTAGGGCCTTGCGCAAAACGAAACGAGTCTGCGGAAGCGGGCCTTCTGATGCGTCAACCAAGAGCACAACGCCATCAACCATTGATAGACCGCGCTCAACCTCGCCACCAAAGTCGGCGTGGCCCGGGGTGTCAATCACGTTGATGGTGATTTCTTTGCCGCCCGAGTGCTCGCCCTTGTAGGCAATTGCGGTGTTCTTGGCAAGAATGGTGATTCCCTTTTCGCGCTCAAGGTCACCTGAGTCCATAACGCGCTCGCCAACTGCAGCGTGGTCGCTAAACGAACCGGTCTGGCGAAGCATGGCGTCAACCAGTGTGGTCTTGCCGTGGTCTACGTGGGCAACAATTGCAACGTTGCGAAGGTCATCTCTGGTGGCTAGCGCCATGGGGAACATCCTTGTGTTTTCGCGCAAAGCAGCCCAAACGAATCTGGATTTCGCGCTGATTGATTATTTCGAATTGAATCTTGGGGGTGCAGAACTGCATCTTTAAGCCCCTGCGGCTTTCAGTCTAGCCTGTGATGGGCTATTTAGGCAGGTTTGGCGTAGCCTAAAAACATGCTGAATGCAGGCGATCGCGAGTTAGCTGTCTTGATTTATGACGGCGATTGCGCTTTTTGCAATCGAAGTCTGCAATTCGGCCTGAAAAATCTCGCCTGGTTTCCGTCATACAAAGCGTTTCAGGGCCTGCCAAAGGAGGCATTTGGCTTGAACCGCATTGATTTTGAATCGTCAATTTGGCTCATTGGGCCCGATGCAAAATTCGCCGGCCATCGCGCTGCAGCTTGGATTTTGCTTCAGCAGAAAAACCCTTTTCACCGCTTGCTAGGTGCGCTAATTGAACTTGCTGGGCCAGTTTCTAAATTGGTATATGCGTGGGTTGCGAAAAACCGCCACCGTCTGCCGGGTGGCACTGCGGCTTGCGAGGTCTCGCCAGGCATCGATAGCAATGTCGCATCAGAGAAAACATCAGATCTCAAATGAACGAACTATTCACCGTTGGATTCTTAGCAGGTTTAGCGTTGGCGATTCCAGTTGGGCCGATGGCAATTTTGCTGGTTAACATCACGATTGAGCGTGGAATTCGCCATGGAATCGTTGGAGCCTTGGCTATGGCAAGCATTGATTTCAGCTATGCATTTACTGTTTTTGCTCTAGGCCAGATAATCGCTCAGTTTGTTGGTGAGTTTGGAATCTGGCTGAGCCTGGGTGGTGCGCTTATTCTTTTTGCTTTGGGCCTCCAGACACTCTCGCGAAACCTTAAGCTCCTAGGCAAACCCGATGCCACGCCAATTGTCGGAGATGCAAAAACTGGACTATTTGGAACCTATGCGAAGTTTGCCGGCGCCACAGTCTTGAACCCACCGACTGCGCTATATTTTCTAGCCATTGCCCCGTCTTTAGGCGTGAGCGCCTCAGTCGCGACATCGAATTTTGTCGCCTCTCATTTATTTTTGGCGGCATTGATTTTTGCCATCGGCGTTTTCATAGGGTCGGTTATCTGGCAAGAGGGCCTAGCGCTTGCCGGTCTCGGTTTGCGCCAAATCACCAGCAACCGAGTTCGTCCTTGGATTGGTTCAATTGGTGGCATCTTGATTATTGGACTAGCAATCAAAATTGCCGCTGAGGCGATTTTTTGATGACCGAACTACCGCTAATTGGCGACAGCGCCAAAGGCATTCTGCAAAATGAAGGCGAAGCACTGTCGCGAGATTCAAAATTTAGAATCTGGACTGAAATCGCGGTTGTGTTCTCACTCAGCCTGGGTGCATCAGCTGCCTATTCAATAGTTTCGCTAATCGCTAAGCTCACCGCACCGACTGGGCTCGCTGGGCAAACATCAAAGCTGAATCAGTCGCTCGCCGATCGCGAATGGCTTGATTTCACCTATCAAGTTTTGGGCTTTGCATTTGGGCTCGCCCCTGTGGCTCTGGTGCTATTTCTGCTTTGGTCAAACGGTCAAAAACCCTTCGAGGCACTTGGGCTAAATTTCAAGAAGTTCGGCAGCGATTCAGCAAGAGCCCTGATTATTTCTGCGGCGATTGGGGTTCCTGGAATTGCCCTTTATTTGCTGGCACGCGCTCTGGGTTTGAGCTCAAAAGTTGAACCCGCCGCCTTGAGTCAGACCTGGTGGGCGATTCCGGTTCTGCTGCTGGCTGCCCTGAAAGCGGCGCTTCTAGAAGAAGTTATTGTCGTTGGCTATCTTCAAAATCGACTCGGTGCGCTGAGCCTTGCAGACACAAAAATTGCTCTGATTAGTGCCGCGGTGAGAGGCAGCTATCACCTTTATCAGGGCTTTGCCGGCCTGATTGGCAACTTTGTCATGGGGCTGGTGTTCGCCAAGGCGCATCAGAGGTTTGGTCGAGTCATGCCGCTGGTGCTAGCGCACTTCATCATGGATGCTTTTGTTTTTGTTGGTTACTCACTGTTTAGCAGCTTGATTTCACTTCCCTAATGCACTGCTAACCTGAAATAGCAGCCTTTCTAGGGCTGAACATTGCTTTCGATCAGGGAAAGCCAGTGAAAATCTGGCGCTGTCCCGCAACCGTGAATGTATTCCGTTTTTGGAATTCAAAGTCGGATTGCCTGATCGATAGAAATGACTCCAATTAGACCGTCGAGGACTGCGGTGGAGTCGGTTAACTTTGCGTGCCGACTTTTTTGCTCCTCAAATATGAAGGGGCCACTTTGGCAGCCAAACAGATTCCACTCAGACCAGTTCTCATCGGCTTGATCGGCCTAGTTGCGGTCATAGGCGCGTTCAGTTTTTTTAGCGGCCCCCAAAGTGACCAAGCTGGCGAGACTTCGGGTCTTTCTAGCGCTAGCACCGATGGAGCTTGTGTCGGGTCGGGCGTGACCTTTGTGGTTGATTTTGGCGCGTCTGCCAACCATGAATCGATTGTGAAGTGTGCGAAAGATTTCACCGGAACCGGCTGGGATCTTCCGTCTGAGGTCGGCGTCAAAATGGAGGGCTCAAAGAAGTACCCTGTCGGTTTCGCTTGCCGCATCAACGGCTATCCAGCCGAAGAAACTCAGAGCTGTGGCCCAAAACCTACCTACACCTTGGGCTACTGGTCATATTTTCAAGCCAACTCACTGAGCCCAAGCACCTGGAGATTGAGTGAAGTCGGGGCAGCAGAAACCAATCCTGAATGCGGCGATTATGAGGGCTGGGTTTTTGTTGAAAATGACAAGCCAGACACCACGCCAAGCCTGCCTGCGGCAGCTTTCATCTGCAAATAATTGATTGCCATTTTGACTCAGTCAAATCGAACTATGCGATTGCATCCGGGTTCGTGGTGGCTGGTCGCAATTGCTCTAATTTCGCTTGCGTCGTCGGCATCTTTGCAATTTTTGCTGGTTCAGGTCTTGACTCTGGCAAGCCTTGGCTTGCTAATTCGCGAGCAAACCTCAATGGCCGCCTCGGCAAGACTTTATGCTGTGTTGGCGATAGGTGTATTTGCAACGAGGGTTATTTTTCGCCTGATTTTCAACTATGAAACCATCGGCCCACTAAGCGAAACGCAGGCTTTATTCGGGATTCCTAGACTTGAAATTCAATTGGGCTGGCTTGGGTCAATCAAGTTATTTGGCGAAATGAGTTCGGCGAGCTTCACCTCGGCAATCACCGACGGCCTGCGTCTTGCCGCAATAATTTTGAGTGTCGGGCTAGCGAACACTTTGGCAGCGCCGAAGCGCCTGATAGGCGCAGTTCCTAGTGCATTGTATGAATTGGCAATCGCTATCTCTATTGCCTTGAATTTTGCTCCCTCGATAATTTCTGGCTTTGAAAGAGTTAGACGAGTGCAGCGGCTTAGGGGCCAGGCAAAAAAGCAGCAGCTGATTAAGCGCGTTCTGATTCCTGTGCTTGAAGACGCGCTCAGTCAGTCGTTTGAATTAGCCGCATCGATGGCAAATCGTGGCTTTGGGCGACGAGCTCAACTTTCACCAACTCGCAAATTGCTTTTTAGAGTTGTCGCGATTTTCACGCTGATTAGTTTTGCTATTTCAACCTCACTCTGGATCTCGTCGGACCAAATTTTTACCGCCTCGATAGCGCTTTTATCTGGTGTGCTTTCTGCGATTGTCACAATTCGAATTGCAGCTCCGCGTCAAAAGCGCACGCGGATTAATCCGCTTAGATTCACCCTTGTCGACTGGCTTGTGTCACTCAGCAGCATTTTCATTGCGGCTGCAGCCACCGTCGGATGGCTCTCATGATCGACATTTCAAATCTCACGTTTATTTACGCCGACGCAGAGCATCCTGCGCTCAGGCGAGTAAACCTTCACATTGATGACGGTGAGTTTGCGCTGTTAACCGGGCCAACCGGCAGCGGAAAAACCACACTGCTGATGTCTATTGCCGGGCTTGCCCCCAGCTTCACTGGCGGAATCGCATCTGGTTCGATTTTGATTGATGGCCGAAAGTCGATTGGGATCGCAGCGCAGCGACTAGCCGAGACGGTTGCTTTTGTGAATCAGCAGCCCGAATCGTCATTTGTGGCCGAGTATGTCGATGAAGAAATAGCTTTTGGGTTAGAGCAATTCGGTGTCGAGCCGGCTGAAATTCAAGGCAAAATTAGTGAGATCACGGCCCTGCTCGAAATCGAAACGCTTCTTACGCGGCAGGTGACTGAACTTTCGGGTGGTGAGCAGCAGAAAGTTGCCATCGCAGCCGCAATCGCTGGTGACAAAAAGATTTTGCTTTTAGATGAGCCAACTTCTGCATTAGATTCCGAATCTGCAACGGCCGTGCTTCGCACTTTGAAGAGTCTGAATCAAAAACACGGATACACGATCATCGTTAGCGAGCATCGAATTGACCAGCTGAGGAGCGTCGTAGATTCTGTCGCGACCGTGAATCTCGATGGAACCGTTAGCAAAGCGCTGGCAGGAACTCGCGAATTTGAGATCGCGACAGCAACAGAAATTGAATGGGTTGCACCCCGCACTGTTGCTGAGCCAGAAATTGTCGCCATCGTTGGAGCAAATGGCTCGGGCAAAACAACGCTGTTATGGAGGCTTCAAAGCGAATTCAACGCGGTATTGGTTCCGCAACGGGCAAGTGACCTGCTGTTCTTGCAAAGCTTGCATGCAGAGTTTGCAGAATCAGACGAGTCCGCTTCAAAAGCACCTGGAGCAACCAGTCGAATTTTTGAGTCACTGGTCGGTCGAGTCGATCCAAACATTCACCCTCGCGATCTGTCAGCCGGGCAACAGTTGGCGCTTGCCCTGGCTGTGCAGCTAGTGCGAGACGAGAATTTGATTTTGCTTGACGAGCCGACTCGCGGTTTAGATCAAAAGGCAAGGCGAGAACTTGCGCTTCAGCTCAGGCGCCTTCAGGCCGAAGGCAAGCAGGTCATAGTTGCCACCCATGATTTCAATTTCGCTGGGGCCGTTGCAGATCGAACTCTGAACATTTCAGAAAATCAACTATCTGAGCCTTTGATGATTTCTGGCAGGTCATTCAAGACTGCGAACAGCCCTGGGGTGAACAAGTGAGATCTGTTCCGAGGCTCGAAAATGCCGTCAGGTTGGCATCGATTTTGTCGTCGATTGCTCTAATTTTGGTCAGTTTTTGCTGGCCGGTAATCATCGAGCAAAAAGCCGCCGAACACTCATCAACCGCCCAGTTTGCGATGGCAATTTCAGCATCGATGCTACTGATTCTTATTTTGATTGAGCTGCTCTATAAGGGCTTGGGCCCTCGACAGATTGCGGTTTTGGCTGTGTTGATTGCACTTAATGCAGTGATTCGATTGCTTGGCGCTGGCGTTGCCGGCATCGAGACTGCATTCTTTTTGGTCATCATCTCGGCTTATGTTTTTGGGTCGACATTTGGCTTTCTGCTTGGCTCGGCTTCGCTTTTGCTCTCGGCGCTTATCAGCGGCGGCTTTGGGCCCTGGCTGCCTTTTCAAATGTTGGCGATTAGCTTGATTGGTTTGACAGCCGGTCTCATGCCAAAAGTGCGTCGACCGAGACTTGTGTTGAGCTTGTTTTCGGTGCCGGCGAGTTTTACATACGGAGCCATGATGACAATGTGGAACTGGCCTTATTTGGCCGGCGCGGGCAGCTCGGTTTCTTATGCAGCCGGCGCAGGATTAGTTGAAAATCTGACTCGGTTCGTCCGGTTTGAAATTGTGACCGGTGGTCTGATCTGGGATCTCGGCCGAGCAGTGACCACCGTGATTTTGATTGCCGTAACTGGAACAACCCTGCTGGCAACTCTTAATCGAGCCGCCGGCAGGGCTGCCGTGGTGAAACTAACTAAGGTTTGATCTTAGGTTTTTAGAACAGTGGCAAAACAACAATTGCCTGCAGAACTGCTGACACTGCTGAAACCAAGAAGAGGTTTAGGTTCATCTTCCAGGTGTATTTAGCCTCGCCACGCGCTGCGTGAACCCAGAAAGCAACAATCATGGTCAGCGCTAGGCCTGCTGCAGCTGCAACACCCCAAGCCTGAGCCCAAGCAAAACCAGGAACCACGTAGGCGAAAACTGGCGCAAGCACGATGCCGACGGCACCCAGAATCTCTAGCCAAGCGATTAGGCGAACTACGCCAAATGGGGTCTTCTCAACCCAGCCAAAGCCAGCACCCAATAGGGTTTCGCGTGATGACTTTGCCTTGAAAGAGCCGGCCTTATAGAAACCGACAGCGGTGAAAACAGATAGCGCAAGAGCAGCAACTGCAATAACGATGTTTAGAACGTTCATTGTTTTTCCTTGAATGATTAGTAGTTGTGTTGTTGCGCAATCGCGCTTACGATGTTTAGTAAAGCACGGCTTGACAAGATTTGTCAAGTAGGCCTTTACAAGTATTTCAGGAGGTTGTTTTGGAGATCAAGGCAAAGTTTGAACGCCAAGCCGATGGCTGGCTGGTTGCTGTTCCTGAACTCAACAACTTTCGCACGGTGGCTAAACGCCTTGACAAAGCGACTGAGCAAATCAAAGACCTCGCTCACGATGCAACCGGCACTGAAAAATGCGACATCATCATCAAGGTTGAGGCAGTTATGCCGGGAGTCATCTGCGACCTAGAAGCTGCCCAAGACAAAATGGCAACCGCACAGCGGCTGCAAGAAGAGGCATCGGCCGAAATTCGCGATGTTGTTTCTCGCATGCGTGACGAAGGCTTGACCATGCGCGACATTGCGGTTCTGCTGGGTGTGACTCCACAGCGCGTGGCTCAATTGGCACCTTGTTCGACTGAAGAGTCAGCGGCCAGCTAAACCCGCCAGGCTGTGTTGTGGCTAAGCCCGCCAGGCTGTGTTGTGGCTAAGCCCGCCAGGCTGGCACCTTCCAGCCCCAAAGCATTACCGCGAATCGAATGGCCGTCATGACGCCGGCGGCGATGAACATAATTAACCACCGCTCAAACGCAAGCTCATTAAGCAAAATGACCAGCCATCCACCGGCAAATGCGATAACAGCGTATGGCTCATGATCGGTAAATGCTCGGGGAACGTGGTTGACCACAATGTCTCGAGCCACTCCACCGAAGGTTGCAGTAACGACTCCCATAACGACGGCGATAAGCCAAGGCATATCACTGTCGAGCGCTAGCTGAGTGCCGCTGGCAGCAAAAATCCCGAGTCCCAGGGCATCTGGCCACTCGACCGCCTTTTCGGTCAGTTGCAGGTGTGCGCGTCGAACAAAAATCAAAAGCAAAATGCAAACGACGAGAATTCCCCAAATATAAAATTCGTTTTCAACCCAAAAGAATGGTCGACGGTCAAGCAAAATGTCGCGCAATGTTCCGCCAGCAAAAGCGGTTAGTGCCGCCACCATGGCCATGCCGACGATGTCAAACTTTTTGCGAGATGCCTCGATCAGCCCCGAAAGAGCAAATGCAACCACACCGATTACTTCCATGCCTGTCGTGCCATACGAAATTAGCCAGTCAACAATCGGATTTTCAACCATGCGGCAAGTTTAGTTTGGCCAACAATCGGATTGCCTGTGCCTGTGCTCGTTGATGCTAATTAGCCATCGGTTGGATCTTCTGGGGTTTCTAAAACCAGCTGATAAAAAACCAGGTCGAGCCAACGGCCAAATTTGAATCCGACCTGTGGCAATGTTCCAACTGCCTTGAATCCAAATTTTTCATGCAGCGCGACGCTGCCAGAGTTTTCTGCATCGATTGCACCAACAAGCACATGCTTTTGCTGCGACTTAGCGGCCTCGATTATTGCCTCGAGCAGCTCACGACCCAGCCCCTGCCCTCGGTGATCTTTGTGCACATAGATCGAGTGTTCAACACTGTATTTGAAGGCAGGCCAGGCCCTAAAGGTTCCATAGCTTGCAAAGCCGAGCAGCTCACCATCGGCGGATTCGATTCCTATCACAGGAAAATTGCCAGCTCGTTTGAACTCAAACCACTTGACCATGTCTTCGGCCGTGCGTGACTTGTAGTCATAGAGGGCTGTTGAATTGAGAATTGCCTCATTCAAAATTTCAAGAATCGCCGAACCGTGCTGCTCAAGAGTGCATTCGACGATTTTGTTTTCTGCCATAGCTTTTTGAAACTTAAGTGCGTTATTTGACCGGTTCGCCAAATCTGTTCGCGTCGGCGTCGCCTTCTTTCACGAGCTGAATTAGCAAAAGAATCCATCCAACGATTGGCAAGAAAATGAAGAAAAACCAACCGCCTGATTTATTGACATCATGAAGTCGGCGCCAGGTAATCGACAAAGTCGGCAGCAAGGTGGCCAATGACCAGAGGTTTGAAAGTGGAGATGCCTGTTGAACATCGAAGCCGTTCACGTGCTCGACGGAACCAGGGGCAACAATCGATACGCCGATGCTCACCAGTGTCGTGAACAGCGCTGCGAACCAGAATTCACTACGTCGCGCGCGACCGCTAAATGTGACGTAATTTGCCCAAAAACTCTTGATTGCGTTGCTGAAACTCATGTTTGCTCCTTTTCAAAAACGATACCCCGCAGAAGCAAAAAACCCACCATTGCTGGTGGGCTATTTGCTTTGGGATGACTCGATTGCGCTTGATTAAGGCGCATGAGTGGAGATGGGGGGAATTGAACCCCCGTCCGCTTCGAGGTTTCTGGCTCTTCTTCGGGCGTAGCTTCAAAATGGTTTTCTCAGCCCCGGTGCTAGCTTGAAGCAACATAACCGACAGGCTCAGCCTGAGTTTGAGTCCCGTGCAGCCCTAAGGCATAACTACACAGCGAGATTTCTAAATGACGCTAGGAATCAGACCGAAATCACATCTGAGCTAACGAACGTCGGGCTAGCTTAGGCAGCTAGGGCAACGTTATTGCGAGTTGTACTTGCAATTATTTTTCGCAGCGAACATTTACGTGTTGACGCTACATTCACGGCCCGCTTCTTCCAGTCACTGCAAGACGCGTCGAAACCGATCATCCCCATGTTGAATTTTCAGAGCTTTGCGACTCTGTTTTTGAATGCCCTAGGGCTTTCGTGTTGTCTTTTGACAGCTCAATAAGAATAAGCCCAACCACCGACATCGCAAATAGCCGCCGGCTGTGAGTTAGCTGTGACTAATTGACCTTGTATAAATTCCAGTTGTCGCCGCCCTGAACGATTGAAACGTTGCCTGAAATAACAACGCCATTCATGGCGATAACCCATTTTGTATCGACCGGCAACGCACCTAGTTCAACGGTCGAATTTGCCGGCGAAACAAACTGGTCAACATTGGGGTTGTCGATCCAGAATTTTGCCGCTTCGAGTTCGTTGCGAACTTGACCAACAACAACCAGGTCGTTCTGCTCAACGGGGGTCAAATTATCGCGGGCGTATTGACCGGCAAGGTCAAAATATACTGGCGCCAGTGCGTTGTCGCGCAGCGCCGAGGTCGCGACAAAGCTGCTCGAAATAACTACCGTCGGCACCACAAACGCCCACAAAGTTTTGAGCATTTGCTCTTTGCGACCGAGGTTTGCAATCAAAATAGCGGCTGAAACTATCAGGTAGGTAGCAATCAGCCAACGCTGGGTGGCGAGACCTTGCAACATTGCGCCGTCCCAAATCAAAGGCAAGTATTGGCCAACGCCGACAATGCCGACCACGAATAAGCCAACTGCGGTAGTCAACAAGACTGCAAGCTTGAATTTTGCGGCGAGCTGTTGAACCGCCTTGAATCCGGCGATGCCGGCGATGAAAGCGATTGGGATCAAGAACTCGTAGTAGCGCATGACCAGGCGGTCTTGCAGCGGGTCACCGCCATTGATTGCGAGTGCCGCAAATAGAGCGAATGCCGGAACAAAAATGACCAGAGAAAGTGCGAGCATCCAGGCA
>ERZ650311.1031-NODE-1031-length-14882-cov-3.810346_pt1 | contig 14882 bp, 16 predicted proteins | sample MGYA00376247_ERZ650311 | MGnify/ENA primary metagenome ERZ650311 (study PRJEB26733, sample SAMN07839324) | wastewater metagenome | biome: small river; feature: stream; material: water | place: USA: North Carolina | collected 2016-07-28 ... | reverse complement strand
AAAATCATGGATAAGAAGCAATTTTCTATAGTAGTTCAGGCATATATCAACAATCTTTTAGATGTAAAATATGTTCCTAACGGGTATACTTATAGTTACATCTATGATCAACAAACAATCACTTCCAATAATTACTACCCAATGGCGGGTAGAAATTATTGGTTAAGTGTAAAAATTGATCTTAAATAAATTACTTACCCGTTTCTTTTAGGAATCGAATAAGTCCTTTGAAATAAGTTTGCTGATCATCATACATCGACATATGTGAACCATTAGGGCAATAGAGATATTGCCCTTTTTGTACTGCCTTAGATAAAGCTTCCATCGCTTTAGGATCCATAGTGTCAAACTCTCCACCGATACTCAATAGTGGACGATAAATTTTATTTAAGTCTGCTTTTCTATCCCATGTTTTTAAAACAGCATCTCCTACTACGCCAAACTCTGAAGGACCTTGCATTCTTAAATACAAAGGATAATTCATTCTTGCAAAAGCTCTTTTCACAGGATCTGGCCAATTCGCCGGTGGCATTCTTAAAACATGTTCTGGATAATAATAGTCTTGAACAATTTGTAAATATTCGGGATTGGTATAATCTCCCTTTGCTTCAAAAGCTCTAATCTTTGCTAACACATCTTTAGGCAATTTTGGACCTAATACTTCATTTGCATATTTAATATAATCTGGAATAGAAGGCACCATATTTGAAATAATGATCCCCTTCATATTTTGCTGATACTTTAAAGCATATTCCGTTGCTAAAATACCTCCCCAAGAATGACCTAATAAAAAGAAATTGGTGGAATCCATTCCCAATGCTTTACGCACTGTTTCCACTTCTTCCACAAATCTTGGAAGATTCCATAAAGAACTATCATTGGGATTATCAGAATAGGCAGAGCCTAATTGATCATAATAATAATACTCAATTCCCTCAGCAGGCAAGAATGAATCAAAACATTCAAAGTATTCATGAGTAGAGCCTGGCCCACCATGTAATAACAACACCTTAATCTTAGGATTATTTCCTACTCTTTTTGTCCATACATTAAAGACTCCTTTTTCGGTTTGAATAGGAATCATTTGTACTCCTCCAGTTAGAATGTCTTTTCTACCTGTTGTATCATGATAATTTTGCTGCGTATTGGATGCAGACTGGTTGCAGGCTGTTAATAAAAACACAGTTGCAAAAAACAAAAAGGATAAGCTTAAGGTTAGTTTTTTCATCTAATCAAATTTAGATACTAAACTTAAGCTAATATTTTAATACTATCCAGGAAATTTTTCTTGCCAAGCCAACATACCCCCGCTCACATTTACAATGTCTTTAAAACCATAGGGTTCTAGCATTAAACAAGCCTGACCGCTTCTATTACCACTTCTGCAATACACATACACTGTTTCGTTCTTCAAATCATCAATATCATCCGTCTCTAATCCCTGTACTTTGCCCAATGGTAATAAAATACCACCTATATTGAATGCTTCATGCTCATGTGGTTCACGAACATCTACTAAATTAATTTTTTCGCCAGCGTCCATTTTTGCTTTTAATTCTTCTACTGAAATAGTTTTCATATTGCTTGATTTATACTTTTTATTTAATAGAGTCTTTTGAAATTACTGGAGCTACTTTATCCACCACAATATCAATCGATCCACCTTGCATGGTTAAATTCTTCATTGGCATACCCAAAGAATCTAATTGGCCAGTGAATGGACTTGGACTTTGTTGAATAATAAATGCATTCGCAGTATCTGTAATAGCAGATGTTGAACTAATAATTCCAATCATTAATCCCATCGATGCTAATTTGTTCTTAGCCATATTCACAGTTAATCCCACTAAATCTGGCACTTCAAAACCAGCAGCAGCACCACCATCACCCACTAAGAAATTCACTACAGTTCCCGACGCAATTTTTGCTCCAGGTGCAATTGGCTTTCCTCCTACCAATTGATCAAGGATTACATTTTTATTTCTATCAGGCACTAAGCTTATTGTACCCATTCTTAAACCCAATACTTTTAAATATGTTTCTGCACTTTTTAAAGAGAAGCCAATTAAATTGGGCATATCCACTTGTGGAGCAACTGTTCTATTAATAGTCAAATAAACTGTTCTGCCCTTTTTTACAATCTCATCCGCTTCAGGAGTCTGTCTTAAAACAGAATTTCTTGCCAAAGTATCTACATAGATAGAATCTTGCAAGACAACATCAAATCCCAATGCTGTTAAATTCTTTTCAGCTGCAGCTGCATCTAATCCAATTACTGCAGGTACTTTTTCAGTCTTCCCGTTCCCTGTGATCCAACCCAATGAAAAGAAAAACAGGATCAACAAAACCAAAATGGCCCCAATACCAGTTAAGATATTTACCCATAAAGGTTTTTTTAATAATTTATCAATGGCTTCCAATGTAAAATGTTTTATTTATTTAGCAGCTAATGTATCTTCAATAATTGTTCCATAAAAATCAGTCAATGTCCAACCTAATGCTCGAACTTGTTGCGGAATAACACTCGCTTCACTTTGACCAGGCACCGTATTTACTTCCAACATAAATGCCTTAGATTGTTTTTCATCATAGATAAAATCTATTCTAACGACACCTCTGCAATTTAAAGTTGCATATACTTTTTTTGCTGCAGCTGTTAAGTCAGCAAACATGGTTTCTGAAACCTGAGCTGGTGTAATCTCTTTACTCTTTCCTTGATACTTTGCTTCGAAATCGAAAAACTCGTTTTCAGTAATAATCTCTGTGATAGGAAGAACCGTAGTAACCCCTTTAGATTTAAATACACCAATGGTAAATTCTCTTCCACTGATAAATTCTTCTACCAACACTTGCGTATCTTCTTTAAAAGCTTTTTCTAATGCAGGCGCTAATTCAGCAGCTGTGTTTACTTTACTAATTCCTAAACTACTTCCTCCATTATTAGGCTTTACAAAAACAGGCAAACTTAATTGTGCTAAAATATCTTCTGGTTGGGTTGGGGCTTCTGCAAATAAATGAAGCGATTTTGCAACACCCACTCCACCAAATCCTGCCACTGCAACAGTATATCTTTTATTAAATGTTAACGCAGAAGTAGAAGTATCACAACTAGTGTAAGGAAGACCAATTAAATCAAAATATCCTTGCATTTTACCATCCTCCCCTGGCGTTCCATGAATACACATTAAGGCAACATCAAAATTAATTTTTTGACCTCCTTCTACAATACTAAAATCTGCCTTATCTACTGCCACTTCTTCACCTGCAGTATTTTCATACCACCAGCCTGTTGGATGTATGTCAATTAAATAAACATCGTATTTGTTTTTATCCAAAGCGTTCATCACTGTCTTGGCACTTTTATAACTAATCTGTGCTTCAGAACTTAAGCCTCCAGTAACCAATGCAACTTTCTTTTTCATGAATTCTCTTTCTGTAAATATTATTAATACTTAAAAATAAAAAAAGGGAATCAAATTCCCTTTTTTTATTCGATTATTACAAATGTAACTTTTCTTTTTTAGCTAGTAGCTGATCAATGGTTTCTTGATACAACTCATCATTCACACAACAATCTACTGGACAAACAGCAGCACACTGAGGTTCTTCATGGAAACCTTGACATTCTGTACACTTATTTGCAGTGATATAGTAAGTATCTGCAGCAATAGGTGCATTTCTATGACCTGCATCTACTGAAGAACCATCCATTAATGTAAAAGATCCTTTTACTGTGGTACCATCAGCCATTGCCCATTCTACACCACCTTCATAGATCGCATTATTAGGACATTCTGGTTCACAAGCTCCACAATTAATACATTCATCTGTTATTTTAAGTGCCATAAAAAAAATTTAAAAATTAGTAACGTACTTTTGTGGAATAAAGGTAAACAAAAACATGGAAATTCAAGCAAGGATCGCTGGTTTTGTAGCGTTAGGACAACAATTGATGAGACAAAATAACCCAGCACTAGAAGAAGTTAAAAAAAGGGCTCAAACAGAGAATGCTTGGTTTTTGCCTTCTTTTATAGATGCTTCTATGAAGCAGATCTCTCAACAATTCTTGCAAGAACACGCCTTAATGGAATGGACAAGCATGTATCCCAATATTTCAAAGACTTTTACCCAACAAAAAATAGGTATTGTGATGGCTGGCAATATACCCATGGTAGGGTTTCATGATTTACTAAGTACCCTAATGGCTGGCCATATTGCTGTAGTAAAATTATCCTCCAAAGACAAAGTCTTGATGGACTATATTATTCAATCTTTGAAAACCATTGAACCCTTATGGGAGGATCAAATAATTATTCAAGATCAATTAAAAAACTGTGACGCTTATATAGCTACTGGCAGCAATAATACCAGTCAATATTTTGAATATTATTTTGGCAAATTCCCACATATTATACGCAAGAACAAGACCAGTATCGCCATTCTAGAAGGCAATGAAACTGCTGAAGAATTAAGCCTTTTAGCCGATGATATGATGTTGTATTTTGGGATGGGCTGTAGAAATGTAACCCAAGTTTGGGTACCCAATGGATATAGTTTTGAACCATTGTTAGCGGCTTTAAAGAAATACGATTTCATTTTAGATAACCATAAGTACAAACACAATTATGATTATCAGTTAGCCTTACTAATGATGACCCGACAATTTTACATGAATACGGGGTCAATATTATTAAGCGAAAATCCCTCTCCTTTTGCAGCCATTTCTCAGGTGCATTATCAATATTATGAACAAGGAACTACCCCTAAATTCAATATGGAAGAAATTCAATGCATTGTGGGTAAAGCAGGTTTGGATTTTGGAAGTTTACAAGCCCCTAGATTATCCCAATATGCAGATGGCGTGGATACTTTAGCCTTTCTATCTGGCCTAAACTAACACATAAACGAACATTTTCGTAAATATTTTGTTAAACAAATTGTCATCTGTTGGTGACAAGGTTTCAGCTTTGTACTTTTGAAGTATCAATGGCACAAAATTTGAAAATTTAATCACAAACCAACCATTTTAGATATGAACTTAAATGTAAAAAATGTTTTAACCATTATTGGTATCAGTGCAATGACCACTTTGGCGAGTATTTGGGGGTATAGTAAATGGATGAAATCCACTGACTCATTTTATACAGATGGAAGACTTCCAGCAAACTACGCAAGCTTCATGAATGGAACAGCCCCTTCAGCAACTGTTGATTTTACACCAGCTGCTAGCGCTGCCTCTCCTGCTGTTGTTCATATTAAAACTAAAACCAACGCAAAAAGAGTGGAGCAAGGTAGTCAGCCAAGACAAAGAAATCCATTCTTTGATTTCTTTGGAGATGATATGTTTGGAGATGCATTTGGCGGACCAAGAATGATACCAGAACAAAGAGCAAGTGGAAGTGGCGTGTTGATCACCGGCGACGGCTATATTGTAACCAATAATCATGTGGTTAAAGATGCAGATGATATCAGCGTTACTTTAACCAATAAAAAAACATACAAAGCTAAAGTTATTGGAACCGATCCAAGTAGTGATTTAGCCGTAATTAAAATTGATGCTTCATCATTACCTTATTTGGTATATGGCAATAGCGATGATTTAAAATTAGGTCAATGGGTATTGGCGATTGGATACCCTCTATCATTGGATGTAACGATTACTGCTGGTATAATCAGTGCTAAAAATAGAAATATAGATATTAACTCAAGACAAAGTGATAAACCTATTGAATCATTTATTCAAACAGATGCTGCAGTCAACCAAGGAAATAGCGGTGGTGCATTAGTCAATACCAATGGTGAATTAATTGGTATCAATTCTGCGATTATGTCTCCTACCGGAACTTACGCTGGTTATTCTTATGCTATTCCTGTAAATATTGTGAAGAAAGTAGTGACTGATATTGTAAAATTCGGAACAGTACAAAGAGCGTATTTAGGCATTAGTTATCCTAAGGATGGTATTGCAGAAGAAGAATTGAAAAAATTAACTGACGAGTTGAATGTAAAATACAAAGAAGGCGACGGAATCATTATTACAGATGTATTAGAGGGAGGCGCTGCAAAAGCTGCTGGTCTTAAAAAAGGTGATATCCTTGTTAAATTCAATGGCGTAAATATTAAATCATCAGGAGAGTTACAAGAACAAGTAGCTAAATACAAGCCTAGTGATAAAGTAAGTGTCGTAGTAAAGCGTGGAGGAAAAGATATGATCCTAGATGTAGTTTTAAAAGGTAAATTAGGCACTAGCGACATAGCTGCATCAAGTAAGTTAGGCACAAAATTGGGTGGCAAATTAGAAACACTAGATAAAGCCACTGCTGAGAAGAATGATTTAGAAGGTGGCGTAATTATTAAAGAATTAGGCGATGGAATTATTGGCAAGAGTAGAATTGAAAAAGGATTTGTGATTACACAAGTAAATGACATACCAGTAAATACAGTAGAAGAATTCTACGAAGCCTTGAAGAAAGTAACAGGTAGTTCAGTTAAAATTTCTGGTGTATATCCTGGCTATTTTGGCAACTATGCTTTCATATTAAACTTGAATGATTAATTAAGATAAACATTCAATAAAATGAAAAGCCCTTATATTATTGTAAGGGCTTTTTTGATTTTATCTTATTCCATAATGCATCTTTTTCTGCTAAACTTAAACTAGCTAAATCTAGTCCGTTTTCTTTAGCATAAGCTTCCATCAATTCAAATCGATATTTGAATTTCTTATTGGTTCTCTCCAATGCAGTCTCAGGATCAATATTTAAAAAGCGTGCATAATTGATTAGACTAAACAAGACATCTCCAAATTCTGCTTCCATTTTATCCTGATTCTTTGCCTCAACTTCTACTTTTAATTCCTTCATCTCTTCTTCTACCTTATCCCATACCTGATCGATATGCTCCCACTCAAAACCTACTTGTTTTACTTTTTGTTGTATTCTGAAAGCTTTTACCATAGCAGGTAAACTATTAGGGACTCCCTCTAATAAAGACTTCTTCCCTTCTTGTAATTTTAATTGCTCCCAATTTTTCTTTACCGTTTCTTCATCCTCTGCTTTCACATCTCCGTAAATATGTGGATGTCTATGAATTAATTTCTTTGAAATCCCTTCAATAGAGTCTTGTAAAGTAAATTGACCTTGCTCTGTACCAATTTTTGCATAAAATAAAACATGCAATAAGATATCCCCTAATTCTTCCTTGATTCCCTTCCAATCTTCTTCAATAATTGCATCCACCAATTCATACAATTCTTCGATGGTATTAGATCTTAAACTTTGAATTGTTTGTTTTTTATCCCAAGGACATTTCTCTCTTAGCGTGTCCATTATCTCCACTAAATCTAAGAAGGCTTTTGATAAATTTTCTTGAGACATATATTAAATATTGAAAAGAGAAAGTAAAATAAAGGCAGACATTAAAGCTCCCATTAAAATGATGGTTAAGATATTGAGTATAAAAAATTTCATGATGGTCTTTACTCTTGATTGACCAAAATGATTTCTTAATGATTTATATAAATAAAAGAATAATACAAATGGAGTAATGCCTGCAACTATACCGAAGGTTTTATGAAAAAGAAACTCTGTACTTAAATTAATTAATTTAACCGTAAATAAGAAAATGAAGAATGCGCAATAAATATGTATGCTAAAAATTAAATGATCAACGAAATAATGATTCTTATTCCTTCTATACAAGACCCAAAGAAAAAAAGCAAAAATGGGTAATGAGATGTACAACATTCTAGAGAAATAGTGTTCAAATTGCTCTATCAATGCTTTACCAATCTTAAACTTATCGTGATTGTATTTTTGATTGATCTCAATGGATTTCTTTTCCATTGCAGATTCAAACCAATTGGCTCTTTTGGAAACTGGTAATTTTAGTTGGGCTGCATTGTATTCAGCAACTGTTTTGAATTTCACTGAATCACCTCCTAACCTAAGATCAAATCCATCACTTAATCCTGAAGCAACATCTTTTTTAGGATTAGCATTATTCTGTAAACCCTCTGGTCTATCTGGCACATCCCCTGTGAACATGAATAAAAAGAATACAGCAGAGATAAATAAATACATTCTAATGGGATGAATATAAGTTGCCCTTTTGCCATCCATATAAAATTGCGTCAGCTTTCCTGGCTTAAACAATAATAATTTTAGTGTCTTCCAAAGCTTGCCATCAAAATGAGTTAGATCTTCTAAGAAATGTTTAAATAATTGTAAAAAGCTTTCTTTTACTTCTACATTCTCCTGACCACATTGTTGGCAGAATCTTCCCTGAACTAATGTACCACAGTTGAGACAGTCTTTTTCTACTCTTTCTTTTAAATGAGACATGGTGCTAAGATAGTGCAATTAAAATTTTCAACTATACCCTCTTTTGATTTTTTGATCTATAAGTATCTGTTTGAGAGTGACAATTAGGACACAATAATCTCAAATTTGAAATTTGATGATTTATTCTATTGCCATCTATATGATCTAACTCTAAATTAAGTTGCTTACTATTCCAAGTAGTGATTCCACAAATACTACATTTATTATCCAATAAACCTTCTTTCAAAATTCTTTTCTTCAATTTATATGTTTGAAAAGAAGGATGATCCCCGGCCAATATTTTTTCTAGTTGAATTTTAACAGGAGTCTTTTTATTACCTCCTTTTAACCCCTGATTAGGATAATAACAATTATATAATAATGCTAATCTCTTTAATGTATTGAAATGAATATTTAACTCTGCTGCAGCCATGGCCATTGAGTTTGATCTTTTACAAACTTCAACAACAGTAGCTTCAGATAAGTTTCTTTTCATATCCTTAAGTTACGAAAAAGACGGGACTGTCGGCTCTCTTTGTTCGCCGACTTACTCGTTTATCGGTCTTACTCAAAGCCTTTCAAATAAACGCTTCGCGTTTATTTGGCTTTTTTTATGCTCGTTTGCTTACAAGAGCGAGCTCTTGACGCACTCGCATAAAAAAAGCCTCTCAACTTTCGTTGAGAGGCTTTGTGCCTCAGGCGGGAATCGAACCCGCACGGGCGTTGCGGCCCACAGGATTTTAAGTCCTGCGTGTCTACCAGTTCCACCACCAAGGCGTCTTTCACAGACTTAAAAAAAATCCCGAACCGAAATTCGGGATTTTGAGCGGAAGACCAGGCTCGAACTGGCCACCCCGACCTTGGCAAGGTCGTGCTCTACCAAATGAGCTACTTCCGCTTGTACAAGAACTATTTTTTGGAGTGCGAAAATAAGGATTTAGCACACACCAACAAAATTTTTTCTATTTATATTCAGGCTTATACTGAGAACTTGTATTTACTTCTGGATTAGGCTTTTTGAACCCACTTGAGAACACTTTAGAGCAGTTACCTACTACTAAAGCCAATAATGCAAATACTGACACATAAAAGAAAAATCTTGAAGAACTAACCCAGTTAGTAGCTATATCTTTTTGCGCCTCTTCTGTTGTATGTAAATCTTGTGACATATAAATTATTTACGGATGCAAAAATAACAACAAGTTCTTAATAATCTTGCTCTTAGAGCACAATTTTATTAAAATGTTGCTTGTTTTTGATAAAGTAGTCCCAAACCAAGGACCCATTATAAACCCCATCCAATGATTTCATAGGTTTGGGGCTTTTTGATCGTTTTAATTTGCCTGTTAAAATATGGGAAAAATAACCAAAATGAGCTGCAACAATGGCTCTAAAAAACGAAAAATCACCACTTAATAAACCCTTCCATGCAGAAATAGCATCCAAGGCAAATCTGAATGGTATTTTCCAAACCAATTCTTGAAGGGGCAAATTCTTGGTTAACATGATCAAATTATTTCTAAAATTGAGGAATACTTTTCTACCTCCTCTTGGCAAGGTTCCTGCTCCAACATGATACACTTTAGCATTAGGACATGCATATAAATGAAAACCTAATAATTGCATTCTCCAACACAAATCAATCTCTTCCTGATGTGCAAAAAAACTGTCATCAAAACCATTTAACTGATGAAACAAACTAGAGCGAATCATCATAGCAGCTCCAGTGGCCCAAAAGATAGGACTTGATTGATTGTACTGACCCAGATCTTTCTCGCACACATCAAATACCCTTCCTCTTGAAAACGGATAACCTAATGCATCAATCCATCCGCCTGCTGCACCAGCGTATTCAAAACTATCTTTTTCGCTAAATGATAAAACCTTTGGCTGACAAGCCCCGATAGATGCATTGGATTCTAACAAATCAACCATGGGATGAATCCATTGACCATCCACTTCCACATCAGAATTCAATAAAACATAATAATCAGCCTTCACTTCTTTTAAAGCCCAATTGTATCCTCCGGCAAAACCCTCATTGGTTTTATGGGTGATTAAAGTGACCTGGGGAAACTCATTGTTGAGCACTTCTAAGGAATGATCAGTTGAACCATTATCCGCTACGACAATTTCTAAATGCTCGTATTGAGTAGCCATCACCGAAGGCAAGAAAGACCTTAAATGATGTACCCCGTTGAAATTTAAAATGACTATAGCTACCTTAGGTTTCAATGATATTTGTTTTTGCGAATGTAAGCCCAAATTATGGGAATTTGCGTTAAAAAAACTAACTTCGATATATGCAAAAGGGACAAATTTTATTACAGAACCTAGATTTATTGAATCATCCCATTGGGTATTAGTATCCAACTCTATTGTCTTTCTTAACTTACTACTTTTTGAGTAGGAAGATTCCCTTCATTTTTATAAAATTAACAGATGAACACTAATCATACAGTTAGTTCGAATACACAAAAGTATTTGGACCTAGAAAATACATATGGCGCTCATAATTATCACCCTATTCCGGTAGTTTTAGACAGAGGAGAAGGTGTATACTTATATGATGTGGATGGTAAAAGATATTTTGATTTCTTAAGTGGATATTCAGCAGTGAATCAAGGTCATTGTCATCCAGCCATCATCAAAACCTTACATGAGCAAGCATCCAAATTAACCCTAACCTCTCGCGCTTTTCACAATAATTTATTAGGCGAATATGAAAAGTACATTACCCATTACTTTGGGTATGATAAAGTATTACCCATGAATACGGGAGTGGAAGGAGGAGAAACTGCTATTAAATTAGCTAGAAGATGGGGCTATGCAGTAAAAGGTATTCCAGAAAATCAAGCAAAGATTTTATTTGCTGAAGGAAATTTTTGGGGAAGAACCTTAGCAGCTATTTCTTCTTCTACAGATCCAAGTAGTTACAAAGGATTTGGACCTTATATGCCTGGATTTGGCATTGTACCTTATAATGATTTGCAAGCATTAGAAACAGCATTAGCAGATTCGAATGTTGCAGCATTTATGGTGGAACCTATTCAAGGAGAAGCCGGAGTGGTTATTCCAAACCAAGGATATTTAAAAGGTGTAAGAGATTTGTGTACCAAGTACAATGTTTTATTTATTGCTGATGAAATTCAAACAGGTTTAGCAAGAACGGGTAAAATGTTGGCTTGTGATCATGAAAATGTTAGACCAGATATTTTAATTCTTGGTAAAGCATTGAGCGGAGGCACGCTTCCTATTTCAGCAATCTTAGCAGATGATATTGTGATGTTACAAATCAAACCTGGTGAACATGGATCAACATATGGTGGTAATCCATTAGCATGTGCAGTTGCCATGAAAGCTTTAGAAGTATTGAAGTCAGAAAAAATGGCAGAGAATGCAGAAGCAATGGGAGCATTACTTAGAAGTGAATTAGAAAAACTACATTCACCATTTATTAAATTGGTTAGAGGCAAAGGATTATTAAATGCCATTGTCATCAATCATTCAGACCCCGAAGTTTCTTGGGAGCTTTGTTTACACTTAAAAGATTTGGGATTATTAGCAAAGCCAACACATGGAGATAAAATTAGATTTGCACCTCCTTTAATTATTAATGAAGCGCAAATAAAAGAAGCGGTGGGAATAATTGCAGAAGCCCTAAAAAGAATTAATTAAACTATACAATATCTTTTTTTCAAAATGAGTCTACCTCTTCAAAAATGAGTCTCCTACGGGACTCATTTTTTATTAACATCAATCTTAGGCAAGAAAGTCATTATTAAAATTGCAAAGCTTACCACTACACATGCATACAATGGCCATTGTTTTTGAGGACACTCTCCCATTGCACAAGCAGAGAGAATTAAAAAATTTCTAATCGTCCAAGAGAAATTCAAAATGGCAAAAACCATATTGAATCTTTTTGCAGGTATATAAGGCAATGCGAATAAAATAATATTCATCACTCCCATGTATAACATAAACTTGGCTGGTTGACCAAAATTGGTTTCTGCTACTTTCCATCCTGTAATCACCCAATGTCTGCTTTCAATAATCACTAAGGGTTGTGTGGTTAAAAACAAAAGAAAGGCTGTAAGTATGATGCCAATGGTTTGAGAATATTTCATAGGACGAAAATAAATATAAATTTTGGATGGGCGGCTCATTTCATTCGCCGCCTTCCGCTTCGGCTATCTCACTTTACCCAAATCTGATTGCCAAAGCAAAGCTTTGTCATCCGCTTCGGCTATCTCACTTTACCCAAAGCCTTTCAAATAAACGCTTCTCGTTTATTTGGCTTTTTTAATGCTCGACAGCTCAATCAAGCAAGCTTATTTCGCTGCTCGCATTAAAAAAGCCTGTCACTTTGTGACAGGCTTTGTATCGAGGTCCCGAGCGGATTCGAACCGCTGTAGAAGCTTTTGCAGAGCTCTGCCTAGCCACTCGGCCACAGGACCCTTTCGGGACGCGAAAATAGCACAAAGAACTTAATTATAAAAGAATTTTACAGCTATTACGATTTAAACGACATTTGTGCTATAAAAACAGAACAAATGCAACCCATTGGAGCTTCAGAAATGATTATTAATGATAGAGGGGCTATTTATCATCTAAATGTCCGACCAGAAGAAATTGCGGATACTATTATTACCGTTGGCGACCCTGAGAGAGTGGCGCATGTCAGCAAATATTTTGATAAAATTGAATTTCAGCTTTCACATAGAGAGTTTATTACCCATACAGGATACATAGGCAATAAAAGAATCTCTGTGCTGAGTACTGGGATAGGTCCTGACAATATTGATATCGCATTAAATGAAGTGGATGCCCTAGTGAATATTGATTTTGAAACAAGATTAATCAAAGACACTAAAAAATCTGTGAACATTGTGAGAATGGGAACTTGTGGTTCTTTGCAAGGTGAAGTAGGTGTGGATCAATTGGTAGCGGGTACACATGGTTTAGGGATTGACAACTTAATGCATTTTTATAAACTTCAAAATAACGAAGAAGAGAAAGCAATATTGAATGCATTTGAACAACATACTCAAATTCTTTCTTACAATGTCCATCCATATATTGCTAGCGCAAGTCCAAGTTTATTAAAGCATTTTACAGATGGATACAGCCATGGTATTACGGTAACTTGTCCTGGTTTCTACGGACCTCAAGGAAGAATTTTAAGATTACCATTGAGCATGCCTAATTTAGTTGATCAGATGACTAGCTTTAGATACGGTAATCATCATATCGCAAATTTTGAAATGGAAACCAGTGCTATTTACGGCATGTGTAACGCTTTAGGACATCAATGTTTAAGTATCAATGTAATTGTTGCCAATAGAGTGAAAAAAGAATTTAGTAAAGACCCTGCCAAAGCAGTAGACCATATGATTCAAAAATCATTAGGCATTTTAGCCAATATTTAATCTAGCACTATGGATATTCAATTTTCAAAATACCAAGGCACCGGAAACGATTTTGTAATTATTGACAATCGCGATGGTAAGACTTCCCTATCGCAAAATCAAATTGCATTTTTATGCGATAGAAGAAAAGGTATTGGTGCAGATGGATTAATGTTGCTAGGAAATGAAAAAGGATTTGATTTTTCGATGACCTATTATAACGCAGATGGCAAAGAAGGAAGCATGTGCGGTAATGGCGGAAGATGTTTAGTGCAATTTGCTCATGATATAGGTATTGTAAAAGATCATTATCATTTTATTGCAGTGGATGGACCGCATGAAGCAACCTTGGATCATCAAGGATGGGTTCACTTAAAAATGTCAGAAGTAAATGCGGTAGAACATGGAAATGATTTTCATGTAACCAATACTGGATCTCCCCACTATATCAAACAAGTAAAAGATATTAGGGCTTTAGATGTATTCACCGAGGGTAAGTCCATTAGATACAATGACAGATTTAGCAAAGAAGGCATCAATGTGAACTTTGTTGAACAACAACAGGATGGCTTATTTGTAAGAACCTATGAAAGAGGTGTAGAAAATGAAACTTATAGTTGTGGCACTGGTGTGACAGCCGCTGCATTAATTGCATGTTTGCATAAAGAAGGAGATCATACTATTCATATTGAAACCCTTGGCGGAAAATTAGCAGTCAAATTGCATCACAAAGGTGGAGGCCATTTTAACAATATTTGGTTAATGGGTCCTGGCACATTTGTTTTCAAAGGAAATATCCATTTAAAATAAAGAATATCTATGGCTTTATTTAATGTAAGAGTGTATGGCATCTTGATTGATGAACAAGATAGATTATTAGTAAGTGATGAATTTATAAGAGGCGCATACATTACCAAATTACCAGGAGGTGGATTAGAAATTGGAGAAGGCACAAGAGATGGATTGGCTAGAGAATTTATGGAAGAAGCAAATTTGGAAGTAACTGTAGGAGAACATTTCTACACCACTGATTTTTTTCAAATCTCTGCTTTTAATAATGTAGATCAAATTATCTCTATCTATTATTTAGTGCACTCTGATAACACCCATGCAATTCAAGCAAAAACGATTGCTTTTGATTTTTTACCCG
>ERZ650311.1030-NODE-1030-length-14883-cov-8.096641_pt1 | contig 14883 bp, 13 predicted proteins | sample MGYA00376247_ERZ650311 | MGnify/ENA primary metagenome ERZ650311 (study PRJEB26733, sample SAMN07839324) | wastewater metagenome | biome: small river; feature: stream; material: water | place: USA: North Carolina | collected 2016-07-28 ... | reverse complement strand
CAAAACGAGGGTTTGTGTGTGGGCTTAACGAGCTACGCGGGTGGCCATACGGGCCTCACGCAGGCGGCGAAGACGCTTAACTAGCATGGGTGAGGCAGCTAGGGCATCGTCGCGGTCAATCAGATCGTTCAGTAGTTGGTAGTAACGAGGTGCGGTTACATCAAAAAGCTCTTTGATTGCAGCCTCTTTAGCGCCGGCGTAACGCCACCAATTGCCTTCAAAATCCAGGATACGAACTTCGAGGTCGCTCAGGCCAGTGTTGATCGCTGACTCTTCTTGTGCGGACATGGGGGAAATCTTATGACAACGGATGATCAAAGTGTGGGATTTAGAGCCGGTCCAAAATCATCTGAATATCTGTGATCTTGGTCCAAGGGTTAACGATGGCAAATCGCAAAATTGGTTGACCGCGATGTGAAGAAGGTGGAATAAATCCAACTTGATCAGCTAGTAATTCATCGCTCCATTTTTGATAATCGGCAGCGGCCCAACCCTTGCGAGTAAAGGCAACGATTGAAAGATCAGGATCGCGAAGTAATTCAAGGTTTGGATGTTGTCGAACAAGCTCTGCTGCATCTCGAGCAATTGTTAGCGTTTGTTCCATCGCTTCTGAATACGCATCGGTACCGTGTGCTGCAAGTGAGAACCAAAAAGGTAAGCCGCGAGTACGGCGAGTTAAGTTAATTGCGTAATCAGATGGCGACCAGTTGTCATCTTTCAAGGTATCTAAGTAAGAAGCATGTTGTGAATGTGCTTCCTTAGCAAGTGCGGGATTTCGATACACGAGTGCACAGGCATCAAATGGTGCAAACAACCATTTGTGTGGATCGACGATAAATGAATCAGCTTCCTCTACCCCATCAAAATCTTTGCGTACAGATGGTGCGCACAATGCCGCCAATCCATATGCGCCATCTACATGGAACCAAATGTCGCGATCATGCGCAGCTTTTCCGATTCCCTTTAGATCATCGATAATTCCAAGATTTGTTGTGCCCGATGTTGCTACAACTGCAAAGACTCGATTGTTAGTTGTTGCATGTAATTTATCAATTGCAGCAGCAACTGTTGCGCCTTGAAGCTTTCCGGTTTCATCAACCGCAACCTTTAATACATCTACATCCATCACATTCGCAGCGGATTGGATAGAAGAGTGTGCCTCTTCGCTGCAAGCGATAACCCAACGCCCTGCTGGTGTGTGCTTTTTGCGGGCTTCTGCTCGTGCCACAACTAACGCTGAAAGATTTCCAATGGTGCCGCCCTGAACAAAAACTCCACCTGCAGATGCAGGAAGTCCTGCTAAATCAATGAGCCACTGAATCGCTTGGTTTTCTGCAAAGACCGCGCCGGCGCCCTCTTGCCATGAACCGCCATACAAAGCACTTGCACCAACAACTAAATCAAAAAGGTTTGCATACTCACTCGGTGCTGATGGAATAAAGGCCAAGTTACGTGGGTGATCCGTTGAAATACACGCCTTTGCTAAAACATTTGTGAAAACTTGCAACGCTTCATGTCCACCTAAACCTTTTGCAGTGATCGTGTTTCCGACTTCATTAAATAGATCTTCTGCACTTCGTGGTCCATCTAGTGGTGGATCATCCTTTAAACGTTCGAGGCTGTACTTTAAAACTTCAGCAGCAAGCGCTTCTACCTCAGGAGTGAACTCATGCATTCGCTTTTGCTTTCTTTACGATATTGCGAAGCATCGTTGGAAAAACAAAAAGGTGGAATGGTGAAACTGCGTACCAATACAACTGACCACCCAATCCACGTGGATTAAAGGTCGCCTCTTGCACAATCTTTGTCTTTCCATCTTCTGAGGTAACTGTAAATTCCAACCACGCCTTACCTGGTAAAACCATTTCGGCGTACAACTTCAATCGTCGGCCAGGCTCTAACTCTTCTACTCGCCAAAAATCTAAACTCTCACCAACGCGTAAGAAATCTGGATCGCGACGACCGCGACGCAAGCCAACACCACCAACTAAGAATCGATCTAAAACTCCACGAGCCCACCACAATAAATCTGAGCCAAACCAACCATTGTCGCCGCCAATACGTTCTACCTGGCGCCACACACTTTCAACTGATGCATCTGTAATTTGTTCACGTCGATCACGCAGCACCATTTCTCCAGCCCAATCAGGATCTCCTTGGGCCTTTTGCCATGGAGCAGTTGGCATGGTTGCGTCAGACCAACGAGTTTCCACGTTATGGGTAGTGATTTTGGAAAGTGCTAATTGAATTGCGTTTTCTACATCGATCAAACCTTCGGCAGGTTTAGGAATTAGGGCATCAATACTTTTTGCTGGATCTGCCACAACTTCGCTGATTAGTGAACCTACAAGTGGACGAGCAAGAGCGGTTGGAACTGGTGTTACTAAACCAATCCACAAACTTGATAGCCCAGGAGTTAACACCGGTACGCGAATAATCCAGCGCTTCTTTAATCCAGATAACTTTGCAAATTTCTGCATCATGTCTGCATATGACAAAACCTCGGGTCCCCCAATATCAAATACCTGGTTGACCGGTTTTTCTAAATGAGCTGCACCTTTGAGGTAGTACAAAACATCGCGAATTGCGATTGGGTGGGTTTTATTCATTACCCATTTTGGGGTTGTCATGATTGGAAGGCGATGAGTTAAGTGGCGCAACATCTCAAAACTCGCCGACCCTGAACCAATAATGATTCCTGCGCGAAGCTCCATTACCGCAACTGAAGTTGATGCAAGAGCTTTTCCAGTCATCGCACGAGATGCTAAGTGCTTACTGATGTTTGCATCATTGGCGATTCCACCAAGATAAATAATTTGTGAAACACCAGCACGCTCTGCAGCTTGTGCAAAGTTACGAGCCATCTCACTTTCGATTTCATCAAAGTGAGGACCTAAATTGATTGAATGCAAAAGATAAAAAGCAGTATGAACTCCAGCTAATGCGCGATCTAGATCAGCAACATTTTCAGCGCTACCTTCGCAAATATCTACCTGCGATGACCATGGTTGGCCCAAAATCTTGTTTTTATCGCGAACTAAGATTCGAACATCGCTCTTTTCATCGATTAATGCACGTACTAAACGTCCACCTACATAGCCAGAGGCCCCAGTAACGAGGAACTTGCGGTTTTGATTGGGCGTGGACATGTTGTGAAGCCTAGACTTACTCCATGCAAAAGACATCTCAGAAGCCACGAGTAGTAATACTCGGCGCCGGTTTTGGTGGGCTAACCGCCGCCCGTGCCATGGCTGAAACCGCAGATGTCACTGTGGTGGATCGCCACAACTTCCAAACATTTTTGCCTCTGCTCTATCAGGTATCAACCGCAGGACTGGCAGCAGACCATGTTGCCCACCCAATTCGCGGAGCACTGCGTAAAACCGGTATTCAGTTCCGAATGGGTTCTCCAATCTCTGTTGATCATAAGAACAAAACAATTAAGTTAGATAGCAGCGAAGTTTTAGCCTTTGATCATTTAATTGTTGCGCTCGGTTCAGCCACCGCTGATTTTGGAATTCCTGGAGTTACCGAACATGCACTTGGTATGAAAAGTGTTAATGAAGCGATTGCAATTCGCGCAGAGGTAATGCGTCGCTTTGAAGATCTATGCCGCTTTGAAGATGACACAATCTTTTCAATCTCAATAGTGGGTGGCGGACCAACTGGTGTTGAGATGGCTGGAGCCTTTGCTGAATTAGTTCGCGGTCCATTAAAGAATGATCAGGCGCATGCTGCGGCACATATCAAAATCAATTTAATTGAAGCAGGTCCTCGAATTCTGCCAATGTTCTCTGAAAAGTTATCGGCACGCGCAAAGAAGGATTTAGAAAAGCTTGGCGTAACTGTGCATCTAAATACAGCAGTTGCAGAGATTAAACCTCGCTCAATTTTGATTAAAGGTGGAGATGCGTTGCCATCAGAGGTAACTGTGTGGGCTGCAGGTGTTAAGGGTGAGCCAGCTGGTGAGCAATTGAATCTTCCGCTGGTAAATACACGAATTGATGTTGATCAAACTTTGCAGGTAAAGCACTACCCACACATCTTTGCGATCGGAGATATCGCTGGTTTTGTTGGAGAAAACGGGCGTTTTCTACCGATGGTTGCACCAGTTGCTATGCAGCAAGGACGCTTTGTTGCAAAACAGATTAAGCGAATTGCACAAGGACAGCCTTTAGAAAACTTCAAGTACATCGACAAGGGTTCAATGGCAACGATTGGTCGTCACAAAGCAATTGTTGAAGTGAAGAAACTTCGCATGGTTGGAATTCCTGCCTGGTATGCCTGGCTGTGGCTGCACCTGTTTTATTTATTAGGTGGACGTAACAAGATCGGCACTATGGCTGATTGGACTTGGAACTACCTCACCTTTGATCGCGGAAATCGTCACATCATGGATACTCTGTAACCATGAGTGAATACATCAAAGTCGATGGCCATGATCTGTACTGCTACGAATGGGAAAATGAAGGCGAAGCGGTTGTTTTACTGCATGGTGGTTTAAGCCAAACAGCTCATTGGGCAGCAAATATCGTTCCTGCATTAGAGGATTACCACGTCTTTGCCTACGATCGTTCTTCACATGGCTTCACCGCATATCGCGAAGAGAGCATTAACTTTAAGTATCAGGTTCGCGAAGCGATCGCTTACTTAGAAACAGTTGTTAAAGAGCCAGCTCACATTATTGGTTGGAGCGATGGCGGAATTATTGGTTTATTTCTTGCCATTCAACGCCCCGACCTAGTGAAATCACTTGTTGCTATTGGAGCGAACTATCACTTCAAGGGCACCGTTGATTCATTTGAGATGGGGCCAATCAGCGATGAAGATCGCGCTGAGTACGCTATTTATTCACCAGATACCCCTGAAACAATGGACCGTATTTACGAACACTTTAAGGAAATGTGGCGCAGCGAGCCAGATATTCCAGTGTCAGATCTAGAAAAGATTCAGTGCCCTGTATTGGTTATGGCAGGCGATGATGATGTTATTCGCCATCAGCACACAGTTGATTTATTTGAGGTACTTCCACTTGGTCAATTAGCAATCGTGCCAGGAACTTCACACATCTTGCCTAAGGAAAAACCAGGTTTAGTTAATTTGATCATTACTGAATTTCTAGAGGATTTAAGTTATCCGGTGACGCGAATGCCAATTCGCAGAACAAATCCAATTAGCAATCAACCGGAGTAATTTTTCCTGTCGTTACATCATAGATAGCTCCACCAACAACTACATTTTTGTTGATGAATGGAAATGCTCTGATTCTGTTAACATCGATCGCTAATGCGGCTTCTTGATCCTTTACGGTTCTAAATTCGAGGCTACGAGTGTCTACGCCAAACTCATTTTGAATGTGATTATGGATATCAACCTCTTCTGCCGATGCCATACGACAGTTGGTATGTGGCATAACCAGAATCTTCTTTACGCCTAATAAATAAGTCGCAAGAACCAAGGTTCGCAAAACGTCTTCGGTGACACGCGCTCCTGCATTTCGCAGAATCTTTGCATCTCCTGATTTCATCCCCATGATTGACAGCGGATTGATACGTGAATCCATACAGGTAACAATCGCAAGACCCTTTTGGGCAACTCCAGTTAATCCTGAGTACTTAAAGCTTTTAATGTATTCGCCATTTGCGGCAAGCTCTTCAGAAAATGCATCGTGAGGAAAAGAGTCATTCAACATTTTTACTCCCTCGCGGTAGTACTGGAGCCCCCCGTCAGGATTGAACTGACGACCTGCGCATTACAAGTGCGCTGCTCTACCACTGAGCTAGAGAGGCCTGCTCTTCGACTTTCATCGAATACAGCAGGGGCAATTATGGCAGTGAAGAGCCAAAACTTAAAATCCAAGGCTTATGCCTTGCTCACCGATAGGTTAAAGCCATGAGATTGGGCGTTCTCGATGTGGGGTCAAACACCATTCACCTTCAAGTAATGGATGCCCACTTGGGTGCACGCCCAACACCTGCAACAAATTACAAGGTTGAACTGCGACTGACCGAGTATTTGGACTCTGCCGGCGCAATATCGCCTGAAGGAATTTCTCTTCTGCACAAAGCCATCGGCGAATCCGTCGCACACGCACATGAAAACGCAACCGATGAAATTTTAGCTTTTGCAACCTCTGCGATCCGTGATGCTACAAATGGAACAAAGATCATTGCCGAAATCAGTGAAAAGCACGGAATTGAATTAGAGATCCTTGACGGCGATTCAGAAGCAACAATGACCTTCTTAGCTGTTCGCCGTTGGTTGGGATGGTCTGCAGGCAAGTTATTAGTTTTAGATATCGGTGGAGGATCTTTAGAAATAGCATCTGGCGTAGATGAAAATCCAGAGGCAACGCTTTCACTTCCCTTAGGTGCTGCACGTTTAACTCGAGAGTTCCTCAGTGGAGATCCATACTCATCTAAATCCATAAAGGCTGTTCAAAAGTATGTTGAAGAAATGCTCATTAAATCTTTACCACGCGCACTAAAGTCGCATGATGCAAATCATTTTGTAGCAACAAGTAAGACATTTAGAACTTTAGCTCGCATCACGGCTAACTGGTATGGCGATAATCCAAAGTATCTTGAGAAAGAATCTTTAGAAAAAGCAATTCCTCGACTAGCGGAGATGACAGATAAAACTCGCGCTGAGCTACCGGGAGTATCTGCGAGCCGTGCCCGGCAAATTGTTGCTGGAGCGGTTGTTGCATATTCAGTAATGGACAATCTGGATGTTACTGAAATTGAAATTTGTCCTTGGGCGCTGCGCGAAGGCATTGTTTTGCGCCGCCTTGATTGGTTGGCGGATTAAACAGCTGGCGCTTGAACCCAGTCAATTGCAACGATTTCACCATCACGGTGATGCAAAATCCAAGCTTCACCTGGCAACAATCCATGATCTAACTCTTTAAAGTTTTTCTTGCCGATGAACTTTGCAACGATGCCTGGAATTACAGGGTTATGGCCGCAAACGATTGCTCGAGCTTCACTTTCAATAATGTCATTAACGACGTTGATTGCTGCTTTTTTATCCTTTTCAAAGGCGTACTCACTTAACTCGCTCCAGTAAACCAAGTTAAGTGACATTGTGCGAGCCATTGGAGAAACAGTTTCGTAGCAACGCACTGCATCAGAGCTATGAATTTCAGAAACTGCAAATGGAAGATAAATCGCATGCATTCTCTTTGCTTGCTGTTGACCAAGTTGAGCCAGTGGACGATCACCATCATCGCCTTCCCATTCTTCTCGGGCGATAGCTTTTCCGTGGCGTAGCAAAATTAACGGTGTTGTATCTGCACCAAACTTTTCAAAGTTCTTCAGTACCTCTTGATCACCTTTACGTGACAACTTTGTATATGCATCCGAGACAGTTACCCAAATGAGTTGATCAACCTCTTCGGTGTCATGTACAGCTGACGGCTCACCAATTGCTTGCGCCGACCAATACCTAACGGTCTTTAAATCTTCTCCAACTTCATATTGAACCTTGCAGAGCTCAGGGCCGAAAACCGCGTCAAATCCTGTTTCCTCTAAAACTTCTCGGTGCGCGCAACTAATTTCCGCTTCACCTGCTTCAACCTTTCCCTTTGGAAAAGACCAATCTTCATAACGTGGTCGGTGAATCAAAGCTACTTGCAGCAGATCCTCACTTAAGCGGCGCCAAAGAACTGCACCTGCAGCCTGGATTACACCCACTTAGCGCTCCTTTGAGTAGTGCTCGATAAGGGCGGCATGAACATTTGTTGCACTCTTTTTAGTTGGTCGAGTCCATGTTGTTCCATCCAGCTGCCAAGAAGATGTATCCGATGACAGGCCTAAATCAAGCAAATATTGCAGTCGAACATGGTGTTCTTTGCGCTGAACCAAAACAAGGCTTTCAACTCGACGATCTAAATTACGACCCATTAAGTCGGCACTACCGATCCAGTACTCATCATCTCCACCATTGATAAAGTGATAGATACGTGAATGCTCAAGGAATCGACCCAAAATAGATTTTACTGTGATGTTTTCAGATACACCCTTGATGCCAGGTTGCACCGCGCAAATTCCACGAATCAACAATTCAATTTTTACACCAGCTTGAGATGCTTCATATAACTTGGCAACAAAACCTTCATCCAAAATTGAATTTAGCTTGAATTGAATTCCCGCTGGAAGACCATTCTTTGCATGCTCAATTTCGCGATCAATTCGTTCAATCAAACCTGAACGCAATGTGCGGGGAGCAACCAATAATCGTGAGTAGGTTGATTGCGGAGCAAAACCAGATAACTGATTAAATAGTCGAGTTAAATCTTCGGTTAACTCAACATCGGCACTAAGGATTCCAAGATCCTCATAGATGCGAGCTGTTTTTGGATTGTAATTTCCAGTTCCAATATGACAGTAGCGTCGAATCCCTTGTGGTTCATCACGAACAACAAGTGAAAGCTTTGCGTGGGTCTTTAAACCCATCAATCCGTAAACAACGTGTACTCCAGCTGCTTCAAGCTTGCGAGCCCAACGCACATTTGCCTGCTCATCAAAACGTGCTCGAATTTCAATAACAGCAACGACCTGCTTACCAGCCTCGGCAGCTTCGATTAAAGCTTCGATAATCGGTGAATCACCTGAGGTGCGATACAAAGTTTGCTTGATAGCCAATACATGTGGATCTTTTGCTGCATTCTCGAGGAAATTCACTACCGAAGAGGTAAAGGATTCATAAGGGTGATGTAACAAAATCTCACCTTGGCGAATTGCTGCGAAAAACAGGTCACTATCTTCAGAATCCACCTCTGACAGTGCTTTTGCGGTGCGAGATCTAAAGGGTGCAAACTTCAAATCTGGGAAGTCAAGATCTGCAATTTTATTGAGAGAGGTCAGATTAAGTGGTGCGCTGACATGGAAAATATTCTCAACACCAATTCCCAATTCAGATGCCAACTTGGTAACTAGGTTCTCGTCAACACCCTCTTCGATTTCAAGGCGTACTGGTGGACCGAATCTGCGGCGCAACAACTCTTGCTCTAAAGATAGTAGAAGATCTTCAGCTTCTTCTTCATCGATCTCAATATCCTGATTTCGCGTGACGCGGAATGTGTAGTGATCTTCGATCGTCATGCCAGGGAATAGCTCCTGAAGATGGATTGCGATCAAATCTTCAAGTGGCAAGAATCGTGTGGAGCCAAACTTTGCGGTTGCAATGAATCGCGGCAAAATTTCAGGCACCTTAACACGTGCAAAAAACTCTTCCTGAGTCGTTGGATTTTTAACTATGACCGCAAGGTTTAATGAGAGACCAGATATATAGGGAAATGGATGAGTTGGATCTACCGCAAGCGGAGTTAAAACTGGAAAGATTCGATCTTGGAATAATTTCGCAACATATGAACTTTCAGTTTCATCTAGTTGTTCCCACTTAACAAACTCAATTCCCTGCTTCTTTAAATCGGGCAGGATTTCCTCATTAAGCACCTTTGACTGGCGAGAAACTAGCTCATTAGTTTTTTCGCTAATTAATTTCAGTAATTCCTTTGGCTTATGCCCAGCAACATTTGCTGCTGTTACATCATTTTCAATCTTGCTCATCAAGGTTGCTACACGCACCATGAAGAATTCATCTAAGTTTGATGAAGAGATGGCCAGGAATCGAAGTCTTTCAAGCAGAGGAACTGTTGAATCTTCGGCTAATTCGAGAACCCGCTGATCGAATGAGAGCCAACTAATCTCTCGATCGGTTAAATGCTGGTTTTTCATATGCCAATTCTCTCCTGCCTGGGTGAACAACAGGTAATCGGAGAACGACCACCCGTTAAACCAGGGGCCGATTTCACGCTTAATCCGTACCTAGATCGCCTCATTTCCTGAGAGACTTCCCCTCGTGATTAACAACTATTGGATGAGCCCCGAGACCACCTCTGTAAATCGTTTGCCGATGCTCAACATTGAGCACTTTGAGCAGATCTCTTTGGATGGAACCTGGCGCTTCCAGTTGTTGCATTCGCCAACTGAAAAGTTAGGCAAGCGCTGGGCATCAATTCCAGTTCCTGGTTTGTGGACTATGCAGGAACCATCTGATGTTTTCTTTGATAAGCCAATTTACACAAATACACAAATGCCATTTGAGGAGCAACCTCCCTTTGTTCCAGCAGAAAACCCAACTGGAATTTATGAGCGTGACTTTGAACTTCCAAAAAGCTGGGCTGGCAAGAGAGTTGTTTTGCAGGTTGGTGGATATGAATCCGTTGCACTCATTCATATCAATGGACAAGAAGTTGGATTAACAAAGGATTCACGTCTTGCTGCAGAGTTTGATGTCACTCAATATGTTCGTAGCGGTAACAATGTTGTTCGCATTGATGTAACCAAATGGTCAGATGCAACCTTTATTGAGGATCAAGATCAATGGTGGCATGGTGGAATTACTCGTTCTATTAAGTTGTATGCAACAAACAAGGTTTTCATTGAACGCTTTAAAACAGTTGCAGGTTTAGAAAAGGATGGCACAACAGGAACTTTGGCGATCGAGGCAGATCTTGGCTCGCTCGATAATCTTTCAACCGATGGCTACACACTTCGTGCAACTATTACAGAGCTACCAAAGGTAAAGGCAGCTAATCTTTCAAAGACAATTAAAAACTTCACTTCGCCAAAGTGGACAGAGCGCGATGCTGATTTAAAGAAGCGCAGCGATGATTACTTCCATGGCAAGTTCTGGGATGGAAAGATTCCTGCCGATGCTAAGGCTGCCATTATGGAAAATGAGCCATGGCCACACGGAAAGGTGATCCTTGAGACCCGAATTCCTAAGGTAAATCCTTGGTCTGCGGAGGCTCCACACCTTTACACATTACATATCGAATTGATTGATCCCAGCGGTGCTGTCATTGAAGTTTCACAGCAGCGCATTGGTTTCCGTTCGATTGTTATCAAGGGTCAAGATTTCTTGGTCAATGGGCAACCAATTACTTTCTACGGAATTAACCGCCACGACTTTAATCGCTTTACAGGTCGCGCATTAACACGTGATGACATGCGCCAAGATTTACTGGAATTAAAGCGTTGGAATTTCAATGCTGTTCGTACTTCGCACTACCCAAATGATGCAGCGTTTCTAGATCTTTGCGATGAGCTTGGTTTTTATGTAATCGGCGAAGCAAATATCGAATCACACGCCTTTATCTCATCGATCTGCAATGACACTAAGTATTTATCTGCATTTGTTGATCGAGTAGGCAGAATGGTTCAACGCGATATTCATCATCCATCGGTTGTTATGTGGTCACTTGGCAATGAATCAGGTGCCGGCACAAATCATGAAGCAGCTGCTGCATTTGCACGAAGCTTTGATCCATCACGTCCTTTGCATTACGAAGGCGGTATCCGCGGTAACTGGATGGGTAGCCATTCATTAACCGATGTGATTGCACCGATGTACCCAACAATTAACGCGATCAAGGAGTACGCAAAGTCTCCAAAGGCAGATCGTCCATTGATCATGTGCGAGTACTCGCATGCAATGGGAAACAGCAATGGAACACTTGCCGAATATTGGGAAGTAATTGAATCAACTCGTGGCTTGCAAGGTGGATTTATTTGGGAGATGTGGGATCACGGTCCTGTTCAAACAATGCCAGATGGTTCAAAGCGCAACGCATACGGTGGCGACTACGGTGAAACAAAGCATGATGGAAACTTCTGCTGCGATGGAATGGTCTTTCCGGATCGCACAGCTAAGCCTGCAATGCATGAATTTAAGGCACTTGCGGCCCCTGCAACCGTTACTGGAGTAAAGCCCGCAACCGGTCAATTCAAGATTTTCAACAAAAACTTCTTTACCGATTTAAGTCAGTATCAATTGCAGTGGTCAATCACCTGCGACGGCATCATTCAAGATGGTGGCGTTGTAAAACTTCCTAAGGTTGCACCGCGCAAGAGCGTTAACTTCAAGGTTTCATCTAAGAAGTTGGCAAAGGGAACATCTCGCGGTGAACGTTTCATCACCTTCACCCTGGTTCGCATCGCAAGCACTCCGTGGGCACTTCCAATGTCTGAGGTTGGTTGGAACCAAATCGCTCTGCCATCATCTGCATTAACCGCACCAAAGAAGATTAAAGAGCTTGGTGATGTTGTCGATGAGCACGGCCAAATTATTTTGCCGTACGGAATCGTTGCACCATCTGTTTCATTGTGGCGTGCACCTACCGATAATGATCGCATCGGACATATTGCAACTAAGTGGAACAACTATGGAATCCGTGAAATATCACGTACCGATTGTGTTGTTACTCAAACCCCAACTTCTATCAAGGTAGTTAACAATTGGCAGACAAGCACTGGTGTTAACTTCAAGCACACACAACTAATTACTCCAGTTGTTGATGGCTTTACAGTTAAGGAATCTGTAACTGTTCCAAAGGCATTTGATGATCTAGCGCGTGTTGGAACCTTGTTTGAATTAGATGGTTCATTAAATGAGCTGACTTACTTTGGAACTGGTGCCCACGAGTCTTACCCAGATCGCAAGATCGGAAGAATCGGTCGTTATGTTTCATCTGTTGCAGCTCAATACATTCCATATGTACGACCACAAGAAAATGGTGGTCATGCAGCGGTTCGTTGGTTTGAGGTAACAAACGCTGCAGGAAATGGTCTGCGCTTTGCAATGTCTAAGCCTGCCCAGGTGTCGGTAACCCCTAACAGAGATGCGGATTTAGCTGATGCGACGCATGATGTTGAGGTTCATCCATGTGGAAATACAGTGGTGCACATCGATGCAGCGCACCGTGGAGTTGGAACCGCTTCATGTGGTCCAGATACTTTAGATAAGTACATTATTAAAACTGGTGTACATACCTGGGAGTGGACAGTTACCCAAATCTAACTGGTTTTAATCTAAGTGTGACAGCGGCCAACTAATTGCAATTGGATATTTGCAGGTACGGCCATCACCAGATGATTTACCTCGAGCACGTCGCCACATCCAAGGCAGCGCAAAGGTTGCAAACCAGACCGTTGTAATTGCTGCACGCACAAACTTTGGTGTTGGCTCCGCAGCAGCTAACGGGCGACGCCATGATGGATCAAATGGAAGTCCTAAAGTTTCTTGAACGGCTTGGGCAACGCGATCATGCCCCATTGGATTTAAGTGCAAACGATCAAAAGCTAAAAAGCGTGGATCCTTAAATGATGGCTCTTCATTGGCATCACACAAGATTGCGCCAACCTCTTCAGCAATTGCGCGCACATTATTGTTGAAATCTCTAAAGCGAAGTTTCCAGGTTTCGGCAAGTCGACCTTCGCTACCACTATCCTCTAAAACGGTAAACAACATAATCGTTGCTCCAGATTTAGCAACTTTACGTACCGCTTCGGCATACAGTGGCAAAGTTACATTGGGGTTGTACTTAGGACGAATAACATCATTTGCACCAGCGTGAAATGAAATCAAAGTTTCTTTTCCAGTTACCTGAGCAAGAGCTGGTTCTATTTGTTCATCGATGACCTGCTTGAGCAATTTGCCACGAATAGCAAGGTTTGCGTATTTAAAATCTGGATAGTTAGCCGCCATTACATCGGCAACACGGTCTGCCCACCCACGGTACTGACCGTACTTTTTCTCATCGCACATACCCTCAGTGAAGGAGTCACCAACTGCGATAAAACGGTTGTATTTCAAGGCTTTTCCCTACTTTGCGCGGCGCTGCTGATCTACGTGGAAGAGTGCGATTGAGGTCGCAACGCTTGCGTTGAGTGATTCAGTTGTTGCACTGATTGGAATTGAAACCACTAGGTCACATTTTTCCTTGGTCAATCGCGCAAGACCCTTGCCTTCAGAGCCAACGATGACCATCAAAGGTTCAGTTGCAACCTTCATATCGCTAATTGTGTCATCTGATTCTCCATCAAGACCAACAACAAACATTCCAGCCTTTTTAGCTGCATCGATTGTGCGAGCAAGGTTTGTAATTTGTGCGATTGGCAAACGTGCTGCAGCTCCTGCTGATGACTTCCAAGCAGATGCGGTCATTGTTGCTGCACGACGTTCAGTCATGATTACTCCTGCTGCACCAAAGGCTGCAGCAGAACGAATAATCGCACCTAAGTTACGTGGATCTGTAACACCATCAAGGGCCACTATTAATGATGGATACTTTGCACGTTCCATAATCTCTTCAAAGCTTGAGTATTGGAATGGCTTGATCGCAAGAATGATTCCTTGGCTGTTTGGAGAAATACCTTCAACTTCTGCTCGGTGTGCTTCGCGAATGGGAAGTCCGTGGTGAAGTGCAAGCTTTAAACTTTCGGCGACGCGATCATCAACATCGATACTGCGTGCAACTAATAATTCAGTTGATGGAACATTTTCGCGGAGCGCTTCTAGAACTGCGTTACGACCTGCAACGATTTCACCGCGAGGTGCATCGCCCTTAGAGAACTTACGTGGTGCGCCACCTGGCTTCTTTGCAGCAGATTTTTCTGCGGCTTTCTTACGCTTTGCAGCTGCGTGATACGGACGGTCTTCAGCCTTTGGAGTTGGACCTTTGCCCGCTAAACGTTTTTTATTATTTCCGCCAGTGCCCTTTGATGGACCCTTCTTACCCTTTCGGATCGCGCCTTTACGTGAAGAATTGCCCGCCATTATTTGACTTCCTTAATAGACCAACGTTGTCCTTGAGGAGTATCCTCAATAGAAATTCCAAGTGCTGTTAATCCATCGCGAATTGCATCTGATGCAGCGAAATCTTTACGTTCACGAGCAGCTGCTCGTTGCGCCAAAGCTAATTGAATAACGCCATCTAGGGCCTCTGAAAGATTCTTTCCAGGAGTCAAAATCCCTTGAAAACTAGCGTCAAATGGGTCGCAACCAAGGATATTTAGCGCTCCGCGGATCTCTGCA
>ERZ650311.1028-NODE-1028-length-14892-cov-5.552672_pt1 | contig 14892 bp, 19 predicted proteins | sample MGYA00376247_ERZ650311 | MGnify/ENA primary metagenome ERZ650311 (study PRJEB26733, sample SAMN07839324) | wastewater metagenome | biome: small river; feature: stream; material: water | place: USA: North Carolina | collected 2016-07-28 ... | reverse complement strand
CTGTGCGGCGAGCGGTGGGGACTGATTCCTGGTTTAACCGGCTACGCCGCTTCTACCTTTGGCCGAGTTGCCAGTTGTCGAAAGAAGCATCCTCGCATTAGGGGAGTTCTTGGCAGTTGGAAGTTGATGAAGCCTTCTGTGAATCGGCAAGGATACCTTTACGTCTGCCTTACGGATAACTCAGGTAAGTTGCGCCGGTGTAAAGTTCATCAACTTGTTTTAATGACCTTTATCGGTCCGCGATTACCAGGTTACGTCAGCCGTCATTTTCCAGATCCAGATCCTGCTAATAACAACCTGTGTAACCTTTCTTACTCCTCGCATAAAAGGAACATGCAAGACAAACGCGAGCACGGGACTTCGCGAGAAGGAGTTTTAACCTGGACGGCGAAGCTAACTGACGATAAGGTCGTGTTAGCTAGAAGACTGTTCAAACCATGGAGCAGAAAATACGGGGTCGCCGCCCTCGCTCGAAGGTTTAACGTCAACGAGTCCACGATGAGATCGGTCATCCAGAAAAAATCTTGGAGACACGTTTAGACTAGGCGATGTTATAAACCTAACGGAGTGCGCCCACATGAAGGACGACATCGAGGCCCAACTCAACTTGGTCATGGAACTCAACCGCCGGACCGCGGTCGAGATCGCCAAGCTGTGGGGGATGGTCAAAGGCCCGGTCCAGCCGGTCCCGAAAATCCAGCTGCCCCCGCCGGCCGCCCCGGACCCGCCGCCGGACCACATGGCCGAGTTGCTGGAACAGGAGGAGGACGACCGGATCATTTTCGCCAACTTGCCAAAGAAGGTGTTCGACCGCGGGTTCGGGTCGGTCGTTTCCCTGCTCCGCATCCTTGGTCCCCGGCGGATGACGTTCAACGAGGTCAAGGAGGCGTGGCGGGGGACCGGCCGGGGGTACTCGGCCTGGTTCGGGACCGTGGAGCACTGGAGGTGCTGGTTCGGACGCACCAGTTCGGACACCCGCCCGGTCTACTTTTACCTGACCGACGACGGCCGACGGGCCGCCAAAATCCTGGCCGAGCGGGGCGAAGAATTCCTACTAAAATCCGTGAAATCCTGACTTGTTTCCGCCGCCGAGGTCGCCGTATCGTACCCCTGTCGGCGGCACTGCGCCCCGACGAAACGACATAGGGGGGCAACGATGTCCAAGACGACGAGCATCCGCATCGGCCAAGTCGTGCCGGGGAGCCGGAAGTGCCTGTACTTCCGCGAGTCCGACCAGCGCGTCACGTTCGGGAGCGGGGCGAAGCCCCAGACCGTGACCGAGTTCGTGATGTCCTTCCCGAAGGGGACCCGGCGGGCGGTCCGCAAGGCGCTCGCCACGATGGGCAACCGTGACCTCGCAGCGATGTCCGTTCCGGCCAAGAACAACTAGCCCGCGTCCGCCTAGGGGGTGCATTTCGCACCCCCTACCTTACCCGGAGTTCACCGATGGACCTGACCAACAAAGAGGCGATGGCCGTCGCCCACCTCGCCCTCGGCGGGAAGATCACGACCGACGACAAGGGCAAGCCCCAACTCTACACCAAAGACGGGCACCGGGTCAAGAAGGTCAAGACCGAGACCATCGAGTCGCTGGAGCGGATGGGCCTGATCGGCCCGGCGGTCGGCGACGGGTTCACGTCCTGGTTCCTGCTGGAGTCGGTCATCACCAAGCGATACATCCCGACTATGCCCGCGGTCCCCGTCGCGGCCGACTACGGGACCTGCAACCATCACATCCACGCTGTGGGCGTCGGCTCCCGCCGGTGCTACCGCGAAGCAGGTCACGAAGGGGACCACGCCTACTAACCGACCTTCGCCCCGTCTTACGACCTCCCGTCCCCCACACACAGGAGACCGTTCGATGTCCACGACCATGCAAGCGTTCGCCCTCCCCCCGCGGCTCACGACCCGCTACTCGGCGGAGACCTGGGCCGCCCGGATGAAGGAACTCCGGCAGAAGGAGCTGGTCTGGCAGACCGACCCGAAGAAGCGCCCGCCCCGCGTGCCGGCGAAGGCCGTGTGCTGGGCGGCCATGCCGATCCAGGACGCCGGGCAGCACCACTGCTACCTGTACGTCGTCCCGTCTAAGAAGGGCGGCTACCTGCTCCGCAGCAAGTACCGCCACGACCCGCTGACCTACCCGCTCCGGGTGTCCTACGCGGCCCCGGACGACGTTTCCGAGCCGGTGCCGTTCCCCGAGCACCGGGCCAAGACCGTTCAAGCCGCGAAATCCTTCGCCCAATCGGTCCAAGACGGGCTGCGGGCCGAACGGACCGCCCGGCGGAAGGACCCGAAAATCCTCAAGGTACAGCGGGTCAAGAAGACCCGGGAGCAGATCCTCGCGGAGGAAGCCCCGCCGCCCCCGTCCCGCCGCGACCAGTACGTCAAGGACGGGGAGGGGCTGTGGGACGTACTCGGGATCGACCCGGACACCATCCCGAAGTCGGACGCCGAGTTCGAGGACTGGTTCAACCGGCGGGCGTGCGGGAGTCCGTCCAGGGCCGCCGCCCGCGTGGACAAGGCCACCGGCGAGGCCGCCCCGGCCGGCAAGGACCGGTTCGGGATGCGGCTCGGCACCAGGGCCGCCCGGATCAACGCGGTGCTGTCCGAGAAGCCGAAGTCGGCCAAGAAGATCAAGGAGGAGTCGGGCGAGGCCAGCGTGGCCGCCCACCTGGGCAAGCTGGTCGGGCAGGGCCACCTGGAGGTGAAGCTCGGGAAGAAGACCGGGGCCAAGCTGTACTTCGTCCCGGCGAAAGCCAACGCCCCCGCTACCCCGGCCAGGAAAAAGAAGTAAACTGTCCAAACACCCCGGCCTGCGATACTAGGCCGACGACGTGTGACGGGAAGGATCGGGCGTTCCGACCTTCCCCCGTTCCCCCTGTTTAGGAGCTACGACGATGGCGAAGAAGACGACCGTGAAGAAGGCGGACCTCGTGAACCTGTACGTCGCCCTGGGCCTCAAGGCCGCGGGGGGCTGGTCCGACACCAAGCTGATCGACAAGCTCGGCGAGTTGGAGGACCTCAACGACGGGAAGGTCAAGCTCACCCCCGAGCAAACCAAGCTGTTCAAGACGCTGGTCAAGGCCGCCGAGAACGAGGACAACATCGTCATCGAGTCCGGCCCGGCCCCGAAGGCCGCCGCGGCCCCGGCGAAGGGCGGGAAGCCGTCCAAGGCCGCTGCGAAGGACGAGGACGACGAGGACGAGGACGAGGAAGACGACGAGGAGGAGTCGGAGGACGAGGACGAGGAAGACGACGAGGAGAGCGAGGACGATGACGACGAGGAGGAAGTGGTCGTGAAGAAGAAGCCGCCGATCAAGGCCAAGAAGGACGAGAAGCCGGCGAAGAAGGCCGACAAGAAGCCGTCCAAGCCCCGCGGCGAACCGGCGGAGGTGGATCGGTTCGGGATGCGCGAGGGGACCCGGGCGGCCCGGATCAACAAGGCCATCACCGGCAAGCCGAAGACCGTCGCGCAGATCATGGCCGACGCCGACTACGACAAGAGCATCCACGGCCACATGCAGAAGCTCCGGTCGCTCAACCACGTCAAGTACGACCCGGAGAACAAGACGTACTGGGACCCGAAGCTGGCGAAGGCGAAGGAGGCGGTCGCCGTGAAGGGCGGCAAGCCGGCCAAGAAGAAGTAGCCCGCGGCTGGACCAGGTGAGTGTGGGGGCGGGTCACAACGACCCGCCCCCGTTCGTTTCCACCCCATCATTCGAGACCAACACATGCACACCGTTTCCGTCCGCCTGAAGTTCTGTGCGGCCCACCGCGTCCTCGGGCACGCCGGCAAGTGCCGGCACCTGCACGGCCACAACTACACCGCCACCGTAGTCCTCACCCCCACCGACCGGGTCGTGACGAAGAAGGTCAAGGTCGGCAAGAAGGGCACGAAGGAGGTCGAGGAGACGATCCCGGCCGGGCTGGACGACCTCGGCATGGTCATCGACTTCGCCACCGTCAAGGATAAGGTCAGGGAGTGGGTCGACGAGAACCTCGACCACAACACGATCCTGAAGGACGGCGACCCGCTCATCGAGGCGATCAACGAGGACCAAGTCGAAGGGGGGGACCAGGCGGAAGACCAGAAGGAAGTCTACGTCATGTCCGGCGGGCGGAACGCGACGGCCGAGTGCCTCGCCGAGGAGTTGTCCGAGAAGGTCACCGAGTTGCTGCTGGACGAGTTTGTCCGGGTCGTGTCCGTCACGGTCGAGGAGACGGACGGGTGTTCGGCGACGTTCACCCCCGACGGGAGCGGGTCGGACGGCGACGGGGACGGGGACGGGGAGTCGGAGGACTCGGACGAGGACGACGACAGCGACGAGGAGGACGATACGGAGGACGACAACTCCGACGACGATGGTGATGACGACGAAGAGGACGAAGAGGACGAGGAGGAAGACGAGGACGAGAAGCCCAGCAAGAAGGACAAGAAGAAGGCGGCCCAGACCGACGACGAGGACGACGACGACCCGGTCGTGAAGAAGCTCAAGCCCCGATAGTGTCATGCCCAAAATCAACCAATGCCCGGCAGTTCGCACAGGCCGCGGACTGTTCGGCGTCGAGGCCCGCCGCTGCGTGCTGGCGGCGGGCCATTTCGGCCTGCACTACGCCCCGGCCCCCGCGGGGCAAATTAGTCCTTGGAACTGGAGGCACGTCGTCGTGAACCTTCCGCAAGTCAACCTGCAGGACCGCGAGGGCGTCGCCCGCCGCGCCGACGGGCTGCTGGACGTCGTCTCGGTCTTCCCCACGGTCCAGGGCGAGGGGCCGTTCGCCGGGCGGCCCGCGACCTTCGTCCGGCTCGCCGGGTGCAACCTGCAGTGCCCGGCGTGTTTCCACGCCAACACCCAGATCAGGATGGCGGATTTGTCCACCAGACCGATCTCCAAGGTACGAGTCGGGGACAAAGTTTTGTCCTACGACGAGAGTACCGGCAAGTTCGTCTCGCGGCGGGTCGTGCGGACGATGAAGCGTGAGACAAACGTCGTGTACCGCATTTCGACCGGAGGCGGGACTAGAGACAAGACCTACGTCACCGGCGAGCACCCGTTCTTCGTCCGCGGCAAGGGCTGGACGGAAGCGCGAGACCTCTGTATCGGAGATCACATTCTTCACGACGGGGGGGAACGCAAGCGGAGGGCACGGAAGCGGGCGAGCGTTCGCATGGTGGAAAACAACCCGATGAAAAACCCGGAAGTCGCCATCCGTGGGTTTGTGAATCGGAACGATCATGGGACGCTGACAGCTCCTGAGGCCTTCCTCAAGGCGTCCATGAAAGACCTAGACCTTCAGTTCGTTGGCGACGGTTCGCTCGTCGTCGGCAACAAGGCCCCGGACTTCCTGGTCGGGGGCACCAAGAAGCTGATCGAAGTCTGGGATCAGGAACAAACGAACCACTACGGCCGCGACGACTCATGGATGGATTCCCGTCGGAAGTTGTTCGAGGCCCAAGGGTACGAGGTGCTTTTCGTCCCACTCAAACCGTTTCCGATCCATTCCAGGTTCGGAACGCGCAAACCCCATCTGCGGCGACTGCGAAAGCTGGAAGCGCGTCGCGTCCAGAAACTCGTTCGGGAGTACGTCAACAACGGCCATGTCGTTACGGGGGTCGAAAAAATCCGCCGGGGCAAGGATCGGGCGTGGCGGACTATTGCCGGTGGGGACGCCCTCCCTCTTCCCGTTTACAACCTCGAAGTGAAGGGAACACACACCTACGTGGCGAACAATAAAGTCGTCCACAACTGCGACACCGACTACACGGCCAATCGGCGGATGGTCGGCGTAACCGACCTGTGCCACGAAGTCTACACCAAGCCGGTGTTTTCCAACCTCGTCGTCGTGACCGGGGGCGAGCCGTTCCGGCAGGACATCGGCCCGTTCGTCCGGGAGTTGCTCCACCGCGGGTACGAGGTCCAGATCGAGACCAACGGCACCCTGTACCTGGAAGACTTCCCGTGGGCGTCCCCCAACCTGACCGTCGTGTGCTCGCCGAAGACGCCGCGGATCGACCACCGGCTCGCCGGCCAGAACTTGTACTACAAGTACGTCCTGCAGGCCGGGAACGTGGACGACGCTGACGGGTTGCCGACCCAGACGCTCGGCAACGGCACCCCGGTCTACAAGCCCCACGCGGTCGCGTCGGAGTTCCGCCGCCGGGTCTACGTCCAGCCGCTGGACGAGAAGGACGAGGCCAGGAACAAGGCGAACGCCGCCGCGTGCGCCAAGTCCGCGATGCGGTTCGGGTACACCGTTTCGATCCAAGGCCACAAACTCCTGGGGGTTGACTGACCATGCGAGGCAAGAAACTGTCCAACCGGCCGACGAAGAAGCTCGGGTCCGGTAAGGCTCGGACCATCGACCCGAATACGAATAACGTCCAGTGGCAACTGGCGAACATCTTCGACCGGGTTAATCACATGGCGACCGTGCTCCAGCGGCTCGACGCCATCGAACACCAACTCCGCTACCTGGTCGACGCCGAGAACGAGCGGCGGGAGGCGCAGGGGCGGCAGACCTGCGGCGACGAGGACTTGGACGACGAGGACGTCACCTACCCCGAGGAGGGCGAACTCGTCCAGTTCCAGAAGTTCGGCAACACCATCCGCGGCGAGGTCGAGAAGGTCGGGTATGGGAACAACGGCCTCGCCGTCGGCGTCGTCTGCGTCCGGGACCGCCGCGGCAAGCTGTGGTCGGTAACGAATGAGGACCTCGAACCCATCCCCGCCCCCACCAAGAAGAAAGGACGGAAGTGACGTGGAACAAGCCCTGAAATACCTGTGCGCGGCGGCGGGCGAGAACTGCGTCCGCACGCTCATCCGGGCGGCCGGCGACGACCCGAACCGCGAGGGGCTGAAGGACACCCCCGCCCGCGTGCTCAAGGCGTACCAGGAGATGTTCGCCGGGTACAAGATGGACCCGAAGGCGATCCTCGACAAGACGTTCGCCGGCCCCTTCGACGAAATGGTCGTCGTCAAGGACATCGAGTTCACCAGCACCTGCGAACACCACATGCTCCCGTTCTACGGGGTCGCCCACGTCGGCTACCTGCCGCGGGCCGGGCGGGTGTTCGGCCTGAGTAAACTCGCCCGGCTGGTCGAGTGCTTCGCCCTCCGCCTCCAGGTTCAAGAGAACATCTGCGCCCAGGTGGCGGACGCCCTGAACGAGGCCCCGCTGACCGTCGGTGAATTAGGTCGGGTCGCGAGCGGGGCCGGGTGCGTGATCGAGGCGACCCACTTCTGCATGGCCTGCCGGGGCGTCCGCAAGCCGGGGGCCAAGACCGTGACCTCGGCCCTCCGGGGCCTGTTCAAGTCTGACCCGACCGTCCGGTCCGAGTTCCTGTCTCTTACCAGGAGTTAGCCCATGATCGGCAAGGTCCGCGTGTTCCAGGTCTGCAAGGCCCACGAGTACGACCCGGTGATGGTCGATCAGAAGCCGGTCACCAAACTCCGGGTGACGCCGGTGCTCCAGGGCATGTCGTCGAAGGACAGCCACGACAAGATCGAGTCGATGGTCAAGGTTCGGTGCCGCAAGTGCGGCAGGGTGACGTGGCTCCCGAAGGCCGCCGTGTTCCAGGACCGTGCGGCCGAATCAGTGTCCGATGCCGTCAAGCGGCTCGCGGCGCTGGGGGAAATGAGCACCCCGCCGCAAATCGCATAGCCTGCGTCTTCTAGTCGCTTTCTCCCCCGCCGCTGTCCGACTACGTTCCGGGGGAGATCGGGGCTAGAATCGCGCTTAATCACGAATCCTTGTCGCCCGGCGAGCGACAATCATCCCCGAACCCCCACACCTGCCCGGAGCCGCCCCCATGTCCTTGTCCCCCAAGCGCATGACCGTCGTCGTCGTCACCGCCCGGTTCGTGGGCTTTCACAAGTGGGTCGACGCCCCCGACCAGTACGACTACCTGCGGAATTTCCACCGCCACGAGTTCCACGTGGACGTGCAGTACGCCGTCGAGGACCTGAACCGGGAGGTCGAGTTCTGCGACCTCAAGGCCCGGCTGCACGAGCACCTGCAGAAGACGTACCAGGACAAGCAGTTCGAGTTGTCCTGCGAGCAGCTGGCCCACGCCCTCATGGACCACTTCGGCCCGCGGACGAAGCTGGTCAAGGTCAGCGAGGACGGGGAGAACGGGGCGGTCGTAGTCTCCAACCTCGTGCCGAAGTCCTGGACCGAGGAGGAGAAACCGAAGTGGGAGACCACGCCCGTCGAAATCCCGATCAGCGTCCGGGACTTTCTCCCCAAGACCGTCTCGGTCGTTACGGACGTGACGATCAACGAGGAAACTGGCAACCTGGAAGTCACCAAGGAACGCGCCCCGTGGGACCATTTTAAGGAACCCCCGGCCGCCAACCCGTGCTTCTTCGGGGTCGAGGCCGAAGGCCCCAACCAGGGGACCGCCACCTTGTTCGTGCCCGGGTCGGCGACGCCGGCGCAGGTCCGGGAGGCGACCGTGATCCTGCGGGACAACAAGCTCTACGTCCCGACCTCCTCCCACCCGAACAAGTACCAGATTTACTACGGGGCGGGCAACGACCGGAACCTGCGGGAGGACACCGCCGAGTACGTCCTGTCCATCGCCCCCACCGACATGCTCACCGTCGAGGTCAACGGCGTGGACGACACGTTCGGCCGGGGCGGGCCGGCGGTGCGGAAGATGGTCCAGGACGCCGCATTGCTGGTCACGACGGAGCAGACCCCGCCCCACTGGTCCCGGACGGTCTACGTCAAGACCGTGACCGGCACGGCGATCACCTGGAAGTCGGTCACGCTCGGGGCCTTCGACCCCGGCCTCGTATACACCACCCGGACCGACGACTTCCGGTTCAAGCTCGACCGGCCGATCCTGTCCATGCGTAAGTAACCACCACAATCACGAGACCTACCCATGCTGTTCTACGTCCCACTCGAATCGTTGAAAGAGCGTTATACGATGCAGTGGTCCGCCCCCGAAACCGGGTGGCTGGAGCGCAACTGGCGGAAGTACGGGGTCGAGTACACCCGGGTCGACGGGCCGGAGCAGGCCGGCGGGCACCGGACGATCAACACCGGGGTCGTGCTGGACGCCGTCGGCCGCGCCCGGCACACGTTCGGGCAGGTCAACGACCTGCTGTACCGGGCGGAGCGGGGCGACCTCAAGTCCTCCGACGTGGTCTACTTCGACGACTTTTTCACCCCCGGGTTGGAAGCCCTCCCGTACTACTTCGACCAGGTCGGCGTCCGCCCGCGGATGTACGCCTTCCTGCACGCCCAGAGCGTGGACGAGTTCGACTTCACCTTCCCGATGCGGAACTGGATGCGGCCCCTCGAGGTCGCGTTCGCCCGGATGCTGGACGGGATTTTCGTCTGCTGCCCGACCCTCAAGGACCTCGTCGTCCACGGCGGGGTCGCCGATCCGTCCAAGGTCCACGTTACCGGGCACCCGTTCTCGTCGGAAGAGGTCCTGTCCCGGATGCCGCCGATGTACTCCAATTGGCTCCGGTCCGGCGGCCGGTCGCCTTACGGGTCGATGACCAATTCGGCCGGGCGGGACAACACGGTGATATGGTCGAGCCGGTGGGACAAGGAGAAGGACCCGCTGTTCTTCCTGAAGGTCGCCGAGACGGTAATCCGGTCGGGTCAGGTCCCGGACGCGAAGTTCGTGGTCTGCACGTCCGCCCCCAAGCTCCGTAGCAACGACGAGCGGCTGCGGGTCGCGCTGAGGACGGCGTGCGAGGAGTTCCCCGACCAGGTCGTCGTCAAGGCCGGGCTGTCCAAGGAGGACTACTACGCCGAGTTGTGCGGGGCAAAGGTGCAGATGAACTCCGCCCTCCAGGACTTCGTCCCCATCACCCTCCAGGAGGCGAGCGTCGCCGGGTGCGTCCCGCTGTACCCGTACTTCCGGTCGATGCCGGAGTCGCTGCTCTGGCGGCCGGAGTACCTGTACCAGCGGGGCGACGTTCACGAGGCCGCGTGCCGTGTGGTCGAAACCCTACAACGCGACGACCTGTGGTCGCACGAGGCGGTGACGAAGCGGTCCTGGATCCACCGCCGGTTCGACACGTCCTGGATTCGGATGCTGTCGAAGATGGGGCTGGACGGCGAGGCGAAGGGGCTGCCCCCGGAAGTGATGCTCCAGGACGCCAAGAAGGACCCGTTCGACCCGACGCAGTGGGGGTTCTAACCATGTTCAAGCTCTGGCGGTACTGGACGTGTTGCTTCTGGTGGGACACGTTCGTCCCGCACTGTGCCGACCGGGTCGACTGTTTCCCGACCGTGAAATCGACCCACTCCGAGCACTGTGGTTGCGGCGGGGTGTACTGCGCCCGGTGCGGCGAGGTCTACGAGGACTGACCTGATGCTCGTGTACAAGAAAAAACGGCAGCAGGTCAGCAAGAACCGGGTCTACACGACCGGCAAGGAGCGGACGTGCGGGTCGATATTCCTGGACAGCGGTGCCCACACGCTGTTCACGGAATTCTGGATCAAGCCCGAGCGGAAGGGGCTGAACCCGGGGTACTCGTACTACCGCTCCAAGCGGTTCAAGGCCTACGTTGACAAGTACGCCGAGTTCGTCAAGGCCCACCTGGACGTTCTCGACCATTACGTCACCGTGGACGCCATCTTCGAGCCGCGGATTTCCTGGCAGGTGACGAAATACCTGGAGAGGGAGCACGGGCTGTCCCCCGTCCCGGTCCTGCACTTCGGCACCCCGATGAAGTGGGTCGAGAAGTACCTGGCCGGCGGGTACGACTACCTCGGCATCGGCGGGCTGGGGCAGGAGGTGTCCAAGCAGATGTACTACGCCTGGGCCGACCGGCTGTTCGACCGGCTGTGCGACAACCAGGACCGGACGCCGTGCGTGAGGACGCACGCCTTCGCCATCAACTCCTACCCGCTCGTCATCCGCTACCCCTGGTACAGCGTGGACGGGAGTTCGTGGGCGAAACTTGCCGGGTACGGGTGCGTATACGTCCCGCACGTCAGGTGGGGCAAGTTCGATTTCTCGGTCAGCCCGTACATCATCGGGTTCAGTCACCGCAGCCGGGCGCGGAAGGTCAAGGGCGCACACTACCTGTCGTGCTCGCGGACCGAGCAGGCGGCCGTCCAGAAGTGGCTCGACCACATCGGACTTAAGGTCGGCAGCGTGGACAAGGACGGCAACCCCACCGAGGTCGGGGTCCTGTCTCAGTACAACTCCAGGGCGGTCGCCAACCTGCGGTTCTTCGAGGAACTCCAAAAGTGGCTGGGGCCGTACCCCCGGCGGTTCAACGTGGTCCCCCGCAAGGGGCTGTTCGGAGGTGGGCGGTGAAAGAAGTCTGGAAGTGGGTCCGAGGGTATCGAGGTCTGTACAAGGTCTCGACCCTCGGGCGTGTCAGGTCGGTGAATCGGGTTGTGACTTCTCTCGACCGCACAGACCAAAAACTAAAGGGAAAGGTTCTAAAGCAATCTGTAGGAAAGCCTGGTTATTACTTGGTCAATTTATCCAAAAATGGATTTGTCACAGCGAGGACTGTTCATAGTTTGGTCGCTAAGGCATTTATTCCTAACCCGGACAACAAGCCAGAGGTCAATCATAAGGACGGAAACAAACTCAACAATCACTGGACGAACCTAGAATGGGCAACACGCAAGGAGCAACAACAGCACACAGTTACCGCCAGGCTGCGGCCGGTAGGAGAGGACAGTTACAACGCTAAATTAACCTGGAAGCAGGTTAGGAAAATAAGAAGGTTGTACGCCACAGGTTTATACAGCCAGCAAAGCTTGGCAAACATTTTTGGAGTTTGTCAGCCTAAAATCAGTCGCATCGTTCACAACAAAGTTTGGAGGGAGTAACAACACTCTAATCATCGTCATGATATTTTACTACTCTGGTGGAAGTCCTATTGTGGAAACCACGCTAAAAGATCCTGCCATAATGCCTTCGTTTTTTGTCAACGTGGACACCGCCCTCAAGGACCGGAAGAAGGACAACAAGCCGGACGCCCGGCTCAGGAAGCTGTTCGACGCCCGCCGGCTCACCAAGTCCCGGCAGGGCACTAAGGCCAAAAAGAAAGGCAAGGTGAAGTGATGCCCCGCACGCTATTCCCTGACGGCCTTCCCCCGCGTCAACCTAGCACTGAAAACCGCATCGTCAACCAGGTGATGATGTTCAGCGGGTGCGGCGGATTCATCCTCTGCTGCTCCCTATCCTTCGCCGTCGTGTACGGCGTCATCAAATACTTCCAACAGGGGCACTAATCTTGGACCCGTACCCCATCGCGAAGGAAGAACTCCTGCGGGCTGCAAGGTCTGTCGTCCCGGGCCTGTCCCCGCGGGAGGTTGTCGAACAGCAGGACTCCCTGGTGTTCAAGAAGGGCCGGATCGTCACGTTCAACGACCAGGTGTTCTGCCGCGCCCCGTCCGGCCTGCCGAAGGACTTCCCGACCATCGTTGTCAAGGCCAAGAAGTTCATCGGCCAACTCGGCCGACTCCCCGACTCCGAGGTCAAGCTGTCCGTCGAGGACAAGGTACTGGTCGTGACCGGCAAGCGGCGGAAGCTCCGGTTCCGCGGCGAGACGGAAGTCCTGCTCCCCATCGACACCCTCACGATCCCGAAGGACGAGGCGTGGCGGAAGGTCCCGAGCGACTTCGCCGAGGCCGTCGGCATCGTCGGGGAGAGCGCCAGCACCGACGCCAGCGCCCAGCGGTTCACCTGCGTCCACATCCACCCGACGCACATGGAGGCGTGCGACGGCGACCAGGCGACCCGGTACACGATGAAGACCGGGGTGAAGAAGCCGATCCTGGTCAAGCGGGACGCCCTCCGGTACGTCCCCAACACCGACCCGACCCACTTCGCCGAGGTCGAGGGCTGGCTGATGTTCCGCAACCCGGACAACCTCATCATCGGGTGCCACCGCTACGCCGAGGAGTACGACAACCTCGACCGGCTGTTCGGGTACACCGGGACGAAGACGACCCTGCCCAAGCTGCTGTCCACCGAGGTCGCCCTCGCCGCCGAGTTCAGCAAGGAGGACGCCGACAACCCGCGGGTGCGGATCGACCTCAAGGCCGGCTGGATGCGGATCACCGGGGTCGGGGACAGCGGGGAGTACGAAGCCACGAAGAAGGTCAGGTACGACGGGCCGCCCATGTCGTTCCTGGTACTGCCCAACCTGCTGACCGCCGTCCTCAAGCTGGCGACCGACTGCGAAATCGACACCAAGCACTACCACCTGATCGTCCGCGGGGACAACTACTCCTTCGTGGCCTCGTTCGACAAGGCCACGAAGAAGGCGAATAAGGAGGAAGACGGTGGCGGATGAGTACCACTTCACCGGGACGCTCGAAGGCCTGTTTCCGTGGGCGGTGCGGAAAACACCTGCGGTGGACCGGCTGGCCAAGACGCCAACCGAGTCCACGAAACACATGACGTTCGAGGAGCGACAGCACGGTGTCGTCCAGATGATCCTGGACCTGCACAAACTGGCGGACCGGGACGGGAACGTCGCCGCGGCGTGGGCGCTCGAAAAACTCCTGACCTGGCCGGAGGAAAACGATGGCGAAGGTTAAACCGTCGAGCGTGGTGGTAGACCGGGTTGAAGTCTCGGCCGCTCCGGGAGCGACCCTGCACGCCGCGGTTCGGGAGGCCATCGTCATGGCACTGGTCGAAAACCGGAGGGTTGTCGTCACGCACAACGCCAGGACCGTGACGATCGTGACGATCAACCCGCAAACGTTGGTGAACGATTACGCCAACGGCCACACGGACGACTAACCAATGGCTCTGCTGTCCAAAGCCCAAATGACCAGGGGCAAGCTGTCCCTCACCCTGGTCCCCGAATGTGGCGCGTGCGGCCTGCACAAGTCAGGCTGCAAGTCCCCCAAGATGCGGCCGACCGGAAACGGCCGCCGCAAGGTCCTCCTGGTCGGCGAAGCCCCCGGCCAGACCGAGGACGAGGTCGGCCGGCAGTTCGTCGGCGAGTCCGGCCAGGTGCTCCGGGCCGCGTGCCGGAAGGCCGGCGTCAACATGGACGAGGATTGTGTTCTCACTTACGCGGCGATCTGTTACCCAGGTACAAACAAAGTGCCGGAAAAGGTCGTAGGTTATTGTCGAGCGAACCTACTCCAAACGATCAAGAAGCACGCCCCGGAAGTGATCGTTCTGGTGGGGAAAGCCCCACTACAAAGCCTGATCGGACACGTCTGGAAAGAAGATCCAGGAGGAGTAGATAGGTGGGCGGGCCAGCGAATCCCGTGCGTCGATCCGAACGCTTGGGTCGTTTCAACGTACTCGACTTACGACGTAATGAAGGACAAATCCGGCGTGACCGGGATGTTCTTAGACCGGCACGTCAAGGAGGCGTTCGCCCTAAAAGGTCGGCCTTGGAAGACCGTTCCCAACCTGGAGCGCCAGGTCGAAGTCGAGTTCGACCCGGACAAGGCGGCGAAGGTCGTCCGCGACATGGCGAGGGCAGGCAAGCCCGTCGCGTTCGACTACGAGACCAATATGTTGAAGCCCGATTCTCCGCGTGCGAGAATCGCGTGCGTGGCGTTCTCCGACGGGGACCGCACGATTTCCGCCCTGTGGAAAAAAAGCGTCGCAGACGCGACGCTAGAGCTTGTGGCGGGCAGGTGTCCGCTCGTGGGGTGGAACATGAAGTTCGAGAGCCGCTGGACGAAACGCATTCTGGGGCGTTGGCCGCGGAACTGGGTCTACGACGGGATGCAGGCCGCCCACGTCGCCGACTTCCGGTCGGGGCTGACCGGGCTGAAGTACCAGTCGTTCGTCCTGTTCGGGCAGGACGACTACGCCGCCGGGGTGAAGCCCTACCTGAGTACCCCGATGCGGAAGGACGACGATGGCGGGAACGCCGAGAACCGGGTGTTCGAGTTGGTCAGGCAGGACGCAAGGAGTTTATTACTTTA